>Ga0265298_10002528_pt1 | contig 25292 bp, 21 predicted proteins | sample AusTroGonzalo_MG_3_FD_193486 | JGI IMG/M metagenome (GOLD analysis project Ga0265298, IMG submission 193486) | Bovine rumen microbial communities from tropical cattle in Woodstock, Queensland, Australia - Gonzalo_01 | ecosystem: Host-associated > Mammals > Digestive system > Stomach > Rumen ...
GCGTATTCATAAATCAATGACGGGCGTCCAAAGCCGCGGCTTATCGTAAGGCTGTCTATGGTGCGGTCACCGGTATGGGACTTGCCGCGGCGTATCAGCTTCTTCAGCGAACTGTCCACGTTGTACTCCATACGTTCAGTCAGGTCTGTCTGGGGTGCGCTGTTCAAGTTCATGCCGCCGCGTGATGTGGCTGTCAGCAGACGGTTCATGCCGTCATAGCTGAACGTGTAGCCGCTGTAGTTCACGTTGGTACCCGGATTGAGAAGGCAGTCTGTCATGGCGCTGATGCTGCCGTTGTAGCACGGCGTACCGGGACCGGAGGCGTAGTACAGGTTCTCATCCACGAGGTATATGCCCTGGTACTGGCCGGACAGGGCGCGGTGACGGGTCAGCTTGCCATGCAGGTCATGGTTGTACTCCTCTGTTATATTGCTGCTGAATGCCTGGCGTAAGCTGACACGGCCCAGACCGTCATACGTCGTTGTCGAGACGGTGACGTAGGTATGGCCGTCAGCTGACAGCTTTTCCGTGACGGGAAGGTCGGAGAGCAGGTCATAACTGATGCTGTCAGTGACGCTGTGCACCAGCTGGCCTGTCTTGTACAGGGATGTGGTGGCGGATGTGGTCCGGCCGGTGTATGAGTAACGGTAACGGTTTCTTACCGTCACGTCCTCAAGGTAGCTGGTGAGGGTTTCAGTACAGCGGCCCTGCCAGTCATAGTACATGACACTGAACAGCGGGGTGCCTGACGTGTCATAGACTACCTGTGCGGTGAGCAGGGACTGAGGGTACGTGTTGTCCGTGTGCAGCAGGCTTGAGGGAATAGGACATGACATGAACAGTGTGGTCTGCAGACAGAAGTAGCTGTCATAATAGTTGACCTGTTCCAGTACGCAGCCGGTCATGGCAGGGGTGTAGGTCTGCGAGTAGCCGGTTGATCCAAGGACGGGGTCAGAGGAGCCGGGTACGACCCGGGCATCATACGCGGCATCGGTGATGAGGGTGCCGGTATGGCCCTGCACGACAGGACGGCCTTGAGCGTCATAAAGGAAGAAACGGTACTGGCAACTTGCTGACAGACGCTCGTCCTGAAGGAATGAGAGACGGCCGTAACGGTCATACCAGTATCGGGTAGTGACGCCACCGCGCAGGCTTTTCTCTATGCAACGGCCGTTGGAGTCATAACTGTATAGATAGCATTGTTCCGTGTTCTCGGTATCAAGGGCTATCATAGGGACCACGGCACGCAGCAGACCATGCTCATACAGGTAGTAGGTGTCATTGGGGTCGGAGTCGGAGCCGCCGTCATATCTGCGTTCCAGTACGGTATGGCCGGACACGTCACTATAGACGTCAATACGGTGCCCGTCCTCATCGGTGACGCTCATGCCTGACAAGGTGCCGGCCGGATAATATGACCTTGTGGTCAAGTCGGGGAGACCGTCCTCAAGCGCTATCTTGCGCACGGACCATGTGGCATTGGTGAAGCGGGACTCCGTGACGCCACGCTCGTCCAGGCGCCATTCGCTGCCGGCTGTGGAGCGGAACTTGACACGCCCCAAGGCGTCATACGTCAGGTCACTCAACGCATCACCGTTGCCGTAGGTGGAGAAGGAATATGATGCCATAGCCTGAGCGCTGATACGTGAGGGGCTGCTGCCGCCTACGGAGGGCAGCCACTGGCGTGAGGCATTGCCCAGCGAGTCATATTCTGTCATGCTGTATACGTAACTGCCCGTGGTGTTCACGCCGCCGGCGGCAAGCAGGTCAGGGCGGCCGTAACCGTCATAGTACTGGACGCTCTTTACGCCGGTACCCTGGGAGTCAAGCATGCGCTCCGTTACAATGTAGTTGAAGGAGGCATCCTGACAAAGGGCTTGTGGACTGATAATCATAGCGAACAAGGTTGACAACAACGTCAAACATATATAAAAAAAACGACTCTTCATAACTTAATCGGGTAATTCTTGTTACTACTGATTTGAACCGTTACCTTGTTTGATTGTTATGGCCAAAGTTAGACACTCAAAAATACAACAGCAAGAAAAACAGGATATTACAATTAGACACCAGACTGCGATAACAAGCTGTATTTCAGCAGCATAACTACTATTCCAGAATCAAATATTTAGACATGTGCAACATGTTGAAAATCAGCAAATTACCCCCCCCCGTTATTATAACGAGCTTATTTCCAATAATTTAGCCAGTCCTTCATACAAGGAATATGATTCTTTTTTTAGTTTTGCCATGGTTCTATCTTTTGTTTTATAAATACTATGGATGGAACAATCCAATAGTGTTCCAATGGATTTTACCGATAATCCGGCTAATAATAATCGTATAGTCATTATATCTTTCTCAGACAGATGAACAGATGGAACTGATATACGACTCATTATGTCATTGTAAATCTCATTTAATTGTGAATCAAGTTTGACAATGTTTTTTGGGGAGATAATAATATCCATCTGTTCTTTTACAATTTTGTACAAACGGTCAGCTACCCTACTGTCTGATATATGGTCATAATATCTTGTAAGCACATAGTTGGTTGGTGCGAACTGTTGTAGAAACAGATCATGCACCCTATTATTCTGTCGTATTATCTCTGTATTCTGACAATCATTTATATTTGATAGTTTTGAAATCATACTATTAAGATTCTCTATTTCAACCACATTCATTGAATCTTTTGCTGAAAGCTCATCTATAACTAACAAATAATCTCTGTTTCTTTTATCATTTCTTCTTTTGATGATAGTGTAGCCTAAAGCTGATGCTGTTATCACAATCAACAGCAAGAGGAAAATTATAATTAATTCCGTTTTCTGCTTATCAGCCTTAAGTGACTCAACTTCTGATATGGTCTGATAATAATCCTTTTGTACTCCCAGAACAGGCTGGCGTAGTAATTGTTTCAGTGTACTGTTTTGACAAGCTATAGATTGTTGATAATAATAGAAAGCCGAATCTTGGTTCCCCAATTCTTTATATATCTGCGATTTTAAGAATAAAACATCAATTGTATCTGAGACTGTGTGAGCCTGACTTAAGACAGATTGAACATATGACTGGGATTGAACATAATCTTTAGTCTTTAAAAAATATCTTGCGAGCAAACGGAGAGTATAAGGATCGTTATTATCAGTGTCATTAATCTGAAGCAATAAGGATTGTATGTCATTTGTAGTATAAACCTTATCTGTATCCATTAATAGGCACATTGAAAGATTTTGCCACGACAGAAGTGAGAGATAATCATCATCATTAGCATCTGCCCATACCTTTATCTCTTTAAAAACAGCAATAGCACTATCATATTCCTGAAGTTCTAAATCACAACGTCCGATATCAACAATAGCATGTATCTTATGCAATTCCTTATTAGCGGAGTCGTAATTATACTTTGCTTTATTATAGTAATCCTTAGCACGTTGATAGTCAAAAGAATCAAAGAAAACGTTACCTATTTGCGAATACAATAGTCCCGTATAATAGCCATCAGGTATCTCATTTGCCAACCGTTCTGCCTGAGTTAAAGCCAATATGGCATCAACATATTGTTTACTGTTGCTATATATACAGCCTAAATAGTAGTATGAAAGGAATCTGTAGAATGTGTTATTATGATTAGAGTAGTAGCGTACAGCTATCATTATGAGCGAGTCACTGGTCTCATTAATGTAATTCTTGTACTGAGCCTCAGTGTATAGCAAAGCGTAACGGGCTTGGATGGCACGCCCGCTTATGGAGTGAGGGTCAATGTCAGACATCAGCCCATAAGCCTGCTCTGGGCTTTCATTCATGACAAGTTCAGCACTGTCCATCAGCGCCACAACTGCATGGCGGCTAACGCAGCTTGCCACAATAAACAGCAGAATGATGAACAGTACTGAAACTGGCCGCAATTTCATAAGACGTATGATCTACCTCCCATTATTTCTTAGGGATAGCTGCGAGGACTGCTTTCAGATAGTCCCAAACCTTCTGGACAGAGGGTATGTAGCAGCGCTCATCGGGTGAATGCGGGCTCATCAGTGTGGGACCGAATGATACCATATCCCAGTGAGGATAGGCTCCACTCAGGATTCCGCACTCCAGGCCAGCGTGAATGGCCATAACCTTGGGCTCTGTGCCGAACATCTTCTTGTACTCAGTCTTCATTACATGCAGTATGGGTGATGCCGCATTGGGTGCCCAGCCTGAATAGCCTCCGGCCAGTTCAACCTTACAGCCAGCCAGATCACCCAGACTCTTCATACGCAGTGCTAACAACTCCTTTGCTGTATCAACTGAGCTGCGCAGCAGGTTCACGATAAAGAACTCACCTTTATATATCTTGACCATAGCCATATTGTTTGATGTCTCTACCAAACCGGGCATCTGGTCACTCATGCGCTCCACTCCATCGGGGCAAGCCAAGATTGTCTCAATATAGCGCAGAGCTGCTTTTTCTTCAACATAGAGGCACTCATCGGGATCACAGGTCTCACCCGGGGCACACTGATATGGCTCAAATACGTAGTTGCAGCCTGGGTCAGTTGCAGCATACTCAGCCTTCACCTCTGCAAATACATCGGCTACCACCTTCGTGGCAATATCCAACTTGGCAGGATCTACATAAACGGTTGCAAAGCACTCACGCGGGATTGCGTTGCGCAGGGTTCCGCCCTCCATATCTATCAGCTTGACATCGGCCTTGGTGAGCAGAGCGTACATTACGCGCGCACCTACCTTGTTGGCATTGGCGCGGCACAGTATGATATCCATACCTGAATGTCCGCCCTGGAAACCCTTAACAGCAAGGCTGTAGCAGAGCCAGCCCTTGGGCTCCGGCTTGCGGTCATACTTGCCCAGTATTGAAACATCAAGACCACCGGCACAACCTATATAAAGTTCACCCTCAGTCTCTGAGTCAAGATTGAGCAGAATATCACCTTTAAGAATGCCCGGCTTAAGCAGGTTTGCACCGGTCATACCTGTCTCCTCATCATATGTAACCAGCAGTTCCAGCGGGCCGTGTTTGATATCATTTGACTCAAGAACTGAAAGAGCCAGAGCTACGCCCAGACCGTTATCGGCACCAAGAGTTGTACCTTTAGCCTTTAACCACTCACCATCAACCCAAGTCTCAATAGGATCTTTCTCAAAATCATGCTTTACATCAGCATTCTTCTGGGGCACCATATCCATGTGGCCCTGCATGATAACACCCTTAAGGTTCTCCATGCCCGGAGTAGCGGGCTTGCGCATGATCACGTTACCGGTCTCATCGGCAAAAGCCTCAATGTTACGCTGCTTAGCCCAGTCAAGCAACCATGCACGGATTTTCTCCTCATGCTTTGACGGACGCGGCTGGCGGGTAATACCGTAAAAGTTATCCCATACAATCTTGGGCTGTAAGTCTTTGATAGTCATATTCTCAATTTTTTAATTGGTTATACACAAAAAAAGCATATCAGCCACAAACGTGACTGATATGCCAAAGTTAATATTTACTGGAATAATATCCAAAATTTATTTGTTCAGAGCAGCAGCAATCTCCTCTGCACCGATGGAGAGTGTCACGTATGACGGAACGGTGCGGGTGCAGCACTCGTTCTCACCCCACAGGAACGGATAGTCATCCTTGTGTTCCAGGAGATCAGGTTGCAGGAACACTATTCCGGGAGCGATACCGCCCGGGATGAAGGTGTAGTCTGCACGGTTGTTACCGTATGCCACCTTCTTGGTGTTGACACCGACAGCTGTCACGAATGATACATTTGAGTACGGATGGCATCCGTAGATGTAGTTAAGACCGGCCAGAACCATCTCAGGATCAATCAGGTCAGGGAAATAGCGCCATACCATATAGTTGTTCTGAGCCCAGCTGATAACCCATTCACTACCGCCCCATGTACCAGCTGATACCGGAACTCCATAAGGAGTAGATTCAGCAGTCTTTTTTGCCTCCTCAACAAACACAGGTACAACCTCACGAACCTTTGCCTTATAATCATCATCCATATAAGGCAACAATGAGAGTGCCGTAGTAAGGTTTACACGCGGAGCACGCATAGCACTGCCACCGAATGAACGGTTGTTCTCAGGAGTTGACGGAGCTGTCTTGGCGGCCTCAATCTGCCTTAGAACCATCGGCATGAATATCTCCTTGTATTTATCATCACCTGTCAGGAGCCACAGCTGTATTGCAGCACCTGAACGGTCACCGCCACGAGCATTCCACTGACCTCCCATGCCCATGTTCGCATTAGCGGCACGTGCAGGCTGACGACTCTGGAAATCATCCATCTCTTTCCAAAGCTTGAGAGCGTTTTTCCTGCAACGCTCAGCAGTCTCAGGAATATAAGGTTCAAGCACGCGTGCGGCATGTGCCAGAGCAGCGCATACATTTGCATTGCTCATTGGATTACCTCCATTATTTGTGAATGCAAAGCGGTCGTCAAGTGTACCTGAACGGTTTCCGCGTACCTCATAAGGCTTCAGGCTGGGATCATAAATGTATCCGTCAGTAATTGTAACAGCATCACCCAAATGATGATACTGGTGCATATTACCCTGTACGATACCGCCTGCTATAAAGCCTATGTTCTCAATCTGTGCGCACAGGTTAAGTGCTCCATGCTCTACCTGCTGGATAATATCGGGCAGGCCATCAGGACGATGAATATCCACGAACTGGGTCTTCTGGTCAATGAATGTCTGGTCACGCTCCGGACGCAGCACATCCCAAACCTCTGCCAGCTGGGTGGTCAGTCCTATAACAGTACCGGACTGTATATCAAAGTCACCGGCATCATACCATGCACCTACCGCCAACCCCGGAATATGCTCATAAGGTTTGAACTTGGTATTGGTGCTGTTGCCCATGCGATAACCGTCCTGCTGCTGGTAGTTGGTAGGAGCCTGGATGGCATCATCCATATGAGAGCGGCCGTGCCATACACGATAGGCCTCATTTACAAGCATGTGGTCCATCTGAACAGGAAGCCATACATCCATAGTGTTGTGCCACTTGCCGTCATATACATTCACATTGATGGGGAACGGATTGGTTTTGACATCCTTGTACTGTATATAATAGGTGCCAGGCTCATTAACAGCACTGAAATCACACTGTGCATAGTTGTAACGGTCATAGAAAACGCCCCACTCTGTTACAACAGGCTCAAGTACCAATGTGCTGCTGCCGTCAGCATTCACACGGAATATCTTGGCTTTGGCGGCAACCTTGTCATTGCGGTCAAGCTCAATGACTGCAACCTTCTTCTGGGCGGGAGTATATCCTATCTGTGAGAATCCCACATTGGGTTCACGAATCCACTGTGCATCAGGCGTAGGCTCTACATACCACTCCAGGACAGTTCCTGTCTTGCCCTCAGGCAGATATGAGCGTACCACGAATGTTCCGTTCTGTGACAGGTCACGCCCATCAAACAGGTTCAGTTCAGCATCTGACCGGAACAGCACACGCAGTGATTCATCCTCAGGCGCCACAACAATTGTATGACCCTTTGATATGGGTTTGGGCACTATGAACTCATCACGTCCGCGGTCATCAAAAGTGGAGAGCCCCCAGAACTGAGATATCTTTTCTGAATTGGGGTGCATCTCTGTATCACTTGACGGATAGCGCGGGAATATCTCTGACTGACCGTCAACAAGATATGTCTTGCCGTAATATGTAGCCGGGAAGAACTCCATATTCAGACCGGCCTTGCCCACCAGGTTGGTTGGAAGCGGTTTCTCCAGTTGTACGGATACACGGAATCCCTTACCCTCCTGTTTTACATTGATGCCAAAATCAAATCCGTAATCCGGATAGTTGAAGAGACATTTTATCTCACCACCAAGCGTATCAACCGTGCGATCGGAAAGATCAGGATAAATATCCCACTGCTCAGGAGTGTTCATAAGGCGCACACCACCTCCAGTGGCTATACGCACTCCACGCTGCACAATCTCTATTCCGGCAGTCTTCTCATCACAGAAAACGCCGTTATACTTGTTGGAAAAGACCAACAGATTTACGCCTGTATTCTCAAAATAACCCAGGTCATTGATCTCATACTTTCCGGAATCCGACTTTGTGGAACAGGAAACAAATGCACATAAAGCGGCAATAATTGGCAGTATTCGTTTCATCGTTATAAATTAAGTGAATGGTTTTCAAATATAGTCAATGGCTTTCTAAAAACCGCATATCCTGCCTAAAAAAAGAGTATCTTTGCGAATCATTAACTTCCCTTATGAAGAAACGCGTTTTAGTAACCTACAATATGTTCCGCACGGGTTATGCGGAACTGATCAAGAAATATGACGTAACCTTCCCACCTGATGGCCGCGAGACCTTTACATACGATGAGGTCTATGAGATGCTCCCTGAGTATGATGTTCTCCAGTCCATGTTCAATTTCCCGGTTGACCGCAAACTGATGGAGCGCGGTCTGCCCCGTCTGGAACTGGTAAGCAACTATGCGGTGGGATTTGACAATATCGATATTCCCACAGCAACAGAACTTGGTATTGCCGTTACCAATACCCCCGGTCCTGTAACAGAGCCCACAGCTGATCTGGCATTCGGCCTGATGTTGGCCGTAGCACGCCGCATCACTGATGTTGACCGCCGTCTGCGTATACCCGGAGCCCTTGAATGGACCCTGCTTGCCAATCTGGGCTATTCCCTGGGCGGAAAGACACTGGGCATTCTGGGCATGGGCCGCATAGGACAGGCTCTTGCACGCCGTGCCAAAGCCAGTTGCATGAAAGTTATCTATCATAACCGTCACCGCGTCAGCCCTGAGATTGAAAAGGAATACGATGCCACATACGTTGAATTTGAGGAACTGCTCAAGACATCTGATTTCATATCAGTAAATGTGCCATATTCCAAGGATACATGGCACCTGATCGGCAAGGAGCAGATAGAACTCATGAAGCCCACAGCCATCCTGGTCAATACCGCTCGCGGACCTATTGTTGATGAGCTGGCGCTGGCGGATGCCCTTAAGAACAAGCGTATCTGGGGCGCAGGTCTTGATGTATTTGAGTTCGGTGACAAGGTAAGCCCTGAGATTCTGGCCTGTGAGAACGCAGTCATCACTCCGCACGTAGGCACACAGACCTATGACGTGCGCAATGAGATGGCAGAGTTTGTATCACGCAACATCATCAACTTCTATGAAGGAGGTCCTGTTGCATTCGTAAACAAAGTAGAGAAGAGAAAATAATGGCTACAGAGAGTCTGCTACAGAAACTGGATGACCTTGAGGCCCGTTTCCGTGAGGTCAGTCTGCTCATAACAGACCCTGCCGTCATAGCCGATATGAAACGGTTCGTAAAACTGAACCGTGAATACCGTGACTTGGAGCGCATATCTGGGGCACGTGCAGAGTATGTAAACCTGCTCTCAAACATCAGCCAGGCCAAGGAACTGCTTGGTGAGAGTGATCCGGAGATGCGTCAGATGGCCCGTGAGGAGCTTGATACAGCAACAAACCGCCTTGAGATCCTTGAAGATGAGATCAAGCAATTGCTCATACCGGCCGATCCGCAGGATGAGAAGGATGTCGTGATGGAGATTCGCGGCGGCACAGGAGGTGATGAGGCTGCCCTGTTTGCCGGCGACCTGTTCCGCATGTACTGCAAGTACTTTGAGACTAAGGGTTGGAAATATGCCGTATCATCATGTACAGAGGGCACTGCCGGCGGTTTCAAGGAGATCATATTCACTGTAACCGGTGATAAAGTCTATGGTACGCTCAAATATGAGTCAGGCGTACACCGTGTACAGCGTGTGCCTGTAACCGAGACACAAGGCCGCATACACACATCTGCAGCCACAGTGGCCGTTCTGCCTGAGGCCGATGCCTTTGAAGTTGAGATCAATGAGAGTGAGATTAAGTGGGATACGTTCCGCAGCGGCGGTGCCGGAGGCCAGAACGTAAACAAGGTTGAGTCAGGTGTAAGACTCCGCTACAATTGGAAAAATCCCAACACCGGAGTGGTCGAGGAGATACTTATAGAGTGCACCGAGACCCGTGACCAGCCCAAGAACAAGGAGCGTGCCCTGTCGCGTCTGCGTACCATGATTTATGACCGCGAACACCAGAAGTATATGGACGATATCGCTGCCCGCCGCAAGACAATGGTATCAACCGGTGACCGTTCGGCCAAGATACGTACCTACAATTTCCCGCAGGGACGAATCACCGACCACCGCATCAACTGGACCTCTTACAATCTGCCGGCATTCATGGACGGTGATATACAGGAGTGCATAGACCAGCTTACAATAGCAGAGAATGCGGAACGCATGAAAGAAGCTGAAATGTAAAGAATTTTCAAATATAGGATAACATATGACAAGAGAAGAGTTGTACCGGAACATTATGCGCAAAAAGTCTTTTTTGTGCGTAGGTCTTGACACTGACATAAAGAAAATCCCGCAGCACCTGCTTAGTGAAGACGATCCCGTTTTTGCCTTCAACAAGGCAATCATTGACGCAACAGCAGAATATTGCATAGCATACAAGCCTAATCTGGCCTTCTATGAGAGCACAGGTCTCAAGGGCATGCAGTCTCTCTACAAGACCATAGAGTACATCCGCACCAATTATCCGGACCAGTTCATCATAGCCGATGCCAAGCGCGGCGACATAGGCAACACCTCAAAGATGTATGCTGAGAGCTTCTTTGGTGAAATGAATGTAGATTCAGTAACTGTAGCTCCGTACATGGGTCAGGACAGCGTAACCCCGTTCCTGGGGCACGACGGCCGCTGGGTAATCCTTCTTGCCCTTACCAGCAACAAGGGAGCCGATGATTTCCAGTACATAAAGGACTCAGACGGTACGCCTCTCTATCAGAACGTGCTGCGCAAGTCACTTGAGTGGGGCGGAAACGCTGACAACATGATGTACGTGGTAGGTGCCACACGCGCCGAGATGCTGACCGACATACGCCGTACCGTACCTGACAGTTTCCTTCTCGTTCCGGGCATAGGCGCACAGGGCGGATCGTTGGCCGACGTATGCAAATACGGCATGAACAGCAAGTGCGGACTTATTGTAAACAACAGTCGTGCAATCATTTACGCTGACAGTTCTGAGAATTTTGCCCAGATGGCACGTGAGAAAGCTCGTGAGGTACAGCAGGAAATGGCCGCCTATATTAAATAAATAACTATATTTGCAACTTTGTATAGAGGCAAACGCGTATGGAATTTACAGCAAAACAGATAGCGGAACTGTTGGGTGGCACTGTTGATGGCAACGGGAATGCCGCCGTGAATACTTTCGCCAAAATTGAAGAGGGAACCCCCGGTGCCCTCTCTTTCCTTTCAAATGTCAAATACACCCAGCATATATACACCACCAAGTCAAGCGTAGTTCTGGTAAACAAGGATTTCAAGCCTGAACAACCCATCAGCGCAACCCTTATCAGAGTTGACAACGCATATGAGGCTTTAGCCAAGCTTATGTCAATCTACGCATCAATGAAACCCGGCCGCACCGGAATAAGTTCACTGGCATCGGTCTCAGAGAAGGCCAAGATAGGTAAGAACGTATATATTGGCCCGTTTGCAGTTATCGAGGACGGTGCCACCGTTGGTGACAACACGCAGATTTATCCGCTCGTAACAATCGGTGAAGGCGCATCCGTTGGTTCGGACTGCATCCTTTATCCCCACGTGACAATCTATTACGCATGTAAAGTTGGCAACCGATGCATACTGCATGCCGGCAGTGTTGTAGGAGCTGACGGATTCGGCTTTGCACCAACGCCAAATGGTTATGACAAGATACCGCAGATAGGTATTGCTGAACTTGAGGATGATGTTGAAATAGGTGCCAACACCTGTGTTGACCGCTCCACAATGGGACGTACCGTAGTGCACAAGGGTGTCAAACTGGACAACATGGTACAGGTGGCACATAACGTTGAGGTTGGTGAGAACACTGTAATTTCAGCCCAGACAGGCATAGCAGGTTCAAGCAAGGTAGGTGCATGGTGTATGATAGGCGGTCAAAGCGGCATTTCCGGTCATCTTACTATCGGTGACAAGGTTAACTTCTGCGCCAAGACAGGTGCAATCAGCAATATCGAATCCAATCAGACCATAATGGGATATCCCGCTATTGCCCACCGGAATTATCTTCGCTCGTCAATACTGTTCAAACAGTTGCCTGAAATGGACGCCACGATAAGACAGCTCCAAAAGGAAATTGAAGAACTGAAAGCAAAACTTGAAAGCAGATAATGCTTTAAGATAAATAGCATAACATGTACAAACAGAAGACTTTAAAGAGTAGTTTCTCACTGAGCGGCAAGGGCCTTCATACAGGTCTTGAACTGACAGTCACATTCAATCCAGCTCCCGCAGACTACGGCTATAAGATACAGAGAACAGATCTTGATACCCAGCCCGTTATTGAGGCTTTTGCTGAGAATGTACGCGAAACACAGCGCGGTACGGTTCTTTTCAAGGGGAATGTCAAAGTAAGCACTGTGGAGCATGGTCTGGCGGCCCTCTATGCAGCCGGTATAGACAACTGCCACATTGAGGTGAACGGCCCTGAATTCCCTATTCTGGACGGTAGTGCCATAGAATATGTTGAGAATATCCAAAGGGTCGGTATCAAGGAACTGGATGCCTTGAAGGACTACTACGTAGTCAAGAACAAGATTGAGGTCAAAGATGAGACCACGGGCTCATCAATCATACTTCTTCCAGACAACGAATTCAGTGTAAACGTGCTCATTTCATATGATTCCAAGATCCTGTACAACCAGTACGCTTCACTGGATGACATGAATGATTTTCCCACCGAAATCGCCAAGAGCCGCACATTCGTATTCGTGCGTGAGATAGAGTCGCTTCTGGATGCCGGACTGATAAAGGGTGGTGATCTGGACAATGCCATTGTAATATACGAGCGTGAGATGTCACAGGAGCGTTATGACAAGATATGTGAGGTTATGGGTGTACCCACTATGGATGCCACCAAACGCGGTTACATCATGCACAAGCCTCTTCAATGGGACAATGAGCCTGCCCGCCACAAACTGCTTGACATAATCGGTGATCTGGCACTTGTAGGAAAACCCATCAAGGGCCGCATCATAGCAACCCGTCCGGGACATACCATCAACAACAAGTTTGCCCGCATACTGCGCAAGAACATAATACTGAACGATGTCCAGGCCCCCGCATATGATCCGTCTGTCCCGCCGGTCATGAACCTGCAGCAGATTCAGGCCGTGATGCCTCATCGTTTTCCGATGCAGCTTCTGGATAAGGTGATTGCACTTACAGATCTCTATGCTGAGGGTGTCAAAAATGTGACAAACAATGAATTCTACTTTACCGGACACTTCCCTGAACACCCCATTATGCCGGGCGTGCTTATCATTGAGGCTATGGCACAGTTGGGAGGTACCCTTGCTCTACAGTATACTGAGAACCCCAAGGAGTATGAAGCCATGTTCGTCAAGATTGACAACACCCGTTTCCGCCAGGCCGTTGTGCCGGGCGACACCCTCCTGATGCGCGTCGTAAGGACCGCACCTATACGTCATAACATTCTATCAATCAAAGGATACGCCTTTGTGGCCGATAAATTGGTTGCAGAGTCGGAGTTTATGGTTCAAATTGTAAAAAGAGAGAACTGATGATAAGCCCTTTAGCATACGTTGACCCCTCAGCCCAGATAGGCGAGAACGTTGAGATAGGTCCGTTCTGTTACATTGACAAGAACGTGGTCATTGGTGACAATAACATTATCATGCCACACGTGAACATCATGTACGGCTCACGCATAGGCAACGGCAACCAGATACATCCGGGTGCTGTGATTGGCGGTATCCCGCAGGATCTCAAGTTCAAGGGTGAGGATACTACCGCCGAGATTGGTGACAACAACCGGATTCGCGAGAACGTAACCATTAACCGCGGTACAGCCTCCAAGGGCAAGACCATTGTAGGCAGCAACAACCTGCTCATGGAGAATATGCACGTGGCACATGACTGTGTTATAGGCAACAATTGCATACTCGGCAACAGTACCAAAATTGCCGGCGAGGTTGTAATAGATGATTTCGCTATACTGAGTGCCTGTGTCCTTGTGCACCAATTTTGTCATGTGGGAGGATATGTGATGATCCAAGGCGGTTCAGGTTGCAGCAAGGATATTCCTCCGTACGTGATTGGAGGACGCCACCCCGTAATATATGCCGGTCTGAATATTGTTGGTTTGCGTCGCAGAGGATTCAGTAATGAGGTTATTGAGGCCATCCACAACGCTTACCGCATTATCTACCAGAACGGCCTGAATGTAAGCCAGGCCATGGCTGCCATAAAGGAAGATCCTATCTACAACGCCCCTGAGGTGCAGTACATAGTAAGGTTTATAGAGAGTTCTGAAAGAGGAATCATAAGAGACTAAAAAAAGAAATAAGATATGGTTTACAGATTCATTTTCATTTCCGATGAGGTTGATGACTTCTATCGTGAAATCCAGATCAATTCAACAGCTTCGTTCCTGGATTTCAGCAATGCTATACTGAAATCTGTAGGATACCCAGATGACCAGATGACTTCTTTCTTCATCTGTGAAGACAATTGGGAAAAACGTGAGGAGATAACACGTGAGGAGATGAACACCAGCTCAGAAGTTGACAACTGGGTTATGGCAGACACCCCGCTTGATGAGCTGATTGAAGACGAGAAACAGCGTTTGATCTACATCTTCGATCCTTTAACAGAAAGGTGCTTTTTTATTGAATTAAAGGAGATTATAACAGGCAAAACTCTTAAGGAAGCCGTCTGCACGGCAAGCCAGGGCAACCCGCCCAAGCAGACCGTTGATTTTGATGAAATAGCCAAATCTAATCCCGTTCTTGATGTCGATGAGAACTTCTATGGTGATGAAGGATTTGAATCCGACGAGCTTGATGAAGAAGGGTTCGGCATGGAAGGTGGCGAAGGAGGAGGCACTGTAAGCCTTGATTCCATAGACGACCTTTATTGAGTGAAGACCTTAGTTGTCATATTAGGACCTACCGGCGTGGGGAAGACAGAATTGTGCCTGACCCTCGCCGATTTGTTTCATACACCTGTCATTTCAGCTGATTCCAGGCAGATGTATGCCGACATTCCAATATGTACAGCTGCTCCTACCCCCTCAGAAAGAAAGCGTGCAGAGCATTACCTGGTAGGAAACCTTTCACTTGATGACTATTACAGCGCCGCGAGATACGAAGAGGATGTCATGAGTTTAACGGAAGGGCTATTCGCAAAGCACAACCCACTACTCATTTCAGGAGGTTCAATGATGTATATAGATGCCCTCTGCTATGGTATAGACCAGATTCCCACCATTCCGGATGACATCCGCACCCCCCTTTTGGAACGCTATAACAAGGAAGGATTGGACAATCTGGTCCAGGAACTCAAAATTCTGGATCCTGAGTACTACAAAGAGGTGGACAGAAAGAATCCCAAGCGTGTTCTGCACGCTCTTGAGGTCTGTTATCTTACCGGACACCCCTACTCTGACCTTCGCAAAGGACAGAAAGTTGAACGTCCGTTCCGCATAATACGCATCGGCCTTACCCGCCCTCGTGAGGAACTGTATGAACGCATCAACCGCCGCGTTGACAAGATGGTTGAGAACGGACTGATTGATGAGGCGCGGCGCATGTACCCCCATAAAGGACTCAACTCTCTTAACACAGTGGGCATGAAAGAACTCTTCAAGTGGATGGACGGCGCTCTTACCCCTGACGGCAAACCCTGGACACTGGAGTTTGCTATTGAGAAGATTAAACAGAACACACGCATCTATTCACGCAAACAGATGACGTGGTTCAAGCGTGATGCAAACACACGCTGGTTCCACCCTGACGATATTGAGGGTATAACCCGTTATATAAAGGAGAGCTTATGCTGATAAGACTTTATGAAAAGAACACCAATCAACGTGATTTGGACCGCATACTGGACATTCTGAACGGCGGCGGAGTCATTGTTTTCCCCACTGATACCGCATATGCACTAGGCTGCCATGCTCTCAAGGAGCGCCCCATTGAGCGTATCTGCAAGATCAAGGGTATGAACCCCCAGAAACACCGTTTTTCAATAGTGTGCTATGACCTGAGTGACATAAGTCAGTACGTCCAGATAGACAATGCCACATTCAAAACAATGAAACGCAACCTGCCCGGCCCGTTTACCTTTGTGCTACGTGCCGGCAGCCGTCTGCCCAAGATATTCAGCAACCGCAAAGAGGTAGGCATACGTGTGCCTGACAATGACATTACACGTGAGATATGCCGCCAATTGGGTGCTCCCCTGCTCTCCACTACCGTACCGTACGATGAATCCGATGACATAGGATACCTGACAGATCCCGAACTCATTGACGAGCGCCTGGGCGATGATGTTGACGCTGTTATAAACGGTGGTGCCGGAGGATTTGAATACTCCACTGTAGTCTATTGCGTAAATGGCGAGCAGGAGATAATTCGCCAGGGCAAAGGCATACTCGATGAACAATAACTAACAATCAGACAATTTATTAGATATATAAATATGAAGAAAATTACTATACTTGCCGTCACGGTGCTCACAGCATTGTCACTAGCTGCCCAAAACAGGAAAATCACTCTTGATGATGTTATTTCAGGCAAATTCTCAGCCAACGGCGCCCCGGCCATAACACCTATGGCTGACGGTGAACATTATCTGCAGGCCCAAGACAACTGCATCCTCAAATACTCATTCAAGACAGGAGCAGTAACTGACACCGTACTGAACCTGCGTACAGCCCGCGGTGAGAAACTCCATACGCTGGGGCGTTTCATACTATCACCTACTGAGGATATAATCCTGCTTGAACAATATGTCCAAAAGATATTCCGCCGCTCATATACGGCAAACTATTACATATATACCATACGCAACAACAAGATTGATCCGCTCACCACAGGAGGCCCCGTACAGGTTCCTTCATTCTCACCTGACGGCCATAACATAGCATTCGTTCGTGACAATAACATATTTTTAGTCAAGTTGTTATTCAATAATGCTGAAGTGCAGGTGACCAAGGATGGTGAACTTGGAAAGATACGGAACGGCATCCCCGACTGGGCATATGAGGAGGAGTTCGGAGTAACCCGCGCATATGAGTTCAGTGCCGATAGCCGCATGCTTGCCTGGATACGTTTTGATGAGTCAAATGTTGACAGCTATCAACTTCCCTTCTTTGCTACCGGCATTGACCGTGACACCTATTCACAGGAACTTCTGAGCTACCGTCCGCAGCAATTTCCTACCGCAGGGGCAGCAAACTCAAAAGTTTCAGTCCATTCATTTGACATCAAGAGTTCAGTAATACGCGATATGGACCTCAAACTTGACAGCACCACATATATTCCGCGCATCAAGTTTATGGAAAATGATGATAACAGCCTGTTCATATTTACGTTAAACCGCCTGCAGAACAAACTGGAGATATATTCCGCCAACCCCCGTTCCACCATCTGCACCCTTGTTCTGCGTGAAGAGGACAGCCGCTATATCGATGAGTACGGCTATATGCAGACACAGTTCTTCGGTGACCGTTTCATCATGCAGAGCGAGCGTGACGGTCACAATCATCTCTACCTCTATGACTTGGGCGGCAGGCTTCAGAAACAGATCACCAAGGGTGATTTTGATGTACTGGCACTCCACGGATATGATGCCAAAACCGGCACCGTATTCTATGAAAGCAATGAATCCGGCATGTATGACTGCGCTGTATGGAAGATTGACGGCAAAGGCAAGAAGACCAGACTCTCCATGGAGAACGGCACCAATCACGCCCGTTTCAGCAAAGGCTGCAAATACTTCATCAACACGTGGTCTGATATGAACACGCCATACGTGGTAACACGCATGGACGCAAACGGCAAGATACTGGGCGTTATTGAGGATAATGCCGATGTCAGACAGGCTGCCGCTGAGTACGGATTCCCCAGGAAGGAGCTCTTCTCGTTCCAGACCGTCGATGGCACCACACTCTACGGCTGGATGATAAAACCTGCCACAGCTGACGCCTCCCACCCCTGCCCCGTTATTCTATACCAGTACAGCGGGCCCGGCTCAAATGAGATGACCAATGAGTGGGGAGCAGGTTTCTATCCCGGAGCCAGCCTTGAAGTTCTCCTCACCTATCGCGGTTATGCCGTAGCAGTGGTTGACTGCCGCGGTACCGGCCGTCGTGGAGCTGATTTCAAGAAACAGACCTACAAACGCCTGGGCGTAATGGAGGCTGAGGATCAGGTTGCAGCTGCCAAGTACCTGGGCTCACTACCCTACATCAATTCAGACCGCATAGCCATATGGGGCTGGAGCTACGGCGGTTATAACACCCTTATGTCAATGAGTGAAGGAACTCCCGTATTCCGTTGCGGCGTAGCTGTAGCTCCCGTAACTGACTGGCGCTTCTATGACGCCCCTTACACCGAGCGCTTCATGCAGCAACCCAAGCAGAATGCTGACGGCTACCACGATGCATCAGCCATTGACCGTGTAAACCGTCTGCACGGCAGGCTGCTGATAGTTCACGGCCTTGATGATGACAACGTCTTCTTCAGCAACACCGCCTCCTACATCGAGGCCCTTATCAACGCAGGAGTGGATTTTGACATGCAAGTCTACCCCGGCAAGGAGCACAGCATCACCGGCTACTCCCACCGCAAGCACCTCTTCAACCGCATCCTCCGCTTCTTTGATGAGAATTTATAATTACTTGTAGATTAAGAATATACAAGGTATCTTTTCAAGTAATGGGAGCTTGCCGCCCCACTCCTTTACAGTGCGGACGCGGATGTATTCTTCCTTCGTTGTTAGACCGGCGGCGATGCAGAGATGTGTTTGCGGGCGGCATGCTTTCAGAATGTCGGCCATCATCTTGGCGTTGCGGTACGGGGTCTCTATGAAGAGTTGCGTTTGATTCTCGGTGTAGGCGCGCTGCTCCAGTTTCTTTAGGGTTTTGATTCTTTCTTCAGGCTCTATGGGCAGGTAGCCGTTAAAGGCGAAACTCTGGCCGTTGAATCCTGATCCCATTACTGCAAGGATTATGCTTGAGGGGCCTACAAGAGGGATTACCTGCAGGCCCTTGCGCTGTGCTATTGCCACTACATCGGCCCCGGGATCGGCTACAGCAGGGCATCCGGCCTCTGATATTACTCCCATTGGACTACCCTCCTCTAATGGAATCAGCATACTTGCCACCTCATTGGGATTGGTGTGTTTATTGAGCGTATAAAACGTGAGTTGATCGATATCGATGCTGCGATCCACCAACTTAAGGAAACGGCGTGCTGTGCGTATATCCTCCACAATAAAATGGCGGATGCCAAGTATAACCTGGCGATTATAGGGCGGCAGGACCTGCTCCACAGGTGTCTCGCCCAGTAGATTGGGAATAAGGTATAAAGCGGGAACCATGGTGCTAAGGTAGTGCTTTTTATACTAACTTTGTAGTCATAAGAGCAATAAAGTGGAAAGCAGAGATTTTACCATCAGGATTCAGGAAGGAGTGGCATGCGATGCACGTTACAGACTGGCATCGCCCATAAACCTATGCATCCGCGGCGGCTGGCAGACTGCCATAGTAGGCCCCAATGGCACAGGTAAAACTCTGTTGGTAAACACTTTGCTCCGTCAGTATCCCCTACTCGACAACCGCGAGGTGGAATACGGTGATGGTCTGACAGGGGCCGATATCCGTAACATAACGTTCCGTGACAGCTACGGCAGTGCTGACAGCACCTATTTCTACCAGCAGCGCTGGAACATGACAGAGATGGGTGAATCTGCCATAGTACGTGACGCATTCCCTGCCATCAAAGATTCTGTCTGGAAAGAGCGCCTTTACACACTGTTTGACCTGCCGTTTATATGGGACAAACAACTTGTAACTCTCTCCAGCGGCGAAATGCGCAAGTACCAGCTGGCCCGTTCACTGGCTGTACGCCCCCGCATGGTAATCATTGACAGCCCGTTCATAGGTCTTGACGCACAAACCCGCGATATGCTCTGCCGCCTGCTCGAAAACCTTGCTACAGAGTGGCAAATGCAGATAATCCTTGTGGTATCACGCCGCGAGGATATTCCTTCATTCATAACCCACATAATAGAGGTTCAAGAGCGCCGCTGCAGCACCGTAATGCCCGTCCAAGACTACATGGCCGAACCTGAAGAAACGCTCCCACAGCCCCTTCTGCCACAGAATCTGGTGGATATGATGCATAACCTGCCGGAAAACGGAATGGAAAGCGATGAGATTGTACGCTGCAATAAGGTAACCCTGCAATATGATAGCCGCCGCATACTGAATGAACTGGACTGGACGGTCCGTAAAGGTGAACACTGGGCACTCCTGGGCCCCAACGGAAGTGGCAAATCCGCCCTGTTGAGTCTGGTCTATGCCGATAACCCTCAGTCATATGCCTGTGACATAGCCCTGTTTGGCCGTCCACGCGGCACAGGTGAAAGCATTTGGGAGATAAAAAAGCACATAGGATATGTATCACCCGAAATGCATCGCTCCTACTGCCGTCGTTACCCTGCCATAGATATTGTAGCATCAGGCCTTCACGACACCATCGGTTTGTATAAAAAAATTACTATAGAGGAGCGTGAGAAATGCCGTGTATGGATGAACATATTCGGAATAACTGATCTTGAAGAGCGTGATTTCCTGGAACTCTCCAGCGGAGAGCAGCGCATGATACTGCTGGCCCGCGCATTCGTAAAGAATCCCTCCCTACTCATCCTGGATGAACCGCTCCACGGACTGGACCGACAGCGCCGCGCCCTGGTAATGGAAATAATAAAGGCCTTCTGCTCCAATCCGCAAAAGACCCTCATCATAGTAACCCATTACCCCGAGGAACTCCCCTCTACCATCGACCACACCTTGACTCTTACCCGTCAGTGAAAGATTTCTTACATCAACTGGCTATAAGTTTTTTTATGTTTTGCGTAATAGCGCCATAGGAGACTGAAATTTACGCGCTCGGGGATATCGGTAATAGAGGCCTCCTTAAGATTCTCCTCACGACTGTCACGGAACTCGGGCTTGAGTTTCCGGAACTCACGGCGAGCACGGAACACAGCCTTGAAATCGCCCCAATGGAATTTGCATAGGAACATCAGCGCAGCCAGAATATCCAGCCAGAAACGTGCTCTCATAACCTTCCCCAGTTCATTCTCAGGAAGATTCTTGTAGAGCATAAGCAGATTGTTCCTGAAATTCAGGAATGTCTTGTAGGGATTTGACTTATTAAGAGTAGCCCCACCTACATGATATACCACGCTCTCAGGAATGCATACAATCTTTCTATTACGGCTGCGCAGACGCCAGCATAGGTCAACCTCTTCCTGATGAGCAAAGAAGCGGTCATCAAGTGCCCCGGCTGCCCAATAATCAGAACTGCGTATCATAAGGCAAGCACCTGTGGCCCAAAAAACACTTGCTATAGTATCGTACTGCCCTTCATCCTTCTCAAGAGTCTCAAAAGCCCTGCCTCTACAGAACATATAACCCAAACAGTCCATATATCCACCAGCACCACCTGCATACTCAAACATCTCCGGAGCTTTGAAATCCAGCAACTTAGGCTGACATGCAGCGACCTCCGGATGAACCTCCATATAGCTCAACAGCGGTAAAAGCCAATCCTCTGATACCTCTACATCAGAGTTGAGCAGGATATAATACTCAGCCTCAACCTGTCGCAAGGCCATGTTGTAGCCTTTGGCGAATCCCCAATTCTTTTCAAGCAGAATAAGCGGAATATCAGGGAATTCCCTATGCATCATATCTATGGAATCATCAGTTGAGGCGTTATCTGCCACATAAATCTGAACGCCATCCATAGCGGAGTATTTAATGAGTGTTGGCATGTAACGCTTGAGCATTGCACTGCCGTTCCAGTTCAATATGACGATTGCAATTTTCATTTCATTATATGATTGAAGTGGTCAGAGCATCATCTGCACCATTAAAACCGCCCAGTTTAACCTTAACCAGACTGTTCTCCTGTACCTGAGCCGAATCAAGTTCCACCCTTATATAATTGTCCGTAAATCCATGAGCAGGCATTCCACGCTTGGGGCGTTCCACAAGTACCGTGGCTTCACGACCCATATGCGCCTCATAGAAAGCCCTTGTCTTTGCATCCGATAACTCCAGCAAACGTTGGCTGCGCTCATGCTTGGTCTGCGGCGATACCTTATGCGGAATCTTAAGTGCTGCCGTTCCGGGACGCTCCGAGTAGCTGAACACATGAAGCTGAGTCACATCCAGTCCTTCAATAAACCGGTAAGCATCCTCAAACAGTTCATCAGTCTCACCACGCATACCTACAATGACATCCACTCCGATGAACGCATCCGGCATAACGCTCTTGACACGAGCCACCTTCTCTGCAAACACCTCACGCTCATAACGACGGTGCATAAGTTTAAGCACCTCATTGGATCCGCTCTGAAGAGGAATATGAAAATGCGGCATGAATGCCCTGGAGCCAGCCACAAAGTCAATCACCTCATCAGTAAGCAGGTTTGGCTCAATTGATGATATTCTGTAACGCGATATCTCTTCCACCTTATCAAGTTCACGAATCAAATCAATGAACTTATCGCCCGTACTCTTTCCAAAATCACCGATGTTGACACCAGTTATGACAATCTCACGGCCACCCTCATGACCGGCCTGACGTGCTTGAGCCACCAGACTCTCAATTGACGGGTTGCGGCTGTGTCCGCGTGCATAAGCCACTGTGCAGTATGTACAATAGTAGTCACAACCATCCTGCACCTTAAGGAAGAAACGTGTACGGTCACCGCGTGAACATGACGGAACAAAGTTCTTTATATCATTAGTACCGACGGTCTTGGATATGCCATGATCACGTTTCTGAAGGCCATTGAGGTTTTCCAGCACACTGCCCTTGAGATCCTGTCCAAGCACAATATCCACGCCGGGAATATCAGCCACAGTACCGGGCTGCAGCTGTCCGTAGCAACCTGTAACCACGATATAAGCATCGGGATTCTCGCGAACAATCTTATGGATTGCCTGGCGGCACTTCTTATCGGCCACCTCAGTAACCGAGCATGTATTGATAACGCATATATCGGCTTTCTCACCCTTAACGGCCTTATGTGCACCAGCCTCTATCAGCTGCCGCATGATAGTGGAAGTCTCCGAGAAGTTCAGTTTGCATCCCAGAGTATAGAATGAAGCACTCTTGCCTTCAAGTGTGAACTCAGCGTTACCCATAGCCTAATTATGATGCGAATTTAGCAAATAATTCCGTTAGCCCGTATAACATTGAAGGATGACCTTTAGGGCCATCCTTCAACTATTTCTAAGTTATGCTAATTACTCAGCAGCCTCAGCTACAACTTCAAAAGCAACCTCTGCTTTAACCTCCTTGTGGAGATTGATGGTAGCCTTGTACTCACCTACAGCCTTAACGGTCTCAGCAACGATTGCCTTGCGGTCTACCTCAAAGCCCTTAGCGGCAAGAGCCTCAGCGACCTGAGCTGCACCTACGCCACCAAAGATTGTGCCGTCCTCATTAACCTTTGCGCTGATAGTAACCTTAACACCGTTCAGTTTAGCAGCCTGAGCCTCAGCATCAGCCTTGATCTTAGCCAGCTTGTGAGCGCGCTGACGCTCGTTCTCAGCCAGAACCTTCTTAGCTGACTCAGTAGCAATAACAGCCTTTCCCTGGGGAATCAGATAGTTACGACCGTAACCGTCCTTAACCTTTACTATATCGTTCTTGTATCCAAGATTGATAACATCCTCCTTAAGAATAATTTCCATAGTCTTTCAAGATTTAAAGATTACTTCATCATATCAGTTACATAAGGAAGAAGAGCAAGATGACGTGCTCTCTTAACAGCCTGAGCCACACGACGCTGGAACTTCAGTGAAGTACCGGTGATGCGACGGGGCAGAAGCTTACCCTGCTCATTGAGGAATCTCTTGAGGAATTCAGGATCCTTATAATCGATATACTTGATACCTGCCTTCTTGAAACGGCAATACTTTTTCTTCTTGATGTCAGTTGTCTGGGGTGCCAGATATCTGATCTCTGTTGTCTGCTCTGCCATGATTATGCCTCCTCTGCTTTAGATTGTCTAAGACTTCTTCTCTTTGCTGCGTATTCAGCTGCATACTTGTCCTGCTTGATGGTCAGGAAACGGAGCACGCGCTCGTCACGACGGAAATTAACTTCCAACTTGGCAACTACTGAAGGCTCAGCGTTGAACTCGATAAACTCATAGAAGCCTGTTGACTTCTTCTCAATAGGATAGGCCAGCTTACGCATACCCCAGTTCTCTTCATTGACAATCTCAGCGCCCTCGGCTGTGAGAATGCCCTTGAATTTCTCTACCGCTTCCTTCATCTGAACATCAGATAAAACGGGAGTCAAAATGAAAACGGTTTCGTACTGATTCATTTGTTTTTAATTAAATAATAATAGAGTGTTTGCAAAATGCGGATGCAAAGGTACAAAATTATTTCACCACAACAATCTTTTTATCAATAATATCTACTCCCAATATGTCCGTTAATCATTTTTTACTTATCATGTGGAACATAAATTGCCATAATGTTTCATTTTTCGGATAAAAACCATTTATTTTGCATCCAAAGAAAAAACAAGTAAAACAACATAACAATGAACAGCTTTAAAAAGTATTTGGGAGCCATCGTAGTAATTCTTGGTGCTATCCTGCTTATATGTAGTTATTTCCTTGGCTGGAACAATTACAACGGAGTCCAAATTGGCGCTATGGTAATAATGGTAGCAGGTCTGCTGCTTCATATATTCCTGGGTAAGAAAGACTAACACAATCCCTCATTCGCACAACAGGTGGAACCCCAACGTTCCACCTGTTTTTGTTTTACAATGGCTAGAGTTAAAGTATGGTATTGGGAGCTGTTGTCTCCCAATACCATACTCCTGCTCTTGAAAATGGAAACACACTCACGTACAAGCATATCGGTGCGAGCGAATGCTTGGAGCGAGACCGCGGTCCCGGAGGGCCGCCAAGCTCCCGCAGGGAGCGCGTTTGCAGAGTAAACTAAAACAAGGTGGCGGCCACAGCCGCCGGATTTAAAAGCGCCCTGGATGGAATCAGTTCCACTCCTGGATGAGTTTATAAAAAAAGAAAGCGCCTCAGATTGTGCTCTGAAGCGCTTTTAAAG
>Ga0265298_10002529_pt1 | contig 25290 bp, 34 predicted proteins | sample AusTroGonzalo_MG_3_FD_193486 | JGI IMG/M metagenome (GOLD analysis project Ga0265298, IMG submission 193486) | Bovine rumen microbial communities from tropical cattle in Woodstock, Queensland, Australia - Gonzalo_01 | ecosystem: Host-associated > Mammals > Digestive system > Stomach > Rumen ...
AAAACACAGTAAACCCCAAACGCATAATCGGGCGATAGGTATAGACGTAAAATTTTCAAATTCGCAAGATTATGAACAATAAGTATTCAGGAAATGTGAGCGACTTTCAGCCGGTGGTTGAGGACGCATCAAGAGTGGTAATCAGTTACGGACTGAAGGAACTTGGCGACGGCAAGGCCGAGTGGTTCGAGGTGGTGTTCTACAAGAAGCAGACCGCCAAGCCTACCATCGAGCAGGTGAAGAAGGCCGTGCTCGACGACATTAACAAGCAGACCGACGAGAAAATTCTCACCGGCTTCGTGTGGAACGACATCCCCGTATGGCTTTCAGAAGAGAACCAGCGTAACTTCTCCGAGGCGCAGCGCATCGCCATGATCATGCCCGAGGCTATTCTGCCCGTGACATTCAAGCTGGGCGAGCAGGCCGACGAGACTCCCATCTATCACGAGTTCGAGACCAGTGAGGAACTGACTGGCTTCTACCTTCAGGCCGTAGCCTTCATCAACCAGACACTCGCCGAGGGTTGGCAGCGCAAGGACGGCATCGACTGGGCACCCTACGAGGCCGCACTGAATCCGCAGCCTGAGCAGACCGAAGGCACGAAGAAATCCACTCGCAAGAAGTAACCAAACACCCGAAGACTATGGCAACGATAAAAGGACAGAACCTCCGCTTGTTCATTGAGAACGGCTCCGGCCATTACTCGGCCATTGCAGCCGCGCAGTCGTGCAACCTCTCTGTGCGACTGAGTGTGAAGCAAATCTCCACAAAGGACGATACCGACGACTTCGCAAAGAACATGGCCCTGAAGTTGTCATGGAGTGTGAGTGCCGACGGCGTGGTGACCGTCGATCCCGACCGCAACGACACAGCATCGCTGATGAGTCGCATCGGGCAGACGGTGCGTGTGGAGTTAGCTATGGCTTCAGGCGAACAGAACAGTGAGATGGGCGAGGTATTGCTGGCCGGTGATGCCATCATCAGCGATGTGCAGGTTCAGGCCACCAACGAAGAGGAAAGCACCTACAGCGTGCAACTGACTGGTAAGAAGAACATGCTGACCGACATCCGTCTGATTGTGACTTCCGACAACCACTACATCCGCACCACCGACGGCAACCTCGTGGCCGCAGAACATGAGGCATAAACAAAACAACAGGACTATGAAACAGAAAAGACAAGTAGCAATCGTGCATTTCAATACGCCGGAGCTCACCGAGGCGTGCATCTACTCCATCCGCAAGCACGGCGGGCAGGACTATCATATCACCGTGTTCGACAATTCCGACGCGCGACCATTCACTGCGAAGATGGATGGTGTGACGGTGATTGACAACACCCAAGGTCAAGTGATCGACTTCGATAAGGAACTGAAGAAATACCAAAAGGCTCAGTATGGCAAGGTGAATGACTATGGCTCAGACAAACACATGATGAGTGTGCAAAAACTCTGGGACATCATCGACGCGCCATTCCTGTTGCTCGACTCCGACGTGCTGTTGAAGCAGAGTGTCGACCTCATGTTTCGTGACGATGTGGTGGCCGTTGGTCATGTGCAGAATCCGCAGCCAGGTAACAACTTCAACCTTGGTCGTCTGGTGCCTATGGTGTGCTATATCAACGTGCCGTTGTGCCGACAATACGGGCTGATATACTTCGACCCGAAACGTGCATGGATGATCCATTCAGACAATGTGCATGACCGCGCGAACTGGTACGACACCGGCGCGGCCTTCTTCGAGGACATCCACGCCAAGAAGAACGGGTGCCGAGGTCAGCGCATCGACATCCGTCCGCTGATGGAGCACTACAAGAAAGGCTCATGGTGGGGAAATTGCAAGGGCGACCACATGAAATGGTTGGAGCAGCACAAGCAGCTATGGAGTCCGACACCCAGGATGCAAGGCAATAAGAAGGTGGCCATCTGTGCCATCGGGCGCAACGAGAACCGCTATGCCGTGGAGTGGGTGGAGCACTACAAGAAGTTGGGCGTGGCAAAAATATTCGTCTACGACAACTATTTCAACAACGAGGAGCCGCTGGCCGTGACGCTGAAGAAATACGTCGATGCAGGCTTCGTGGAGATCACCGACATTCACGACCGTAAGGGAATGCAGCACCGTGCTTACGAGCACTGCTACAAGCACCACGGTGACGAGTATGCCTGGATAGGCTTCTTGGACTTCGACGAATACCTCAGATGGGAAGGCCGTAAAAAAATTACGGCAATGTTCGCACAGTATCAAGATGCCGACTGCGTGCTCATTAACTGGCGACTGATGACCGACAACGGCCACATCCACTACGAGGACAAGCCGCTGAAGGAACGCTTCACCGAAGTGATGCCTCTCGATACCCATGTGAAGTACAGTTGGCCGGAGAACGACCATGTGAAATGCTTCGTGGCTGGTGGTCTCGGTATAGTCAACTTCAACAGCCCGCACCACCCAGAGACACGGATGCGCTGCGTCAACGTGAGCGGCAAGGAGGTGAAGAACGAATCGTTTGTGCATCCCTATGACCACAGCGTGATGCGATTGGACCACTACTGGACGAAGACCGCCGAGGAATGGATTGGTAACAAGCTGATGCGTGGTTTTTCGAGTGGTCGCACCTATATGGATAACTTCATCAAGCAACAGGAGAACTATTTCTTCGCCGTCAACAAGCGCACGCCGGAGAAAGAGCAGATCATCCGCGACGGAGTGCAGGCTGTCATCGACAACCACGAGAACATGGTTTTCAGACGGTAAACCCCACGCATGGATTTGTAAGATTAGAAAACAGAATAAGATATGAATATACTTGGATTATTCGCACCAACAGGCACGCTGCCAATCTTCCGACGTGAAGCGACACCGGCACCCATCAGTGCCGCTGGTGTACCGTCGACCACCGACCCGAATGCTGCGAGCAACAAGCCTTCGGAGAATAATGGCTCATACGAAGAGAAAATCATCAGGGTGAGCAACCCAAACACGTCGCTCACCATTTCAGCCGTTTACCGTGCCGTTGAGCTGAAGGCCAAGACCATCGGACAGATGGAAATGCAATATCAGCGAAAAGACTCGGAGAAGGGCAATTATGTGCAGTCGATGTGGGGAGAAGGCCGCATCCTGAACTGGCTGATGCAGAAACGTGCCAACCCGATCATGACCGGCAGCGAACTTTTCCAGCAGATGTCGATACACCGTGAGCTCCTGGGTAATGCTTTTGTCTACATCGAGCGCGACTATGACGGACAACCGAAGAATCTCTGGTTGGCCTTGTGCGGTGGTTATAATCCAATGACGGGTACTTACACGCTTTCGTATAATACCGACCGTGGTATGCGCTCGCGCTTCGAGGCTCCGGCTGAAGACGTGATCCATTGGCGTAACACCTACCGCCATCCAGATGGCTACATGGGTCTGCCGACTCACCTCTACGCCATCCAGACGCTCTCGCTCATCGCAACTGAGAAGCAGCAGGCAATGGAAACGGCTGCAAAGGGTGGTCGTATGAAATTGCTCATCGGTGAGGACACCAGCAAGACGGTGGCACCAATCTCAGCAGGTCTGTACGACAAGAAGGAGATGGATAAGTATGCCGACGAGATCAACAACCGCATCTACTCGAAGGATGTGACCGCCCTTCGTGCGCTTGATAAGGTGATGAACATTTCGCTCAGTGCGCAAGACCAACAACTCATTGAACAACTATCCATCGGTCTGGATGACGTGGCAAGATATTACGCCACCCCGCGTCCGCTGCTGATGCTTGATACCAACTCGCACTACAACGACTATACCAATGCCACGATGGAGTATCTGCAACGAACCATCGCACCGTTGGCCCGTGAATTGGAAGATTTGTTTGATGCCAAGTTCCTGACTGCATACGACTACGGCAAGCGTCGTTTCCACATGTGCGAGCTGCCGCTGATGCGTATGGACTTGGAGAAGCAGGCCAAGGTCGATCAGTTGCGCTTGCAGATGGGTTGGACGGTCAACGAAATCCGCAACCAGTACGACATGCCGGCTATCGAGAAGGGCAACATCCCGTATGTCAGCACCAACCTCGCAGAACTTGGCAGCGAAAAATTGAGCGGAGCCGTGCAACCAGGGCGACCAACCGAAGAGAGTAAACCCCAGCAAGGGAATGAACCGAATAGTAACGAATAATCAATTTTGAATATGGATGCAAAGAAAAGAGAAATCAGAACCGTTGACTGCCAGCTGGCCATTAGAGAGGCGCAAGGCGGTCAGGAGGGCGAGTCTCGCACCATCACCGGCACGGCCATCGTTTTCAATGCTGAAAGCGAAGTGCTCGACGACTGGGGCGAAAGATTCCGTGAAGTGATTCTGCCTTCTGCTGCCACGATGGAGTTCCTCAATCGTTGCGACATCAAGATGAATATGTTGCACGACAGAGACCTGACCGTCGCACGCTGCAACCAAGGCAAGGGAAGTATGCGCCTGTCAGTTGACGAGCGCGGTGTGCATTTCGAGTTCGAGGCTCCGAAGTGTGATCTCGGCGACCGCTGTCTGGAGATGGTTCGCCGTGGCGACTATTCGGGTTGCAGCTTTGAGTTCTATCCGAAAGATTACGAGGTGGAGCGCACAAAGGGTGCAGATGGTAAGGATGAAGTGAAGATCATCCACAAGGAATTTGAGTTCATCTCAGCACTCACCATCGGTATGGACCCTGCCTACCGCCAGACGACTGTCAACGCCCGCGAGTTGTCGAAGCCGCAGGAAACTGAGGAAGAGAAGGCAGCCCGCGAGAAGGCCGAGCGCGAGGAGCGCGAACTGGAGGAGCAGGCACAGCGTCAGCGCGAGGAGATTGCCATGCGCAACTACTTCCATCGCAAGAGGACGATTGAATTAGAAAAATATAGTTATTAACAATTTAAATTTTTACGATTATGAAACAAATGACTAAGAGCGAACTTCAGGTTCGCAATCGTGAGATTCAGGACCGCATGGCGGAACTGAACGACAAGGCTTACGAAGAGAAGCGCGAGTTCACCGCTGAGGAGAAGGCCGAGTGGGGTAAGCTCTCTCAGGAGGCTGACTGGGTACGTGAGCAGATCAAGAATCTGTCAACCGACTCAGAGCTGGCCAAGATTCGTGAGAACGAGGACAAGAACGCCAAGCTGCGTGAGCTCCTGAAGGACAATGGTCAGAAGCGTGAGATTCTTTTGTGGCCTGCCACTGAGGGCAGCACCAGCAACATCACCGCATCTGGTGCCATCAACCTCTCGATTAAAGAGTTGATCCCGACACTCCACGAGGGTCTCGATCTACCTTCTACTCTGAATGTCGTGACTGGTGTCGTAGGCAACGAGATTTGGCCCGTCAACACCGACGACGTGGAGATGGAAGAGGTAGGTGAGGTTGAAGCTCTCAACGACCAAGTTGTGAACTTCGCCAACATCACGCCCGCTCAGAAGCGTGTTGGTCTGAAGGTGCCCGTGTCTAACATGGCCATCGACAACGCTGCCTTCGACCTGATGGCATTCGTTCAGACCAAGTTCACCTTGGCTCTCCGCAAGTATCTGGCCAAGAAGATTTATTCTCAGGCCAACTGGAGCGGCAACAAGGGTCCGTTCGCTAACCTCTCACCGAAGGGCACCATCAACCTCAACAACAATGCCTACAAGAGCATTCTGAAGGCAGTTGCTGAGTTCTCTGACAAGGGCTTCTATGAGGGCAACGTGGTGCTGATCATGGACCGCGCTACCGAGGCCGAGCTGAAGGCTACCCCGAAGATTGCCGGTGCCGCTGGTGGCTTCGTGATTGAGAACGGTCTGTGCGCAGGCTATCCCTACGTGCTGACTCACTACATCAACACCACCCTGAATGGCAACAAGCTCGTTGCTACCGCTACCAAGAGCATCGGTATCGGTTACTTCGAGTGGTTCGCACTCCAGCAGCACGGTGAGGTTCGCTTCGTGATTGATCCAATCACGCTCGCCGACAAGAACGTGACTCGTCTGGTGCTGAACACCGCTTGGTCAATGACCGACCTGTCTATCTACATCAACGGTGGCGACAAGGAGGCCGGCTATCCCACGCAGGCATTCGCCCTGTACACTGTCGAGGGTGGTGACATCAGCTCCAGCGACATCTAAATCTCTCACGCACTTTTCTGGGAATTTTCATAGTTCCGCCGGCGGGCACGCCGATGCAGCAGCAAGGGCAGACTGCCCGCCGGTTAGGAAAAGTGGATAATGAATAGTATTACAAACCACTCGCAGCAGTACCGATGAGTCTTATCACTGACAAGGTCTTCTACAATGCGCTTCGCTCCAATGCCTCCCTGATGGAGCAGGTTGGGGGTCGTATCGAATCGACCTCCATCCCTGTTCCTGATGAGGATTTGTACAACGAGCCAGTGCCCTATATCATCATTACCTTCGACGGCCTTCAGAACGAGGGCTTCACAAAGGACAACAATTTCGAGGGCAATCAGGACAAGGTGCAGGTGTCGATAGAGGTGGCAGCAGAGAGCCGCGACGAGCTGGGTCAGTTGATGACCGAGATTCGCCAGACGGTGATCAACTATTTCGAGGACACCGAGGGCCATGCCTGGGACGACTACGACTACATACCGACGAACTACACGTTCACGGCCAGTGCCGTAGGCTACGACTCAATGAAGCCTTGCTATTATCAGACGCTGACGTACAACTGCGACACAAATCCCTAATAGATTATGGCAACAATTAAAGGTCAGAACCTTCGCGTGATGGTCGGCGGCAAGTGTATTGCTATGGCCACCTCATGCACGTTCCACATCAGTGCTCAGACCGAATCTGCGTCAACGAAAGACGACGCAAACGATTTCGAGGTGAACGAGGTGGTGGGTCTGTCTTGGGATGCCAGCACCGACTCTCTGGTGACATTGACCGACAACGGTACGAATGGCGAGTTGCCTACCGACCTGATGTCGCTTATCATCAACAAGACGGCTGTGACGCTCTCGTTCGACACCACATCAGGCACCAACAACCGCACCGGCAATAACTCAGCCATCAAGAAGAGTGGCACGGCCTACGTGACCGACTATTCGATCACCGCACAGAACCGAGCCAACTCCACTCTCAGCGTACAGTTCACGGGTAGTGGTCCGCTTTCATAGCGTTCGCCGGATTCTCTCAACAATAACCGTTCGGGAGCCTCGCAACCACCCCTGGAGGCGAGGCTCTTTTATCACAAACAAATCATCAAGAATTATGGCAACAATTAAAGGTCAGAACCTTCGTATCTTGCTCGGCCCCGACACGAGCCATCTTCAGTGCGTGGCCGCTGCACAGTCGTGTACGGTGCATGTCAGCGCGGTCGTCGGCGATAGTTCGTCGAAGGATAGCGAAGGCGACTGGGAAGTAAAAGAGGTGACGGGCTTGCAGTGGGATGTAGAGACCACCGCACTCATCAATGCCGATGCCGACAGTGGTGCCCGCGACCTGAGCGAGCTCGTGGTGGGGCAGACCTACTATGTACGCTTCGCCCATACCGCCACCACCGCCAACTCGAAGAACCGCAACCCCATCAGCACCGATGCAAGCTACTACGGCAAGGCCATCCTGACCGACCTTCAGATCAACGCCCAAGACCGCCAGGAAACCACCTACACCGCCAAGTTCATCGGCGATGGCGACCTCCAGCCGTGGGCATAAACAATTAAAACAAAAGGAACTATGATTGCAGAAAAGACTATTAAGATTTGCGGCAAGGAAGTGCAGATGCGCTATTGTGCCGCAGCAGAGACCGGCTACGAGCGACTTTCGGGCCAGTCGTCAGACATCTTCGTGCCCGACGTGGAGAAGGACGAAGATGGAAACATCAAAAACGTCATCCAGAAGGCCAAGGCCGACGACTACATCAAGTTGGCCATTGCAGCCATCATCGCGGCCTATGCCCGAAAGGAGCAAGACCCGCCAATCACCGCCGACGACATCATCTACGATGCAGAGCCAGAAGAGGTGTCGGCACTCATCACGTCGGTGGTTGAGTTGCGTGCCAAGTGGTACAACATCCCCACCGTCGTGTCTGAGCAGAACGACACACCCGAAGAGACTGAAGAGGGCGACGACAAGCCAAAAAACGCATAACCGCTCACGACAACTTTCAGTTGCTCGTGGGCGAGATCGGCATTCCGCGACTTGAATACCTCTACGACCTCGAATATTGGGAAATCGTCTTGATCGTGCGGGGCTACTTCCGCAAGAGCCGCGAGATGTGGAGCGCGACACGCTGGCAGACCTACAACCTGATGTGCGTCAGCATGGCCGACCTGAAGAAGGTAGGCATCTATCGCCCCACCGACCTCATCCGATTCCCGTGGGAGAAAGACCTGCCAGAAGCCGGTGCCACAGGCCCCACCAAAGCCGAAGTCGAAGAGATGCGCCGCATAATGATGGAGGAAAACGCCCGCATTGAGGCGGCACAGAAGGGAGCAGAAGAATGATACTGTTTTTCATGGTATTAGATATTATTTGTTAGGTAAACCCTGCGCAGCGATGCGCGGGGTTTATGTATGGCACAAGACGCATTCACCATAGAAGGTTATGAGGAGCAAGTGAAAAAGCTCAAAAGCATGATGAGCGACGACCCCAATTTTCGTTGCCGTGTGAACGCTGTTATCAAACAAGTGTTAAATGAAGCCAGAAAAGCTATTTCACAAGATGCATCAAGTGAATTAAAGAACGACCCACGCCATGCATACAAAGCTGTTCGCTCTGCCGTATATAAGCGATTGCTCGGTGGTCAGGTAAACATCCTTCAAAGACGTAAAGCAGGCCAACCAACTGGCTACAGAAAACCACTCAAAGGACTTCCAAAGCGAGGCGGTAACAGATGGGGACGTTCTGAACGCACAAAGGCACTTGAAGGCTATGAAGGAATGGATCGCGGATTTATACTTCGCTTCATCAATGCAGGAACCGTTGACCGTGGTATTCGTAGTTACACAGACAAAAGCGGAACACGTCACGACCTCAGAAGTGCGAGTTCGATGGATATAAGAACAAAAAGTTGGAGTGGAAATCGTGGAAGCATCTCAGGCCGTAATTGGTTCGGATCGGCATCACATAAAGCACTCGAACAAGCATCCGCACAGATGCAAGAACTTATCGACAAAATAATCAACGAAGAATTTGTATAATATATGGCAGACGTAATAACCAGGTTTAAACTTGAAACCACCCAGTATGATAGCAAACTCCGCGACGCTGCGAAGGGTTTGGCTGATTATACCAAACAAGCAACATTGGCTGGCAACGAATTTGATAAGTTCACCAAAAAGAGTGTCGAAGCTGCCAAGGCGTTTGGTAATATAGGTACAAGTGCCACCAACTCAAAGGATAAAGTAAAAGAGTTGGTGTCGGCTTTTAATGATGTAGCCAAGGCTTACAACGCCCTCACTAAAGAGCAACAGCAGAGCGACTTCGGCAAGGCTATGGCTCAAAGTATGCAGCAACTGAAAGGCCGCATCGCCGAAGCCAAGCAGGAGATGAACAGCACCAGCGGTGTGATGAGCAAGTTGGCCGATAAATTGACCGTCAACATCGACGCGATAAAGTTGTTCAATGTCGGCTTACAGGCTGCTGGTGCCGCGCTCAATGTTGCCAAGGATGCCTTCTTCGCAAGTGAGGCTACTGTCGATGAATGGGGACGAACGATGGAGGCCAGCAAGAGTTTGTATGAGGGATTCCTGAACGCCCTCAATACTGGCGACATCAGCGGCTATCTTAATAATATCAACGACATTGTGAATGCCGCCCGTGCAGCCTATAATGAGCTCGACAAACTCGGCACGATGAAGACCATCCAGAAGCCAATCATCAGTGCCCGGCAGACGGAAAACGACCGAATGCGTCAGATGATCCAGACGCGAAGATATATCGCTCCCATCGACGGACGCGCACCGGCCATGTTCAACGGCAAACCGATGGTGAACGGCCAACTGCTGACAGACGGGCAAGTAAGAGCCGTTGAGCAGCAACTGAATGGTGGCATCAATAAGATGGTAGATTTGGTTGGTCGTGAGGTCAAGCAGTCAAACAAGGCTATTGATGCTTTATATAGTCGCTTCGCCAAGGAAAACGGCATGAGCCTGAAAGAGTTCCGCCAGGGAACAAGTTCATGGGATGAGTTCGACAAGCGGATGCAAGGCTATGCCAACTATGAGAAATGGCGCAGTGAAAACTACTACACAGACAACTGGGGAAACCGTCGTGTCAAAGAGGGCAATCCCTATCAACAATATAAGAACTGGGGCGTATTCCGTGTCGATGGCAACCGCTACAACGAGGAACTTGTCAACTTCATCTTGCAGCGTGACCAACAGGCCGCAAGCGTCTACGGTATGCAGTCACAAGCCTACCGCACCATGAATCGCGCCGAAGGCATCACGTCGCGCATCGGTGGTCGTGTTGGTGGCGGCGGCAAAGGTGGAAGCGGAAAAGGCGGCGGAGTCGTTGACATCATCGAGAAAGACGACTTCAGCGAGATGGAAGAGTTGACAGGTCTGATCAGCATTCAGCAGCAGAAACTCGCCGACCTGCAAGCCATGAAGCCATTTGCCGAAACGGAAGATGAAATTGCCAACATTAATCAGCAGATCAGAGAGGCGAATGATGAATACCAACGCCTGCTGAATCTCGGAAGCAGCGAAGAGGACCCGTTCACCGAAATGCTGCCACCGCTGAAGGAGATGAACAGCATCTTGAAGGAACTGAACGAACAACTCGAAAATGCCGAAACGCCAGAAGCCTATCAAAACATTCTCTCAGACATCAAGGACATCAACGCCGAGATGGAATCGTTCAAGGGCAATCCATGCGTGACGACGCTGAAGAAGTCGGGCGATGAAACCGACAAGTCATGGCGTGATGCTGTAAGTTCTATTTCAAGTGTCGGTTCCGCACTTCAAGGCATTCAAGACCCGAGTGCAAAAATAGCCGGAATAATTGGTCAGGCTATTGCAAATATTGCTCTCGGATTTGCACAAGCAACTGCGGCAAGTAGTGGCGGTGGTATCTTTGGATGGATTGCAGCTATCGTTGGTGGATTGGCAACAATGACATCAACTATCGAGGCAATACACTCAGCAACAGGATATGCCAACGGTGGCGTTGTGCCAGGTCCAGTCAAAGGCTATGCCAGCGGTGGTACCATCGAAGGCACGCACTACTCTGGAGATATGCAGATCGCCCGTGTCAATGCAGGCGAAACCATTTTGACGAGAGCCCAGGCTGGCAACCTCGCTTCGCAGTTAGAGAGTGGCGGCTTTAATGGTATGCAACTTCACGCGGTCATCACCGGCGAGCAGTTGCGACTGGTGCTCAACAACAATGGCCGCCGCACAGGTCGAGGCGAATATGTCACCACCAACTTCGTGCGGGGGTAAACCATCAGCGAGGATATGGCCGTATAGTAGCACAAATGCGTTAGTATAGCAACAAATTTATGTTAATAGAAGGATAAAAACGTAAGACTATGGCACGGGCTATCAGATGGCAAGGAACATTCAAGTCGCTTAGCAATAAAACTTGCACAGTAAGCATATATGACGAAGGTTGGAGTGGTGGCATAACCACTCTGACGTTTGCGGCAGACCCTGTTGTTATTGAAGAAGACAACAGCAGTGACCTTCTGAATGTGGTTCGCATAAAGACCGGCTACTTACAAGTAATAGAGCAAAGCTATGGCGATTTGGCAGACCTATATCCGCAGACATCCACAGAGCACTACATTACCATCACTTACAATGGTGCAACAGTCTTTGTGGGATATTTGCAAGCGCAGTCTTTTGATCAGGAATATGCCTCGGGCCCTCGCGTCATAAGCATACCGTTCACAAGCCCGTTGGGTGTAGCTGGTGGCTTGTGGATGCCGACACCGAGCGCACCATCCTACAAAACACTTGCATCCGCGCTAAAGGATGCCATCGACACATTAAATGCCGGCATTGATACGGTAGTGTTTCCTGACTATATGCTGAGCAATTCAGAAAGAGTGTTGGCATTAAGAACAAACACGCTTGCCTATTGTCCTTTCAATGATGAGTATAATATCAAGGTCGGCAGCGACCAAACGCTATACAATCCAAAAACCGTTGAGGAGTTCATTGAGGACTTGTGCAACTGCTTTGGACTAATGGTTCATGATCTCGGTACCGAGATAATATTCACGCGGTTTGACTATACTGGTTACTACAACCAATATGTTGTCAACACGATGGGCAGCTCGTCACCATCCTACAGAGCCATCACGGACGGAAGTACGGTACAGACAATCAACGCGGCACCAACGAGCAACGAAAGCGAAACATCTACCATTCTTCCTAATAACGTGGTAGAGATAGACTATAATGACGAGGTGAACCCTTCCTATGAATTGCCATACAATAGATCGAAGGCTCACACATACGGCGATAACTGGGTTTTGCTGACACCATCGACAGACGAAATCACATCGCCATATATGGCGACGAATCAGATGCCGACAACCACAAGCAATAACGTGGCCGTGTGTGCCACAAACGGTTCTAAAGAAGATAGTAGCTTCAAGGAAATGATAATGTTTTCAAGGGTGTCAAATGGTAACGAGTTATTTACATGGAAACTTTATAATATCCCCAAATATGCAGCACATGGATGTAAGATTTCGTTTTCACTAAAAGCTGTCACATGGCAGCAGGTAGAAGGAAAATACTACTATGATACAGCAGAAGCCAAAGCGAAGCCGATAGGTGTAAGGATTAAGAACGGATCGTTGTATTTCCAAAGCAACGGCACATGGGCCGCTGCTCCAGATGTGATATACAGGAATACTGGAGGTAGTGCAGGAGATAGTGACAAATGGATGCTGACGATATGGACTGCAATGAATAGCATCACCGACCCGCTCGAAATAACATTCTTCTCTGGCGACATTGGAACAACAGGATTGTATGCCATCGAAGATTTAGTAATCGAACCAATCCAAAAAGGCATCGTGTCCTATGTAACCGTAGACAATAGCGAGAGTGTCAAGCTCAAAAGCGCAAACGGAGCGAAAAACGAGACATCAGTCAGTCAGAGCATCAATGTAAAACGCAGGTCAGAATATGCACTTGTTAATACATCCGGTGGGTTTTACGAAGTTTTAGCCTGCTCTTATACATATATGTTTTTAACGCAGTATCGGTTGGATTATGACACGTTCATCGTACCGAGCGATATTTACTATCTCAACAAAATCAAGATTGGATCAAACGATATAAGAAGACGCGTGATAGGATTCAAGTTTGACCTGTGGAATGAGAAAGTGACAATCATGGCACAAGGCAGTTCAACACTATAAAAACAAAAGCACTATGGCATCAAACGGAAATAATGTTCTCATTTACACCAATAATCACATTATTGGCGGGACGCGCTCGAGTGAGATACAGACCGATGGAGATACAATAGAAATCGCATCGGCCACGCAAGGCGCATGGCGCGAGTTCATGGCAGGCCGCAAGAACTGGAGCATCACGGTGAACTATCTCGTGGCTCCCGATACGTCGGCTCTGAGTATCTCAGGCGGCACAGGATTGAAAGACCTGCTGCAAGTGGGCAACACCTTCACGCTGAAGATATACAAGCGCGGGGCAACAGCCGTGGTGCTTCAGGGCAATGCAATCCTGAAGACCGTCAAGATCACCGCCACACGCGGCAATTTAATACAGGGCACATTTCAATTTGTAGGAAACGGAAGTCTGTCATGACAAACATCACAATCGCAATCACGATGATGGCCGCGTATATCATCATACTATGCGCTATCTATAAGAAAATACCAAACTCGCTGAGCCAGTCGGTCTATATGTTACCTCCTTATGCCTCGTGGCTGTGGACGGCGGTCATCGCAGGTGTGGCCGCGCTCATTATGCCAACCATGCTCGACAATACACCCGAGAAATGGAAGTTCCTTGCCTTCTTTGCCTGTGCAGGATTGGCAATCACTGGACTCTGCCCACTATCGCCTAAGAAAGACAAAACCGATTTGAAATATAAGGCTCACATGGTGGGCGCATGGATGTCGGCGGTGAGCTCTCAGGCTTTAGTGATGGCGACGCACTTCTGGCTGGTGTCGCTGTGGTTGCCTTGGGTAGTGGCATTTCTATGGATTGCCGTTGGAGAGAAATGGCCGCAGAAGGCATTCTGGGCAGAGATAACTTGTATCGTATCTACTTTCACGATGTGCTTGATATAAAGTTTTTGTTGAAGGGGAGCCCGCTGGCTCCCCGTTTTTGTTGAACAAAGTTGCTACGGAAAAACAACAAATAAAAACCTCACGGCTTGTATCGTTTTCAGGCTTACCACGAGCCTGTAATATCTTCGCCCCAAGCATCATTCGCACCGACGCTTATCGCACGCCCTGCGCCAAAGAGCGTGCCTGAATAGGCCGTGATATGGTTGCGCTGCATCGGCACGTCGGCCACACTGATGCTCACCATCGGCGTATTGTCTGACTTCATGGCTTGCAGACTGATGTCGGTCGTCCACGCTGCGGAGGGACTGAGGCAATAAAAACTGGCGGCGAGTTGGCCCGTGGTGCCGATATACGACGACGGCACGCTGACGGTGCGGGCGGTCGTGCGGTCGTCGGCGGCTTCGCCCGTCAGGATGTCGAGACCATAATACCAATGCGAAGGCGTGACGGATAGCGTGGCCAAGCCCGAAGGAATCTCGTCGGTAATGGTGATGCGCAGGCGAGCCGCGACGCGCTGTAAGGTTACGGACTGAGAGGCCGACGTGCTGGGGGCAATCGTCAGCGAAAGCGAGGCCCAAAAGGTGTCGGAGGGCTTCGCCCATGAGATAGTGGTGCCGCTGATGGTCGGCGTGTCACCTCGGCTGGCCACGAAATAGAAGGTGTGGTCGCCATACTCAGCGGTAACGGTCGGCGCACCGAAGTCGGCATCTTCAGAGGTCTGATGCACCAGCAGGGTGGGAGAGGATTGGCCGCTCGGTAGGTCGTAGAGCCAAAGGTCTGTCAGGCTCAGATTTTCGAGTGCAGCGCGTGTCATCTGCTGGATGGTAGTCGTCGAGCAGCCGAAGGTGATGGTGGCGTGGTTCTCCATCGAGTCGGTGGGAATCACAATGTCAATGCGGCCAGCTGCCGGTGTCGGTTCAGGTTCGTCGTCGCGGGTGCAACTCGGCAGTATCGCGGCCACTGCCAAAGCCATTAAGATCATCTTTTTCATAGTTGTTTTGTTTTATTGGGTTAAACAATCAGGGCTTTGGCACTATGCACTCGCCCCAGAAATAATATTGCTTTTTAAGGCTGTCATACTCAGCATTGATATGACCTTTGCAGACTGTAACATTCCTATGCTTCACGAACACAATTAATTCTCCGAGCATTGCAATTGGAACATAGCCAACGATGGTTCCATCTGTTAAGACGATACGCATGGATTTCGACACGTCAGGCTGGCGGCGGTCGAATACCACATTGCCGACAAAATTACCCGCGTATTTCTTCATCCAGGCATCTTGTCTGATTTTGTCAATCTTGAAGATTTTCACTTCTGACGGAGGTGTTTCTGTTTCTTTCATAGTTGTTTTGTTTTAAATAGTGATTATATTTAGGGTAGGGCGGCACACATCACCGCCCTTTGTCCTTTTTCAATTTCTCGGCAATCATGTCGAAATCGTCGTGGACGCTCTGCGCAATCACCTTCGCGTATCGCTGTGTCTGCGTGATATTGGTATGACCAAGCATTCTGCTGACATTCTCTATCTTCACGCCATTGCGGAGCATGTATGTCGCAAACGTATGGCGGGCGAGATGTGAGTGCAATCGTGTCTTGATGCCAGCCATCACGCCCAAGGCTTTCAACTGGTGGTTGTAGTCGGCATTATCCAACTTCGGAACCTTCATGCCGTACTTCTGCAAGACGTTGAGTGCCGGTGGCAAGAGGCTCGACACATACGGCACTCCAGTCTTGATACGCTCGCCGACGTGGTTCCATCTCTGACCGTCCCATTTGTAGTCGCTGATGTCGAAAGCCTGCGCGTCGCTGAAGCTCAGACCCGTGTACATCTGGAAAACGAACAAGTCCTTCGCCATCGCCAACAGACTCCCGTCGGGCACCAGAAGCAGCTCGAAGGCCCGCATTTCGTCTTCAGTCAGATATTCCACGTTCTCCTTGTCGCCCCGACGAAATTTGCCACGCAGATTGATATACGGATTCTCTGCTATTTTGCCGAAACCCCTGGCACGATTCAGCAGGGCTTTCAGACACTTGTGATAGGTGAAAACCCCGCCGTCGCTGATTCGTCTACCGTCATACGTCTTCAGTTGGTGCAACCACGAGTCGAAGAGATATATGTTCTCGACCGTCACATCCTGCCAGCGGTTCATCTTGTCGAACTCTATCAGCCTGACAATGAGCGTATGGTAGTGCTTGCGTGTGCCATCAGCCAGATTGAGCATCGGAACCTGCGACTCAATCCAATTAATAAACGTTGGTTCTTCATTCAACGATTCAGACGTTTGCCATACCATGCGGCGGATGCTCTCGGTGTCAATCTGCGATCCATCCTCGATGCAGGCATTCACACACGCGAGAACTTTATTATATATAATCGCCAACCGATTGTTGAGCTGCTGCGCTCCAGGGCAGTTGATAATCTGACCGGCCACGAACTCCGACTTGCGGCACTTGATTCCAGTGCCGAAGTAATACGATTTACGGGCGATGGTCACACGAATCTCCAGCTGCCCCTTGCCACCATCAGGTACTCGCCCCCTGTGGTCCCATACGATTGAATTGGTTATTTTAGTTATTATCATATTAACATATTTTTATTTTGTTTCCCCACATTTGGGGAAATGTTTTACCAAAGTGGGGAAACAAACCCCCAAATAATGTCTAATAATGTCTTATTTTGTTTTCCCATATATTTTTCAGATTTAATGAAAACCCCTTTATTTACGGCGGATGTCGAGATTTTCGGCATAACCCCGCCCATCTCAAAGGTGATCCGTTTGGGGTTATGCCGCGATTGCGTAATAAGGCCATATTTAAATAGGTTAACCGTGTTTTCATGGTATAGCGGTGGGGAAACAATGACAGAAAATGCCAGTGTATTCGCCACTGAAAACAGGTTAAACTATATACTATTATGTTCATACGTGTGCGGGATTATTATCTTTAGAATCAGCAACGCCTGGAGTGAACGGGAATTTCCTGAGCACATCTTCACCTTGATACTTGCTGAGCTGTTGACGCAGCAAGGCATTTTCTCTTTTTAGCGATTCAATAGTCTCGCGTTGACTTGCGATGGTTTCGTCTTTTGCAGCCAAGGCAGCATTCACGAGGCTGCTTTGATCTATTTGTTGCCTTGGAGCATCAAAACCGTCTATTGTTTTTTGAGCATCTTTCAATGCTCGCTCCATATCATCGAAGGCTTGGTCAGACTTTAATAATTTACCTTTGCCGGTCAAAAGATAATCTAAATTAAATATCTCATATACCTCACAGATTTTCATAAACAATTTATCTGTGAGGTACTTTTCATTTCCATTTAAGGCTGATGATATATAGGCACGAGCATAGCTTATCTTATCGGCAAAATCGCCCTTAGTATGAACATTGCAATAGTTGTGCAGATGCTCATATACTTCATTTAGTCTTTTCTGCCTTTCTAACATAAATCTAATACTTTATTTATTAATTATTCTTAAAATATAACACAAAATTTATATAAAAGTTTGTAATCTAAAAAATGTTTTATATTTTTGCACCCAAATAAATAAAGTTATTAATCGGGCACAAGAATAGCCGTCAGGTGATGTTCACCTTTTCAGCAAAAGCGGAACGAGCCACTTTGCAACACTTTGGCGAGTGTATGGATTGCAAATATACGGCTTTCTCCCCGATTATATAACAAAAACGTTAGAAAATTAATAAAGTTTAAGTAAATGGCACAGGAAAAAGTAACAAGGGAAGAGCTTTTGGCGATGCATATCAACCAGGCGCGAATCTTTACCCTTAACGACAAAAACAAGCTGCAATCAGTAGCCACCACCCTGACTCAACTGAAGAACGAAGGCAAAGGGGAGTGGACTCACCGCAAGGATTACGATGCGGTTGCAATAAGCATAACAAGAATTAAGTAGTGATGAGCGAGAAGGTACTGGAGGCGAAGATTGTGGCGGTTGTGAGCAAGGCCATGCGGACCTACTGCGAGAAGTGGGTGACGGCAGATGTGCTTTGTGAGCACGTTGGGACACTGACAACGAGGTTCCTGAAGGATCACGGGCAGATGTTTAATCGCACTCAGGTGATATGGAAAGACAAGAACGGCATCGAGCACACACAGGGATGGCTCTACCCATTGCACGAGATTCTGGAGATGGTAGAGGACGGACGTATCAAGGAACTCAGAGAACAATAGACAGTTAAGGCTATATTTAGATAGATTGAAAATTGCAGTAAATTTCGAACTTTCCCAGTGGCAGCGGCCACGCCAAAGGATTTACATTTTGGTTTTTAGTTATCGTAGTATGAATTTTTAGTGAGAAAGGAAATCGTGAGACTACCTTCACTCGGGTTAATAGATTGTTTGTATAAAACTGACCAGTCTGCCGTGAGGCCCGCTGGTTTCTGGAAGAAAGCAATAAAAGGGCTGCGGTGGTTCGACTCCACTATCTTCCGCAAAGTGCATGGAGAAGCGCAAGCGAACGGTCTGGCTAACAGGAAGTGTAATGAACGACCTTCACGAGATGGAGGCAACGAAATCGCTCACAGGTCAGAAGGAGGCAGCAAAGTGGCACCAGGTCCGGGAACGACATCCGGCAGAAAGGTGGATGGGTAACTCGAAAGCATGCGGGAAAGTCGTAGGATGCGGGGTGGACAAAGGACCTAATGCGGCCCCGTTGTGTTCAACGGTGCGTGTTCCAAGCCACTAACGCAGAGGAGGTCAAACAATTTAAAACCAAAAGTTATGGAAACAATCAACAAACATCAGTTCAAGGAGGACCTCGATGTGAAGAGCATCCTCATTCAGTTGGCATTTGGCGCATTCGCTGGTCTTGCATTCATTGCTGTGTGCGGATTTGCCGAGTTAGTTCATGATTTAATCTGCCAATAATATGCCCGAAGATTATCACATTCATGGTGGTATAATTGAGACGATCAACTGCCAAGGCAACGTCATTATGCATGGTGGCGTTGTCGAAAGTTTGAACGTTCAAGGCGATTGCAAACAGTATGGTGGCATCATAGAACATAGAATCCTTCAGCAAACTCAAAACCCTACGACACGAGTAGTATATAAAGACCGCATCATTTATCGTGATCGCGTGAAGGTGGTATATCGAGATAGGCCAGGATTAAAACCTGGAATGAGTGTTGTAAGTGATGATGACATGCGTGAATTGTACGAGCAGGCGAAATACTGGTTGAAAAAGGCGGATGAGTTAGAAGTTGAAAACACCAAGCTGAAAAAGGAAATAGAAGCCACAGAACGACAAAAGCTGTTGCGCGAAATCGACGACTTAAAAGAGAAGTTGAACAAGGCGCGTCAACGAGAGAATGTTGCCGTACTTCAGCGTAAAGATGCAGAGCGCGAGGCATTGATTGCCAAGTCACAGGTATGGGATGACTTCAAGCCGACCAAAGAACAGGTGAAATCATTCTATAAAATTATAACGAATTGCATGGATTGCGAAACAGATTACTAAACAATAAATAGTATGGAACAAATTGTAAGATTAACAGGGCGTATCGCTGAAGTGATGCCGCTTCAGTCAGGCGTAAGTCAGAGAACCGGCAACCAATGGAAGTCGCAGGAATATCTATTCGAGTATTTCCCTTGGTCAGGTGCCACCAATCCGAGTCGTATTGTAGTGCGCATCTTCGGCGAGGAAGACATTGCAAAATTCAACCTGAAGGAACGCGAAGAAGATGTGACGCTGACGTTGCGCTTCGCTGCATCGAAGAGTCAGGACGGCACGAGATGGTTTAATGAGATCAGAATCACCAACGTTGAGCGACCTGCCGCACAGCAGCAGACCATTAAGACGGATGATGAACAACCAGCTCCGGCACCGCAGCCAGAGTCACAATCTCAAAATCAGGAAGGAGGGGAAAATGGCGACGACCTCCCGTTCTAAAAAGCGACCAAAGGACGAGCCGATAAAAGTGCGCGTCCGTACATTGCCTAATGGTTACGATTTGGATGTCAACGGTACGGGCTTCATGTACTTCACCATCAACGAGCTGATTGAGGGATTCTTCGTGCATGTGGCATTGGGGGAGGTTGACTACATGGATAAGAAGACCATGCAAGACCTCATTACTGCATGTGCCATCTATCCAAACGAAGGCGATGCGATTAAGGCCACAACGCGATTCCATGAGCAAATCGAAGCACTCGAACAGTCACACCAGCGCGATGCATCGGTAATAGCCAATTTAAAGGCGCGTATCGTTGCTATTTCAGACGAGTTGGCCAAGACCAAGCGCAAGCTGAACGCTTACGTCACAAAGGAAAAGAAGGCCAAAAAAGAGGATGAGAAAGATAAGCCAAAGAGCAAGTGGGATGGTACAATCATTCACAAAGCAGACATCGTGACGAAAAAGAAGATTATAAAGGTAAAGCCTGGTAAAAAACCGCTCGAGATGAAACCATTGCCAAAGTCGAAAGACTGTGCTGAGTTGGAAAAGAAACTAAAAGAGAAAGGCGTATTGAAATGAGGGTAAGGAACAAGCAGCGCGACCACGAGCGATACATTGCCAACCGCCCAAGGATTCTGGCGCAGCAAAAACTTTACCGCGAGACCCACAAGGAGGAAATCAAGGCGAAGCGACGGCAGCGGGACTTTGAGAAGCGGTATCTCCTGAATCCGAAACCACCGACAAAGACGCGCAAGGAGTTGGATCACGATTACTACATGCGCCATCGAAAGGAAATCATCGCCAAGGTAACGGCGAGAAAGAAACAAAGGGACTATGAACGAAGAAAAGCAGAACAATTTACCACAGCCGCAATCGTATGAGCAGTCAGCGATGGACGAATTAGGGCCGTATCTTCTGGATGCAAGAAAGGATTATGATGAACCTTACTATATGCTCGAATATAACGGTGTACCATTCTCACCAATCGGAGGCATTCAGGCCCTCAGCGGACAGAAAAAGAACGGTAAAACGTTCGTTATTGCACAACTGATTGCGGCCTGTCTTGAGCCAGATGCGCCACGAGTGCATGAGAACTTGCCAGGACTGACAATCCCACATAGAACACTCGAACACCTCGGTCATCTTCCAAAAGTGCTTTGGATAGATACCGAGATGGAAGAGTTGAACTCTGCCAAGGTGCTCAGGCGAGTGCATTGGTTGGTCGGTCAGGACTTCAAAGTGCCTCATGAACGGTTTCGTGTCCTCTGGATGCGTACAGTTGAAGGCAATACCAATGAGCCAGCCTTTGCAAAGCGATGGCGGCTGATAAAGTTGGCGATTGAGATCATGCAACCTGACATCGTATTCATCGACGGTGTGCGTGACATCATCGGCGACTTCAACGACAACGCAGCGAGCTCACAACTGGTGCAAGAACTGATGGCAACAGCCGAAAAGCATCATATCTGTATCTGGAACGTGCTCCACATGAATCCGAGACCAGGCAATGATGATGAATCGAAGATGCGTGGTCACTTGGGTACAGAGCTCGGCAACAAGGTCACAGATACGTTGGTGAGCATCAAAAAGAAACAAGGCTCACAAGTGACGTTCACCGTGAAGCAACTCGACGCTCGTGGCAAGGATTTGGAAGATTGGCAATTCGAGATCACCGAGCAGGCAGGAGCCTTGGGCATCCCTCGCATCATTCCTCAGTCAGCCGTTCAAAAAGCGATCCAACTGGAAAGAGAAACAGAAGAGGCGATGCTTCGTGAGACGGTGCGAGTGTTGAAAGAAATTATCTACCCGCCAAAGAGTGAATATTTCACAAACATCATCAAGGGTCTGAAGGATAAACTGCACGTCGGTGAGGGTAAGGCAAAGACCTACTTCAATGCCGTGCGTGAACAACAACCCAATTTAATGTACCAAACGAATCAAAGCAAATGGACCATGAGCAAGAAGGAAGTCGAGGCATACGAACAAGGTCTACCTTGGGCTCCTGAGCCTTCCGAACCCTGAACCCCCCAAACCCTACACCCCCCTATATAGGGGTGTAGGGTATTGGGGAAGGATTCGGGGTGCGGCGCGAGGTTCCTCGCACGCGCACGTCTTGCTTCTAATACATCTTTTCAAAACCGACGATTTATGATTGACCGAATCACCGAAGAAAAAATTAAGGAATCCGCAAAGATCGTGGATGTGGTTGGTGAGTTCCTTGACCTGAAGAAAAAGGGCGTTGCATACACCGCCTTCTGTCCGTTTCATGCCGACAAGCACCTGGGCAACTTTATGGTTTCTCCAAAGAAGAACATCGCCCATTGCTTCGCGTGCGGTTGGGCTGGCGATCCCATCAAGTTCCTGATGGACTACGACAAGAAGAGCTACAAGGAGGCCCTGATGTGGTTGGCGAAGAAATACAACATCCCATGCGAGGATGCGAAAGACTATGCCTACACACCGGCACCGCCAAGGCCACCAGTGCCACAGTTGCCGACGTTGGAACTGCCGAAATACGTGATGGCAGGCACGCTGATAGACGAAGCACTCAACCAAGACAACCTCGTCAGCTGGATTCGTCGTGGCATCTGCTGGGACACTATTCAGCGCAAGCGTGTCGAAGAGATGATTTGTGCCTATTTTATTGGTCACGGCAAGAACGGCCACACCATCTTCTGGCAGGTAGATGAGGAGAGCAGGATTCGCACGGGCAAGATGATGAAGTATAAGCCAGACGGCCACCGAGACAAGGAGGCACAATGGAACTTCGACTACATCCACGCCACGCTTCGCAGACACCGCGACCCGAAGACGGGACAGATGACCGACGAACCACCCTATCCGTACCCGCATCTGTTCGACCCAGACAAACAGGAGATGCGTCAATGCCTGTTCGGTATGCATCTGCTCAACCGTTGGAAGCGCAAGGACGTTAATCAGACGGTGTGCATCGTGGAGAGTGAAAAGACGGCCTTGCTGATGGCTATCGCCTACGGCAACCACGCCAATCAGGTATGGATGGCTTGTGGAGGCATTGAGAACATCAACCGCGATAAGTTGCAACCGCTCATCGACCAACGTCGGCGCATTATACTCTACCCAGACCGTGACGGCATCGACAAGTGGCGGCAGAAGTGCGAGCAGTTGCACTACGACCGCGCTACCATCGACACGAAGCCAGTCACGGAATGGTGGGTGCCTGAAGATGGAGAGAAGGCTGACATCGCCGACGTGGTGATACGCATGATCAACAACAGCCGCGAACTTACCGACATCAAGGCCGTCGAGTCTGCCATGCCAAAGGCGAAAGGACTGATTGAAAAGTTTAACTTAGAAATTGAAAAGGAGGAAACGGAATGATTACAGTAGTAAAGAACAATGGCGATGTGCTATTCTTCAATGAAAAAGAACACATCAGCTTTGCATTCTCAAAGGATGAGAAGATTTTCTGTGCCTATCCGACACAGCCAGATGCAAACGTCGGAATGATACGAAAGACAATCAAAGTCGAAGATGTGCGGTGCGTGACATATACCAACGAATCACAACCAACGGCACTCACATTTAAGACTGACAAAACCGATGATGGAATTGTCGAGATACCTGAATGGTATGTCGATAGTATATATTACCCAATCTTTGACAAACCTGTGGAAGAGTGTGGATTCTCTGTGAGAGCATTGAGTATTCTTGCCGGAAAATTCGACAAAGGGCGAAGCAAGCCAATCACAACTATACGAGAATTATGCTCAACATTCAAATCCGACCTTCTCAAAAGATTTAAGGCTGGTAAAAAGACGGTTACTGAAATAGAGGATTTCCTCGAAGATCATAAACTCGCATTTGGTACTGATGTCGAAATGATAGAAAGATACCATAAAGAATATCTAAAGCGAATCAATCATGATAGGAGAACAGAATAGCCAGGAAAACGCTGGCGTGAAGAACGTGAGCACGAAAGTACCGTTGTGGGTGGCGGAGCTGCTGAACATCATCTGCCGGGCGCGAGGCACGGACATCTACGGCCTGATGCAACTCGTCTTGGAGTTCATCATCGAGACGGCCAAGGTCAACGGACCCGTACCGCCACAGATGCAAACGCTGTTGCACATGCTGAAGATGGACGCGGACTGGAACAAAGCCTTCTCATTCAGCAACCCGACGGCGACGATGGACGTGGCACAGGTGATCCTCGTCTTACAGCAGCACGACGGCAAGCAGCCCAAGCAAGGCTTCGGCCTCGCCATGATCGACAAGCCGTTCCTGCCAGGCGAGACACCCACGATGACGCTCTGTGTTGATGACATCCTGGAGCGCGTGGCCGAGGTCGCCATGAAGGGACTCTACAAGGAACTGCGGCAGGTGGGCGTGGCCTACGAGACCGAGAGTCTGCGCGAGACGCTGACCATGATGTGCGACGCGCAACTTATCGACCACCTCAACCAGATGGACGCGGACGAACTGCCACAGGTCGGCAACTTCCACGACTTTGGGCGAGCCATCGAGTACGGCAAGAAGCACAAGCGCAAGCCGCACCGCACGCCAGACAGCCTGGCCAACAGTCAGCAGCGCATCCGCTTCGACGAAGACGACGCGACGACAACCGACACGCCCGACCTCAGACCCTACGGCGAGAAAGCCGATGCCTACTTCCGCGACCTCGAAGAGCGGGCGAAAGAAGAGGAGTTAGGCTTCAGACCATTCGACCAAGAGTATTGATCTATGAGCAGAGACCCAAGATACCAGAAGCTGCTGAACTCGAAGCGATGGCAAGTGGTGAAGGCAATCGTGTGGAAGCGTGCCAACGGATGCTGTGAGATGTGCATGAAGGAGGGCATCGTGACTGGTAGCATGACGAAGCAACTGGACTGCCACCACATCGTGCCGGTTGAGTCAGGGCGAACGGTGCAAGAGATGGAGCGACTGTGCTACGACGTGAACAACATCATGTTGGTGTGTCAGGACTGTCACATCAAAATCCACACCGAGGCTCGGAGCCACACCAAGGAGAAGATCGCGGAGAATAAGGCGCGAGCTCGACGAAGGTTTCTCGAAGCCAACGATCCAAACTTCGTGCCTGATGGCGACGAGGATAAAACCCCGCGCGGGTCGTTTTAGTTTCAAGCGAAAAAATTCCCAAAT
>Ga0265298_10002530_pt1 | contig 25290 bp, 20 predicted proteins | sample AusTroGonzalo_MG_3_FD_193486 | JGI IMG/M metagenome (GOLD analysis project Ga0265298, IMG submission 193486) | Bovine rumen microbial communities from tropical cattle in Woodstock, Queensland, Australia - Gonzalo_01 | ecosystem: Host-associated > Mammals > Digestive system > Stomach > Rumen ...
GCCTGAAGGAACTGAAGCGCATACAGCGTGAGTATAACACAGAGCACCTCAAGGTCCATACCATGAAGGTTTTCATGGACGGTACTCAGAAGATTCATACCGCCGCCATGGTCACGCCATACGTGGATGTCCATACGACGGGTTCTACCGCTTTCTCCGCGGAGGGAATCGCAAAGGTTTTGAAGGAACTCAACGATGCCAATCTGGACCTTCACCTTCACACCGTCGGTGAGCGCGCGTCACGCACGGTATTGGATGGCGTTGAGATGGCCAAAAAGGAAATGGGAGATGACTTACACGTGAGAGTCACCTGCGCCCATCTTGAAATTGAGTGCGACGATGATCTGGATCGTTTCGCTAAACTCGGCGTATTCGCCAACTTTACGCCGCACTGGCACTCCGGAGACCCCGCTATTGCGGCTACCTGGCTCGGTATGGAACGTGCCCGCAAAATGTTCCGCTGCAAATCGGTTTGGGACAGCGGCGCCACGGTGGCCTGGTCCAGCGACAATATCGTCTTTATGGATTTCACCACTTGGAACCCCTACTTGGGCATGGAGGTGGGAATGACCCGCTGGATTACCGAAAAGACCAGGGACTACCCGTTTACCGTAGCCGCCAAAGTATTCCCGCCTGAGAATGAGAGAATGAACATTGAGGAAATGCTCCTCGGCTATACCATCAACGGTGCCAAACAGCTGGGCATCGAAGCGAAAAAAGGCTCCATCGAAGTGGGCAAGGACGCTGACTTCCTGGTATTCGACAACGACCTGCTCACAGCCGAGCACGAAGGCTTCAGCTACAACAAGCCAGCGCAGGTGTATTTCGGCGGAAAGGAAATGTAGTGTTGGCAAAAGATACGTCATACAAACTCCCGGAAAGTTATTCCTTCAAGTCCATTTGGAGGATAACTTTCCCTATCCTTGTTGCCCTTGTGATGGAGGAGCTGCTGGGAATGACTGATACGGCCTTTTTGGGGCGTGTCGGAGAGATTGAACTGGGAGCTTCGGCCATCGCAGGCGTATATTTCACCATTCTGTATATGCTAGGGTTTGGCTTCTCCATTGGAGTCCAAATCATCATCGGCCGACGCAACGGTGAGGCTTGCGAGAACGGCACTGGCTTCGGCGCCATTGGACGTGTTTTCTGGCAGGGCGTCTGGTTTCTTGCGGCCTTAGCACTTCTGACCATGGCCTTTTCGTATTTTCTGACCCCGCCTCTTCTTCGGGGGATCCTGCGGTCGGAGAATGTTTTTGAGGCTTCCGTCGTCTATGTAAACTGGAGGATTCCGGGACTGCTCTTTGCCTTTATGACAGCATTGTTCCGTGCTTTCTACGTAGGGACACGTGAAACGGCGAGTCTCACTTGGAATTCCATCGTGTTGGTAAGCAGTAATATTCTATTGGACTGGATGCTCATCTTCGGTCACCTGGGTGCGCCGGAAATGGGCATTAAGGGAGCCGCGTTGGCATCGACCATATCGGAAGGTATTTCTTTACTCTTCTTTGTCGTATGGGCTTTCTTCACAGCCGATAAAAAATACGGCCTGCAAAAGATGGTCAAACCCGTATGGACGGAGCTTAGGCATACGTTTTCCACGGCCTCCTGGGTAATGGTGGAGTATGTCCTGAATATCTCCGTATGGCTGCTTTTCTTTCTCTTCATCGAGCATTTGGGCGAGGAGCAGCTAGCCATCGCCAATATCGTGAGGAGCATCTCCGAGGTACCCTTCGTTTTCTCGGCGGCCTTTGCCTCTACAGCGGCAACGCTGGTGAGCAACATCATCGGTGAAGGCCATCCTGAAGGCGTGGTCCCGATTATTCGGCGAGTACTTGTGCTCTGTACCGTAACGATGTTGCCGCTATTGGCGGTCTTCGCCATTTTTCCGCACCAGATTATCGGCCTGTTTACCGATATCCCTTCCCTGATCCAGGGGGCCGTTCCCACCCTGTGGGTGATGTGCGCGGCCATGCTGCTCACCCTACCGTGGAATGTGTATCTTCAGTCGGTTGCGGGAACGGGAAATACACGTGTCTGTCTCCGAGTCGACGTGGTGGCCCTTTGCATCTATGCCGTCTATTGCACCGTCATTATCGGCATCCGTCAATCGGACATAGCCGTATGCTGGACGGCCGATGGTGTCTATGCGCTTTGTGTATGGATCCAGTGCGCCGTGTACATGCACAGAAGAAAATGGTGCAACAAGACTATTTAATTTTAAATTGAAAAGAAACAAAACAATGAATAAAAATATGAAACAGATCGTCATTCTCGGCAACATCATCACGATGGATGAAAAGAGACCCTATGCCAAGGCCGCATTAGTCAAGGACGGTGTGTTTGCCTATATCGGCAGCACGGAGGAAGTGAAGAAACTCGCAGGCCCCGACGCACAAGTACTGGACTATGGCGAAAACTTCATCTATCCCGGTTTCATCGAGGCTCATGCCCACGGGTGTTTTGCCGGTTACCGTGCCATCGGACAAGCACCGCTTGCTCAGGCAGGTTTGCAGGCCGATTATGCCAAATATCGCGAGATTATTAAGACTTTCATCGAGAGGAACCCACAGCGCCAAATCTATATGGCAGCTGGCTGGATTCCTAATGATGAACCTGTCACCAAAGCATACTTAGACGAGATATGTCCTGACAAACCATTCATCATGAACTCCGCTGATGCTCATTCCTGCCTGCTCAATACGAAGGCGCTGGAGTGGGCCGGCATCGACGCACAGCGCGCCAAAGAATACGGCTACGACTTGGTACATGTGGACGAGCACGGCGAACCGAATGGCTATCTCTGTGAAGGTCCAGCCTTCAAGGTCATGCATGAGGTCCCTGTAACGGTTGAGGAAGCAAAATCCTATATCCTTGCATGGCAGGATATTGCCATCTCAAACGGTCTAACAGCCACCGCCTTTGCCGGTGATGACCTTCGTTTCCCTGAGGCTGAAGCATACTATGAGTTGGAGACAGAAGGTAAGCTGAAGCTGCGTACTTATGCCAATGTGATTATACCCGATAATGCCGCCGACCCGAAAGCTGAGGTTGCCAACGTTGCCGCTATGCGTGCAAAATACAACAACGAATATTACAATATCATCGGTCTGAAGGTGCTGTTGGATGGCGTCACCGAGGCGCATACAGGTTGGTTGCTGAAGGATTATCTCGACATGCCTGGCTATCATGGTGTCGAGCGCTTCAACGACCACGACAAGATGGTGCAGTTGCTGGTGGAGGCAGACAAGGAAGGCCTCTCCGTCCATGCCCACTCCGTAGGCGATGGTGCGACTCATTTCATGCTGGATTGCATCGAGGATGCCGAGAAGATAACCGGCGACCTGGATCAGCGCAACATCCTGGCACATCTGCAGTATGTGACTGACGAGGATATCCACCGCATGGCTGCAACCGGTTCTATACCGGCCGTTCCTCCTCTGTGGTCGGGTAAGGTGCCTGGCAATTACGAACAAGAAGTCTCGTATGTCGGTCAGCAACAAGCTGACAGTGCATACCCCATCAAGTCGTTTTACGACGCGGGGGCCAATGTGGTGTTCCACTCCGACTATCCCGTCTCCCCGTTGATGGATGTCAAACTCAGCATTTACCTAGCTGAAAAACGTGCCTATCCTCAGTTCATCATGGCAGGTGATACCCAGCGCAATATCAAGGAGGTCATCACCCGTGAGCAGTCGCTGCGTGCTATGACCATCAATGTGGCCCGTCAGTTCCATCAGGAGCATCGCATGGGCACCATCGAATTCGGAAAGCTGGCTAATATGACGGTGTACGACTGCGATTTCTTGCACGACGACATTGAGAGGGTCGCTCAAGCCAACCTCATCGCCACCATTATTGATGGTGAAGAAGTCTTTAAAGCGTAAATTCTAAAACACATGGGTTAACAACAAAAGAATAACAAAACAATGAGCGAAAACAAAAGAATAATCGACGGCAATTACGACAAGTCGCTGGCTGTCAAATGCAACAACGGTACTTTCGTGGGCAAAAAGACAGACGAACTGATTATATGGAAGGGCATCCCCTATGCAACTCAGCCGGTGGGGAAACTTCGTTGGAAGAAGGCACTTCCTGCTGCAGACGATGACGGCGTGTACGACGCGACAAAGCCCGGCCACGTTCCTATCGGACCCCTGAATGACTCGGAGGGAACGGCGGAGTTTGGCGAGGACTGCCTCGTGCTGAACATCTATAGCAATACCAGCTGCACTGACAGCAAGAAACCGGTCATGGTGTGGATTCATGGCGGCGGTTTCTGTGCCGAATCCCAGGCGTCGCCCCTCTACAACCTTACCAACATCGCCAAACAGTGCCCCGACATCCTGTTCGTGTCCATCGACTACCGGCTCGGCTTCATGGGATTCATGAACTTCGAGCGGGTTCCTGGCGGAGAAAACTTCAAGGAGGCTGGCAACCTCGGTCTGCTTGACCAGCTTGAGGCCCTTAGGTGGGTACAGAAAAATATCGCCGGCTTCGGCGGCGACCCGGACAACGTGACCATTTTCGGCGAGTCAGCAGGCTCGGCAAGCGTTACGTTCCTTCCGCTCATCGAGGGAAGCGAAGGGCTATTCCACAGATGCATTGCTCAGAGCGCCAACATCGCCTACTGCGACACCATGGAGCACGGCATCCACGTCACGCAGAACTTCCTGACCGCAACGGGCTGCCAAACCATGGACGAGCTGATGACGCTCACCACCGAGCAGCTTGTAGAAGCCTATCAAATCGCATTTGCCATTGACAAGAACAGCCTTCTAGGAGGTGCCAACTTCCCACTTCTAGACGGCGTCACGCTGCCTGAGGACCGTGCAGTTATGTACGAGATGTGGGGAGACAAAAAGAGGGCCAAGATCGATTTGGTTATTGGGTCTAACCAGGACGAAATCAGATACTTCGTTCCGTTCGAGGGTGGCGAAGAAGGCTTTGTAAATACGCTGAGGTGGATTGCGAAGAGGGATCGCCCGCAGCTTAACGACCAGGAGAAGGCTATGTACGATGAGTTCATGGCCACGCTCGCCAACGAAAGCGAGGGGAGCAGGTTGGAGCAATACTGCAACGACATCAACTTCCGCGCCGGTAACACCAATATGGCCATCCGACACGCTGCCGCCGGCGGCAACACCTATATGTACTTCGTCAAGAAGCCGGTGACAACCCCCGAGATTGGCGCGATGCACGCATGTGAGCTTCCTTACCTGTTTGACAATAGCGTACCGGATCCGATGGGGAGCGGAAAGATCGTCTCAACCGAAGACTGCGAGTTCCGTCACGTCGTAAAAGAGATGTGGGCTAACTTCGCCCGTACGGGCAACCCCTCCACCGACAAATACCAGTGGAAGAAGTTCTCTGGTGACGACCGCCAGACAATGGTCTTCGACGATACCATCGGCATGCAGAAGGATATATTCGGAAGACGTGAGGACCTAATGATGTCCTGGGCAGAGCGCCTTGGGAACGGGTCGTCCAAGAGGGTCTGCTAATGAGTGAAATAAATACTGGAATTATGAAACATGAAAATAAGCCGATTATCGGCAGCAGTTATGACAAGTCTTTGGCCGTTAAATGTATCAACGGCACCTTCGTCGGCAAGAAGGCGGAGAACATCATTTCCTATAAAGGCATTCCCTTTGTAGGTCAACAACCTGTCGGCAACCTGCGCTGGAAAGCCCCTGTAGATGTTACGCCGAACGACGGGATTTACGAGGCCTATTACTATGGCAAAGCGCCCATCCAGGAGCCCGGCGATCCCTCTACCATGTATGGAACCAGCGAGGATTGTCTGTACCTGAACGTCTGGAAGGCTGACGAGGCAGCTAATAAGAAGAAGCCGGTTATCGTGTGGATTTACGGTGGCGCTTTCGACGTAGGTGGAGCGACTGACCCGATGTACGATTTAACCAATTTTCTGAAAGAAAATCCTGATGTCATTGTCGTAACCCTTAATTACAGAATCAATGTCTTCGGCTTCTTCCACCTATCGCACCTGTCAGACGGCCAGGACTATCCTGACGCCCAGAACCTGGGACTCTTGGATCAGCTGAAGGGCTTGAAATGGGTTCACGAGAATATTGCAGCCTTCGGTGGCGACCCCGACAATGTGACCATCTGGGGTGAGTCTGCCGGTGCTGGAAGCTGTACCCTGCTTCCGCTCATCAAGGGTTCGCATCAATACTTTAAGCGCATCATCGCACAAAGCGGCGCCCCCGCCCAGACGAGAAGTACGGAGCAAGCCATCGCATGCACGAACAACCTGATGGAGAAACTCGGCTGCAAGACTGTTGCCGACCTGTTGAAGATCAGCGCCGAGGATATCATGAAAGTGTGGGCACCCATCCTCGGCTTATATAGTGCACTCGGCATACGCACGATGCCTGAGAGAGACGGCATCTACTTGCCGCATGATCCATGGGAGGCATACGCGAACGGCGCTGCCAAAGACATCGAGTTCCTTCAGGGCTGCGACAAGGATGAAATGAACACCTTCATGGGAGCCCTCGGCGTGGAAGCTTGGAATACATGGGCCAAAGGACGCACGGCAGAGAAGCTCGCCCAGTTGACGGACAAGGAGAAGGCGTTGGTGGAGAGCTACCTCAACGACATCAAGGGCGAAAGCTACGAGGCTACCGTCAATCTGTACAGTCAGCTGATGTTTGTCGCTCCTCAAATCAGACTGTCGGACGAGCAGGTCAAGGCCGGCGGAAAGTCGTACACCTACTACTACAGAGTGGAATCCTCCCAGCCTTACATCAAAGCCGGACATGCGTCAGAGCTGCCAGTAGTATTTGCCCATCCGGAGATTCAGGAGTTCACCGGAAGAGCCTACGACGAAACCTTCTGCAAGACCGTGCGCAAGATGTGGGTGGAGTTCGCCAAGACCGGCAATCCGTCGCTCAGCGCAGACATTTCCCCCGACGGAAAAGCCAAGGAATGGCCACTGTACGACTTGAAGGACAGGAAGGTGATGGTGCTCGACGAGTTCGACATCCATACGGCCAAGGAGTCAGAGCTAAAGATCGTGGATTGGGAGAAGACCTATTTCCTGACCAACTATTATATGCCTTGATATAATTCACCATTATATTTAAGAGATTCGGAAAAGAGAAAGACAAGTCATGAGCAAGAAGAGCCTAATCTGGAAAATACCCTGCATCACTATAGGTGTTGTCTTAGGGATAATACTGTTACTGTTGACTACCGTAACAGTTATTCTGGTGACGCCTAGAGCACGCACAGCTGTCTTGCAAAGATGCGTAACGGAAATCAATAAGCGAACCGACCTGGATGTGGATTTGGGACGGCTCTACCTTTCTCCTTTCCATCATTCTCCGATGATTCTTTATCGCGCTTACAAAGGCGAGGAAGACCTGCCACTGCACATAGAAATTGACAGTCTTTTTATCGGTCACCGCGGTCAAGATACGTTGCTCTACGTACATGGTTTGCGTCTGCAAGGTTGCATGAAAAAACCTGGAAATGGAGAACCGAAAGATGATTTTTTGGCCCGTACTATCGTAGTGGATCAACTGCTACTGGACCAAGCGACAGTCCACTCCGACACGCTGATTGACGCGGTAGGTATCGACGCTATCGTGGAGCATCTGGATGTAAGGAGTCCTGGACTCAACATCACAAAAGGAGAATACCCGCTGCATGGCTTGCAGTTAGCAGATGCATTTGTGGGGATTGAACTGCGTGATACCGAAGAAGAGGACGAGGACACCACTTCTACACCAATGGCCTTCGATATACCGGATGGTGAATTGCGCAACGTGCGCTTCGTGCTCAACCCAATGGGATTGGATATACGTGCTGGCACGCTGTCTACGAATGTATTAGTGGATGTAGGGGGTAACCGATACGATGCACATCGCCTGAATATCGGGAATTCTTCGCTCACGCTTGAATCACTGTACTTACCTTTTGACACGATTTATGGAGATGCGCTGGTGGATCTGAACACCAATCTGATTACCTCAAACCGACTATATGTCCGTTCCGACGAATTCGGGGCTAAAGCTGACCTGATTTCCACGATGCTGAATCTGGAGACGATGAGGGCGGACTTGACAGGCAATGTGGATTATCGCGACAGCAAAGCAAACTTGTATGGCTTTTATGACATCGACGACGAGGTGTATGACATGCTGGTAAACGTTGAGCAGGTGAATGCTAGTCCATTTCTCGCAGACAGTCACTACGTGGAATTAGCAGGTGAAATACATGCACAGGGCAAAGGGATAGATATAAATTCCCCCTCAATGAAGTGCAAACTAGCCATGAACCTGACCAGCTGTATTTATGACAATATCAATGCATCCGGCCTGATACTTGATGCTGAACTGGCTAATAAGAAAGTGACAGGAAATTTGCATTTACCCGTGACGATGAAGGACAACTCCATGCGGATAAAGGCAGAAACGGAACATCAGTTCTGGGTGTCTGACTTTTTGAACCCAGAGAAGATGTATGTGGACTACCATACACAAATGAAGCGTGTGGTAGCACATGTATCTGACGAAGATTTCAATATCGACCATCTTAATCTTGACTTCACTACAGATACCACCACATCGTTGTACCTGACTACCGAGGGACTTACCATCGATGCACAAAGCCCGATGCATGTACTCCAACTGGTAGATGATGTACAACCACTGCTGGACCTAGTTTCAGACACTACGTTTGTTCAGTCCATCACCTCGCTGCAAGACCTGACGATGATGGATACGCTCAAACGGCTTATACCTGACTTGCAGGCAGACATACTGCTGAAGCAAGGCAGCCCCATTCAGTCTATCATCGAGCGCAATGGGTTAGATATCGAAGAGTTGATTCTATCGCTGAAATCCGATTCTCTCCAAACAGATCTGGCATTGGATGCTTCCATTCCGGATATTAATCATCCGGAAGATACACTGCATTTACCGGCTATTAATGCGGTGATGCGGGTAAATATGACAGAAGGCAAGACTATCGCCTCGCTCACAACCAATACCAACATCACCGATGGTGTGATGAGCGTAGACAAATTATGTACCGATGCTGCGCTGCAACTTAATCTGGAACGAAACGGGCGCGAGTTGAGCGGAACAGGACATCTTGAGTTAGACAGTCTCATATACGGTGATATGGAACTCGGAAACCGAACGGCAGACATCCTGATTTCGCCCTCAAAACTATATGACAATGCTATTCGGGCTGATGTGCGATTGGACGATATACCACTTGAGCTGGTGAGCAGCATTATTCAAATGGAGGACATCGACCTGGATGGTATCCTCCGGGCAAAGGCCTCTGCAGACGGTCTGCCCGCCCAAATGGACCTCTCCGCCGAAGTGCTGCCAGTGGATGTATTTGCTTACTACAAACCCTACGATGTGGAGTTATATCTAGGAGAAACTCCTATTATAATGGAGCATAATAATGTCAAACTCGATGATATTCGAATCTATAGCTTCAATGACTCCTATCTATCTCTGAACGGTGGAATGGACCTCAACACAATGCGCTTGGATGTAGATGTGGTGGCCGATAATTTCACTCCGATGAAACTGGAGCCGAATGGACCTATTCCTGTCCATGGCGACTTGGCCACCGACATCCGCGGACGAGTGACTGGACCGTTGGACAGTATCCATGCAGACGTGGATGTCACCATCTTGCCTACCACTGATCTCACCTATCCGATAGATGAAAAAAATATGGCGCAAGTTAAACCGTACGGTACCGTCAACTTGCAGTATAACACCGTTGACGGAGAACTTAACTATGGCGGAGTAATCCATGTGGACGAAGGAACGGTTCGCTATTCACCCAAGTTATACCCCATGATACCCTTCCGTGTGGATTCGGGAAGCAATGTCACCTTTAACGGACCCTTAGGCCAGACCCTACTGAACGTCTCTGCTTCTCAACAAGTGAAAGCAGATGTGCAATCAGCGGGCGAAGAAACACGACGTGTGGTCTTCACCACAGGCGTGCGTGTAGATGGTGTTCTCGATTCGATAGGCCTTAGCTCCATAGGCTTTTTCCTCGAAGCGCCGGATGACGACGCCGTCTCGCGCGAACTTGCCACTATGGACGAGGACACCCGCGATGGTGTAGCGGCCGTATTGCTGGCTACCGGAATGTATATGGGCGAAAGCAATGTGGCAGCACAAAAGAGCGGATATGCCTTAAACAGCATCATCAACAGCCGTATCAATGCCGCTATGGCTAACTCCAAAGTAGGGAAAATAATAGATGTGGATATCAGTAGCGGAGAAACAAAACATGCATCCGGCAAGACTAATGACATGAATATTGCCATCAGCAAATCCCTATTCCATGATAGACTGCGCATCACAGTCGGTTCTACCATCTCTGACAATCCAGAGGTCAATAAAGCCAATGGGTTGCTCAGCCGTATATCTGCAGACTACAAACTGACCAAATCGGGCAATGTATTTCTGCGATTGTTCTCACAACGTGATTATGACAATATTTTTGAAGGCGAACTCACCAGATCCGGTTTAGCGGTGGGGGCTACCAAGCAATGGAAGCGCCACTATTTCATTCCCTCATTGGGCGATTCCATCACGCGTACATTCAACCTCACAGCAGATGCAAATGTCGCTTATCGTTCCAACAACAGTCTCGGTCCCAACCTCACCCTCGTTCATTCGACCAAGAACCTATTGGGACGCGGAGAGACTTTTATGGTCAAAGGCTATGGGGCATACTATTGGTCACTGCGCAACCGACTTCCAGGAGACCCGAAAAGAACTGACACCTACAAATTCGGTATTGATGTTGCCTTCATCTTCCCCTATCTGCACTGGGCAGGAGACAATCATCCCGATGGCGATACACGCTACCGAATAGGATACAAATACGAGAACATTGCCGGTGGATATGGTGTTCACAAGTTCTATGGAAATTTCACGTATTTTATCCGCTCATCCCGTTCCCGTTATGTTACACATGCCTTCACACCCTTCTCGCTCTCTGTAGTCAAAACGAATGTTGAGTCAAAGGATCTGGTTAATTCCGATAACTTTGTGGAACTCGTCAGACTGCTTGCCGGCAACGAATTTGTTCCCTCCATCAGCTATGGAATCTCCTATAGTGATTACCGCACCAAACGGCGGGTCAACACCATGATTGACTTTGAAATCAAAGAAGCGGCCAACCTGATTAACGTCCTCTACTGCGCCTTCGGCCACAAGTGGAGTGAGATAGACAAATCAGTTGGCGAAATTCCCTTCAATCAGTTCGTCAGGGTGACGGCTGAGCTGTGGAACAAGTTCAACATAACAGACAGGGTATGCTTCGCAACACGACTTTTTGCAGGCGCTAATGTACCGTATGGAAACTCCGACTATGCCCCACTTTCCGAGGCCTTTTATGCTGGTGGACCCAACAGCCTGCGAGCCGCCGAACCATACGCTTACGGACCAGGAAATTACCACAGCGTCAAATATAACCAGAATCTCTTCCATGCCGGTGATGTCAAACTCGAAGCCAACATCGAACTGCGCTTCCCCATTGTTTGGAAACTCAATGGAGCCGTCTTTCTCGATGCCGGTAACGTATGGAACTGGCGTAACACTTCCGACGTCCTCAGTACCGAAGATTATGAGCTTTATGTTAAGGCCATGGGATTAACTGAGGATTTGTGGGATGGATTTATCGGGAATCCGCATCTTGCGAAACAGATAGCCCTGGGTACAGGTGCCGGACTCCGCCTCGACATTGACGGACTCGTCATCCGCCTGGACTTAGGTGTAGGTATACACGCACCTTTCCAGACATACAAATATGACAAGGAAGGTAATCCTGATCTTTCACGACCAATCACCACCTATTACAATATGCCTTCCGCCCTTGATGGCCTGCGCCTCAACTTCAGCATAGGATATCCATTCTAACGCCAATTCACCAAGTGCAATAATGTTTACAATAAAAACAACCATTAGCAATTATCAGACTTTCAGCGAATTCGCAGAAGCGTTCGCTTTGTCTGAAAACGACCTGGTCATCACGCAGTCCTTTCTGTATTACCCGTTTATGAAGCCACTGAACTTGCCCTGCTCGTTCATTATGCAGGACAAGTACGGTAGCGGGGAGCCATCCGACGAGATGATGAACAACATCTTGAAGGAGGTGAAGGGCAAGTCTTATAGTCGGGTCGTCGGTATTGGAGGTGGCACCGTTATTGACATCGCCAAACTGTTTGTCCTCAAGGATTTGGACAATGTGACCGATGCCTTCGAGCGCAAAATCCCCATCGTGAAGGAGAAACAGTTGGTCGTTGTGCCCACCACCTGCGGCACGGGCAGCGAAGTGACGAACATCTCCATTGCCGAGATCAAGTCCAAGCATACCAAGATGGGACTGGCCGACAACGCCATCCTGCCTGATAACGCAGTGCTCATCCCCGAACTGTTGAAAGGGCTTCCGTTTAAGTTCTACGCCTATAGTGGCATTGATGCGCTTATCCACGCTATGGAATCGTACCTTTCCCCGAAAGCCAACGTCCACACACAGTTATTCTCCCAAAAAGCTATCGAGATGATTCTCAATGTGTTTATGGGGATTGCTGAGCATGGCGAGGATTACCGCTTTGGCCATCTTGAGGAGATGCTGATCGCCAGCAACTTCGCGGGTATCGCTTTCGGGAATGCAGGCGTGGGTGCCGTGCATGCGCTCTCCTACCCTCTTGGCGGCGGCTATCATGTGCCCCACGGTGAGGCCAACTACCAGTTTCTCACCGAGGTTTTCAAGGTCTATTTCGAGAAGAATCCCGACGGAAACATCCGCGAGCTGAACGAGATTCTGGCTCGGAATCTCAACATCGACAAGGAGTTGCTGAAGTCGGACCCGCGTATCGTCTATCAAAAGATTGACGAGCTGCTCGGCCAATTAGTCCCCAAGAACCCGCTTCGTCACTATGGCATGAAGCCCGCTGAGATAGACGAGTTTACCGCCAGCGTGCTCAAGACCCAGCAGCGGCTGTTGGCTAACAATTATGTTCCCTTGGACGAAGAGGAGATTAAGAGGATTTATCAGGCGTTGTATTAACATCAGAAATAATGAAGAAAACAATATTGCTATACACAGTGGTACTCGCCATCGTAATGATATCTGCCTGCAAAAGCGGAACGCAGGACAACGACACCGTTTTTGAAAACGAATTCAACGACAGTATGGCTTGCGGTGGGGGCTTTGAATACGATTGGCAGTTAATGCTCCTCGGCGAATGGAAAGCCGTCCGACTGAATAAAACAAAGAGCTTTTCCGGTAAAGAAGAGACCGAGACATTTGCCCCTAAATTCTTATGGCGTTTCGAGGACAACGGATTTTATTACGAAACCGGATACGCTGATGGTGATTCGATTATTATGCAATACAGCTATTTCTTGAGAAACGACAGCCTTATGTTGCGAGAGGAGAATGAGCTTGGAATTAGCCCCTGGTTTGTAATCGATTCCCTTTCGCAAGACAAACTTGTACTCACATCTATTGATTCAATCAAAGATGGCACAATTGTAAACACATTGACATTAAAGCGAGTTGAACAGTAAACCTTTATGACCGAATCCGAACTATACAAAAACCTCGGCGCACTGACCAAAAGCAAAGACCAATGGGAGGAAAACATCCCATCCGTGGCATCGCTGTTGTCGTCGGAATCCACCAAAATCAAGGCGAAGGCGATGTGGTTGCTCGGCGAGATGGGGCTAAAGTTCCCGCTTGCCATCAAGGACTGCGTTCCTGCGATTGCCGCCTTTTGCGACAGTGAGGAGCCGCTTCTGCGGGAGCGCGCCGTGAATGCCCTTGGCAGAATCGGGCGGGGCTGCTATTCGTCCGTTGAGCCGTATTGGACTGGGCTATTCCGCTTTGCCCACGACGAAGAGGCGAGCGTCCGGCTGGCCTTCATCTGGGCGTCGGAGAATATCGCTACCAACACGCCCGACCCGTACAAAGACTACATGTCGCTGTTTGCGGAACTTCTGCACGACCGCGATGACCGTGTCCGGATGGAAGCGCCTGAAATGTTCCGCGTCCTCGGCAAGCGTCGGCCGGAGTTTGTGGAACCCTATTTGGATTTGTTGCGCCATATCGCCGAAACTGATAGCAATCGCGTGGTCAAGATTCATTGTTTGGGAGCTGTGAAAGCGGCGGGCCGAAACGGTTGATTATTTCTTCGCCGTTACGCATTTCTGACACAACTAATAATCTGGATTATCCCAGCACCACATCCATCACCATCATCAGCACAAAGCCCACGGCAAAACCGATGGTGGAGAGGTTGGTGTGGGTGCCTTGGGCGGTTTCGGGGATGAGATCCTCCACAACCACATACATCATGGCACCGGCGGCAAAGGCCAGTAGGTAAGGAAGTGCCACGCCGAGTACGCCTGCCAACAGCAGGATGGCTACCGCACCGATGGGTTCCACCACACCGCTCAGGGTGCCGATGAGGAACGATTTCATGCGGGAGTTTCCCTCCGCATGCATCGGCATGGAGATGATGGCACCTTCGGGAATGTTCTGTATGGCGATGCCGATGCTCACCGCAAGGGCGGCACTGAGGGTCAGCCCTTGCGCTTCGCCCGCAAAGACCACACCTACGGCCATACCTTCGGGCAGGTTGTGGATGGTCACCGCCAGTGCCAGCATCATCGTGCGCGAGAGTTTCGACTTCGGTCCTTCGGCCGTCTGTGCACCGATGTGCAGGTGCGGTGTCAGCTCGTCGATCAGCAGCAGGAAGGCGATACCAGCCAGGAATCCTACGGCAGCCGGTAGCACACTTTCGCCCGCCATTTCAATCGACGGTATCAGCAGCGACCACACGCCGGCTGCTACCATCACCCCGCTGGCGAATCCTAATAGCGTCTTCTGCATCTTGTCTGGAATCTCCTTTTTCATGAAGAAGACGAAAGCCGAGCCCAGCATCGTGCCGAGCAGCGGCAGCAATATTCCTATGATTATGGCATTCATATTCATTAATCTTTCACACTGCAAAAATACACATTTTCTGATAGACCATTTGGATTTTTTACCATACATATTGATAAACTTGTTATTTTTGCATTGTCATATTTTCAGATTCTATTTAACGGGATTCCCAGGGATTTGAGGTATGGCGCAGCAATGATAAAAATAGAGGTTCCCAACATATCCCTGACAGATGGAAATCACCAACCTTTTAGAATACAGCAGTCGACAACAGTTGCGCAAGTGGTTTGAGCAGCATGCGGCCACGGAGCGTTGCTGTTGGGTGGCGACCTATCGCGGCAAGCAGCCGCCGCAACACAATTGTCTGCCTTACGTCGAAGTGGTGGAAGAGGCGCTCTGTTTCGGATGGATTGACTCGACAGTCAAGCGGCTGCCGGACGGCAGATTGGCGCAACGCCTTTCACCGCGACGCAAAGATAGTCACTGGACGGAGCTTAACCTGCAACGCTGTGCAGATCTGGAGCGCCAAGGGTTGATGACCGAAGCAGGACGGAAAGCAATACCGTCCATAGAATAAAGAAACGGCCTCGCGATTGCGGGGCCGTTCTCATTCAATTAGGAAATGAAAAAAATCTTACTTCTTCAGAATCTTTTGAACATTGTTGCCAACCTTCAACAAATAAAGACCTGCGGAATAAGTTTGCATATTGAGTGTGGGATGCGTTTCACCGCTGTTCACCACCTCAAGCAGTTTGCCGTTTATATCGTAGAGTTCGATACGTTCGGCTTGCTCGTTAACAATGTAAAGGGTACCCTCACAGGGGTTGGGGTAAGCATAGACACTTGACATCTCGTGGCTGCCTATACCGATAGTTGTGGGTTCGCTCACAGGATAGATGGTCATCGGGTAGACGTACATGTAGTACCAGTAGCCACCGTATTCCATGCTGTCGACCACAACACCGGCGGCGGGTTCAGCCCATTTCTCAAAGTCATTGTTGGCAAGAGTCTGGCCCATGCCCATATCTGTCACACCGTTGTTCTTGCTTTCCCAGTAGCTATATGGAGCCTTGCGGAGGGTGTCACCTTCGGCCACTACAAAGAGAATATCATCAATACCATAAGATCCCAATTCATAGCTGAAGCGCGGGTCGGCAGCAGCGATGTCGGCCATCATGTCGGCCACGGTGGCTGTACCATCCCAACGGTAACCCCATGCGAGCGCGGTGTCGGCCCAGTTGACAGCCATCACAGCCTGGTTAGCACCTTCACCCACCCAATAGATAATGTCGCTAGCAGCGATAGTAGATTCCTCGGGAGTGGGAGCGTTCGGGTCGGTAGCAGCAATAATCGGCGTAGTAGCAGGGAACGGATAGCAATCACCCCACTCTTCCATATCAAAATATCCGTTGTTGATCAGCGTATCTGAGTAGCCGGAGCTGTATTCACCGTTAATGGTATACATCAGATAGCCAGGAGTTTCAAGATACTCGTTATAAGTATCATCCTGATAGGAGTAGGTATTAATCATCGTGCCACTGAATGTAACAGTGAATCTTGAATCAGCAGCAGCAATGCCGGTCAGCATGTCGTAAATAGTGGCTGAGCCATCCCAACGGAAACCATAAGCGATACCCATCATCTCATCCTGGCACCATTTGAAGACTGCTACAACGCTGTTGGCACCGGTACCCACCCAATACTGGATGTTTTCAGCTGGATAATCAGTGGTGGAGCGCACCGCACTCACTTGGAAATCATGTCCATTCTGGTGAACTATCACCGTCTCTTGGGCACTCATCAGGTTTACTACGCATAATAAACCGAAAAATAATAAAATTCTTTTCATAACAGTTTTATTTGGTTAATAATAAAAAATGCATAATCCGCGGCATTTAGGGTTCAACAAAATGCTTCGGTAATTTAAAGGAACAAGGAACTTGGAAAGAAGCCCTGCTTGCATCCGCTTATCTCCCGAAGCGATAACAACGCATCAATGGCAGGTCTTCTGACTTGTTCCGAAAACGACGCCTTCCCATCTTGCGACAGTGACATATTGCCGTTTCCTTTGGCGGAACTCACAGCAGCGGGTACTGTACAGGATTCTCACCTGTTTCCCTCTCAGGACTTTACGAAAGCAAGTCCTTCACCACTTAGCGGCGGCAAAAATACAAATTTTTTGAATATGTGGAACCGATAACTTACATTAGCCGTTTTTTTGTATTTTTGCCGCTGTAATAGCACGAAAGGAGAAGCCATGTTTGAACAGATTAACTTCGTAGAAATATTCAGCACTTTTTTGGTGATGTTCGCCATTATTGACATCACCGGTTCCATCCCCATCTTTGTCTCGATGCGCGACAAAGGGACGAAAATCAAACCCCTGGAGGCCACCGGCGCTGCTTTGATACTGTTTGTCGGCTTCTATTTTCTAGGGGATGCGTTGCTCAAACTCTTCGGCATCGATATGCCATCGTTCGCCGTTGCCGGCTCCATAGTACTATTCATCCTTGCCTTCGAGATGATCCTGGGACGCGACATTATCAAGAACGAGCCCGCCTCATCGGGCGCCAGCATCGTTCCCATCGCCTTTCCCCTCATTGCTGGACCCGGCGCCATCACCGCCTTCATCTCGCTCCATGCGGAGTACGCCACAGTGAACATCATGATTGGGCTAGCCATCAACATCGTCATCGATTATGTGGTGTTGCGCTATTTGGACAAAATCAGCAAATGGCTGGGGGCCGATGTCATCTACGTGCTACGGAAGTTCTTCGGGGTCATCCTACTGGCGATGGCCATCAAGCTCTTCTCCAACAACATTCTGGCGATTATCCATCAGGTGCCGTGATAGGTCTGGCATTGTAATAAAGACTATATATCTTCCCTCTGTATTTTCCTTTGGACGCAAAAAATCGCATCCTTACAAAAATTTCATACATTCGGGTATAATTCACGAATTTTGTGTAAATTTGCAAAGGGAAAATTTTAAATAAAAATATGGAAATAAAGAACTTTGGTTACTACTGGTTAGACTCGTGGGTAATGGCCAACGTAATACAGCTATGCACACAGGATTTCTGCATGCGCTTCCTGAATCGCACCAACGACCCCTGCGGACGACAGTATGACCAGATGACACAAGCGGCGCGTTCGGTACCTGCCAACATAGCAGAGGGCAACTCCCGCCACTCCACCTCCAAAGAGACCGAGATGAAGCTTACGGACGTAGCGCGTGCCAGCCTCTCTGAATTGGCCAACGACTATTTGAACTGGCTTCTCATCCATGAATGCTATCCGTGGTCGATGAAATCAGAGGAGCATGCCCAAGTCAGCAAAATCCAACTTGATCCACCCCTTTACAAAGAAGATGTTCAGTATCAGAGCAGCAAACATATTCTTGCACAAAAGCACAAGTTTGACCTTTGGCTGATGCCTGACAACTCGACCACATGGGCTAATTGTATGCTCATCCTATGCAACCGCTTGATCAGGATGCTGAGCAAACAGATTGAACGGCAACTTGCAACTTTTAAGGAGGAAGGCGGTTTCACCGAGGCACTGACAGCGGAAAGACTGGCTTACCGGGCGGAACAAAGCATCCAAAACGATGCACCTACCTGCCCCAAATGCGGCAAACCTATGATAAAGCGCATGGCGAAGAAGGGAATCAACTCAGGAAAGGAGTTTTGGAGCTGCAGCGGCTATCCCGAGTGCAATGGGACAAGGAGTTGTGGATAATGGCGGGAAGAATCGTTGTGGCGATTCTTTTCGCGATATCGTTATAACGTTTTTTTCGATATAACGATGGAGTGAGGAACAAAGAGCAAGAATTTATTGCAAAAAATATAAATAAGAAAGCAATGGAAATAAAGAACTTTGGAAGGGTAAGCATGGCCAGGTTTTTGGTGGTGGTGATGGTAGTGGGGAGCGGCTGGCTGATGACGGCTTGTTACAGCCATAGTAGGCTGGTGAATGGGAGCAGCGTGAGGGCAGTCGTGGACAGTGTGTGGATCTACAGCGTCAGTCACCCCAACGGCTTTACGATGAACCTCGCCACGATGACGGAACCTACCAAGGGCGTGGTGGTTGCCTATGCTGCCACACAGGGGTGTCACTCACGCAAGCAGCTGGGCCGGGTGGTGCGGCATGCAATAAGTCACGACGGTTATGTGGGTGGCTGGCTCGATACTAGCGACAGCCTCTACTATTTCGACAGTTCCCGCCTCTTTCCCGAGGACTCTCTTGATGCGGCTATTCGCTTTGGTATTGAAAATGAACAGATTGCGGTGTTTGTCTTATCGCAAGGGCGAGAGGTGCGACTAAACACACCGGGCACATTCTCAAAAAAAAGAATCGCCAGGGTGAAATTTAAAAAATATATGTAATTTTCCTCTGTATTTTTTGCGGACGCGATGAATCGCGTCCCTACAATTAAAAATTTACACGTCTGTGTGTAATTCAGGAATTTTATGTACATTTGCACAGACAAAACAACAACAAAATAATATTATGAAACGTCACATTCTTCTGCTTATAATAGCATTGATTTTGGGTCTCGCCGTGAGAATGGAGGCCAAACCTGTAGATAAAACCACCACCGCCAATCTTGCTGCACAAGTATTGAACAAGGCCGTAGTTGACGCTACCCCTGAACAGTTCACTGGATGCCGTCTCTACGTTGGGGCCGATGGCAAGGGCTTTGTACTTCTTGCGGCCGACGACCGCGTGCGTCCCGTGTTGGCCTATTCCTTGAATGGAGAATGGCCCACGGAAGCTAATAATGATGCATCAACCCAGCTACCTGCCCATATAGCCGCATGGATTAACGGCTACCAGCGCGAGATTGCCTCGGTAGTGGAAGCCAGCATTACTCCTTCTGAAAAAGTGAAAAACGAATGGCAACGCTGGAGTAAAGGCATTCCCCAAAGCAAAAACATCGCGATGGTTGAGCCGCTGTTGACCTCCCGCTGGTCGCAAAACCCTCCCTATAACAATTATTGTCCTTACGATGCCGCCTACTCAGCTCGTGCCGTCACTGGATGCGTAGCCACCGCTATGTCACAGATTATGCGCTACTGGCAGTGGCCCGAGGTAGGCTATAGCAGCCACTCTTATACCTGGGCTAACTACGGCACCCTTTCGGCCAACTTTGACTCTACCTACTATCAATGGAGCCTGATGCCCGACACACTCAGCAATGCAAGCAGCAGCGCTGAGATTAATGCTGTAGCTACCTTGATGTATCATGCCGGTGTGGCAGTAGAAATGATGTACAGCCCAGAAGGCAGCGGTGCCTACACCTTCTCGACTGGCGAATTTGACTTCCCCTGTGCCGAAAATGCCCTAAAGACCTATTTCAGATACAACCCCATGTTGGTCAGCCACCACAAGAATGAATACAGCGAAACGGAATGGGACGCTATGGTGAGGGCCGAGCTGGATGCCGGCCGTCCCGTATTCTACGGTGCTGCTGAGCCATACATCCGCTCCGGTCACGCTTTCGTGATCGACGGCTACGACAACATGGGAATGTTTCACGTCAACTGGGGTTGGGGCGGTCGCTTAGACGCCTGGTACACCATCGACTCGCTTGCTCCCGGAGCAGGCAGTTTGGGCGGAGCACCCCAATATTGTTTTACCGGTGTTGCCGATGCCCTTTTCGGTCTCTACCCCGCTTCCGAGCCAACTGGCGAAGCTTCCACTGTCAGTATGGTTAGCAATAACACCTCGTTGGGCACGGTGAGCGGCAGCGGCACCTATCAGCCTTACGACACCGTAAACATAGAGGTGCAAGCTGCCGAGGGCTGCCGCTATGTACGTATGGCCAGCAGTCAACACAGCATACCTTTCTCTTTCCTTGCCATGGGACAGGATTATGCTGATACCGCCATCTTCGAGCGCATTACCGGCAATATTGTGGGCTACTGCACCGACAGATTTGTTGAAGACCAACCCTACGGAGAAGGCGGTGTCTTGGAGTGGGGTATCCGCATTCCCGCCGTTATGCGGCAGGGCGAGACACTCTCGGCTGTGCAGCTCTACTATCTTGCCCCAGGCGACCATTATGTCAGTATCTACGAGGGCGAGACACTTGACGGAGTCAATCCTGTTTACGTCAAAACCTTCTCTCTCTCTGGTGGACAGGGATGGCGTACACTGGAACTCGACAGTGCGCTGTCGTTCGCTCCCGACCAGACCATCTGGATTACCATCTGCTTTATCGACCCCACCCGTTGGGCCTCACCCATTGCCGCCAGCAGCTATTGCGGCAATCCCGACGGCTCGTGGTACCGTTTCAGCGGATCGAGCAACGAATGGGATATCTACCACCCCATTGGTGGCTACTATACCTGGATGCTCCGCGCCGTGCTGGGCGACCATGTTGGTATCAACAATATTGCTGAAGAGCCTATTCGCGTCTATGCACGTGACGGCCGTATTGTAGTGGAAGGTTCCACCGACGAGATACATGTATTCGATATGGCTGGCCGCAGCCTCCGCAACGAGTCGCTGCCCACCGGAGTGTATCTGGTCAAAGTGGGAAACCGCTCTGTAAAGAAAGTAATGGTGATACGATAATGAGCAGACCAGAGGTTTTCTCTACTGATTTCCTTTCCTATAATCTTTGGGATTGATACCTGTCACACGCTTGAAATACTTGCCGAAGAACGAGGACGAGGGGAAATGCAGGTCTTCGCTGATATCGGCAATCGATTTATTAGTGGAAACCAATTGTGCTTTGGCATCCATCACCACACAGCGTTCTATCCAGTCGGTGGCATTTTTCCCGGTAGAATCCATAATGACCCTTGAGAGATATTTCACGCTCTTGCATAACTTGTTGGCATAAAAAGACAGGTCGCGATGCTGGCGATATTCGACCTCCACCAAGTTCAAAAACTGTTCGGCCAGATCGGAAGAACTGCCGCTGGACAATCGCGGCAACGGCTCCTGATGAATAAGGAGTTCCTCAATTCCGATGAAAAAACCCTTCGATAGCAACTTCAGCGAATCCATAATATTTGACCCACTTTCTAACAGTATCAAGGATTTGCAAAGTTCAATAAAACTGCGGAAAGCCTGCACCGCTTCCATAGGGAAAACATAATACGGTTTGAGCTCCACACTTTTTGTCATCGCAAACGACGCACCAAAGTTAATAAGTTCGGAAAGGTGTGGCGAAATCAGCACTATCTTACCCTTGAAATCAGGTGATAACTCACATTTATCAACAATATGATCTGGAAAAATGAGAATAAAATCATTCTCTTGCAAATAGAAATTCCGAAAATTGATTTTGCCTCTGGCAAATCCCTGCTCGCACAATGTGGCAACAATCCACTCATTTTTATATGGATATACAGCGTGCTGATACACTGGTGGATTATCAATGATGATAAACTCGTTTTGCACATTGACCATAGAAGGCGCCTCTTCCATTATTTGCTTGAGGGATTTGGTCTTTTTTTTCATTAGATTTCCGTTTTTGGCTACAAAAATAATATATTTTTCGTTACTAACAATAAAAAAGGAGAAAATCGTCCAAAATTAGCGGAAAATAGACCACTTTATTAAGAAAAACTTTCTGTATCTTTGCAGCGCAAAAATAAGAGTATTTTACTGACTTAAATAGAACCAATCAAAACATATATAAATTACCAACCTTAAATAAGCAATCATTATAAAAGGTTTTTCATTTCGAATCGCCGCAAGGTTTCACTGCCTCTGCGGCGATTGATTTTTTTGTATTTTTGCACCAATAAACTGACCACCCAACCCATACACATATAACGAAATCTTCTTCTATGAATCGGGAACTTCAACAATATATAGAGCAACAGATTATTCCGCAGTATGACCATTTTGACAAAGCGCATCAACGCGACCATGTGGAGATGGTCATCAAACAAAGCATGGAACTGGCCCAAACGCAGGAGGTGGACCTCGAGATGGTTTATACTATCGCCGCCTACCACGACGTAGGACTCTGCGAAGGAAGGGAACGCCACCATCTGGTTTCAGCAAAAATGCTACTGGCAGACCCAGAGCTAAGCAAATGGTTTTCCCAAAGTCAACTGCAAACTATGGCCGAAGCGGTGGAAGACCATCGGGCCTCTTCCGACCATGAACCCCGCAGCCTCTACGGACGAATTGTAGCCGAAGCCGACCGTTTTATCGACCCCGATACCATCATCCGACGCACGGTACAATACGGTATGGAACACTATCCGGAATTGAACAAGCAGGAACATTACGAGCGGATGCTTCAACACCTGCACGAGAAGTACGGTCGAAATGGCTATCTTCACCTATGGTTTGCCAACTCACCCAACGCTGAACGACTCGAGACCCTTAGACAAATGATGGAGGACGAGGCTACAATACGTGAGAAATTCGAGAAGCACTACACTACAGCCCAAAACAATCGTACTATCCGAGCAGCCCAACAGGACGATATGACTGAAATCATGAAAGTGGTGGCTGCCGCCAAGCAGATTATGCGGCAGTCGGGCAACGTACACCAGTGGGTGGACGGATACCCATCGGAGGCCGTCATTGCTGCTGATATGGAAAAGAACGGAGGCTTTGTGGTGGAAGACAACGGGAAGATTGTCGGCTACTTTGCTTACCTGCCGTCTCCCGAGCCCACTTACCACAAGATTTATGATGGCAAATGGCTTGACGACACCCTACCCTATCATGTGGTTCACCGTATTGCCAGCTACCCCGAGGTGCACGGTGTATTCAGCAGCATCATGGACTATTGCTTCTCGCACGACCGAAATATCCGCATCGACACCCACCGCGACAACAACATTATGCGACACAACATACTAAAGCACGGCTTCCACTATTGCGGCATCATCTATCTGACGTCTGGCGACGAGCGCCTGGCCTATCAGAAAACAATCTAAAAAGAGGGAAACAAGAAGGCCCAAAAATGCGTATTTTTGCAGTCCGAAAAATAACTCAAAAAATGAACAAGAACAGAATTATTGCAGCACTCCTTCTTTGCGCCACCTTAATGCTGGCAGGGTGCAAAAACAAACCGGCAGAACCCCAAAGCGATGGTTCTGAAAATTTTGTGGCCATCACCGATGTGGTGCCCGATGTATTATTGGAAATACGCTATTACAGCACCTATAACTTCGTGGGGGCACGTATCGACGGTTACGAGCAGCCCATCGCCCTGCTGACCCGTGAAGCAGCTGATTCGCTGCGCGCCGTAAGCGACGACCTGCGTCAAGAAGGCTATCGCCTCAAGATTTGGGACTCTTACCGTCCACAGACCGCTGTCAACCATTTTATCCGCTGGGCTGAAGACCTGCAGGATACAGCCATGAAGGCCATCTTCTACCCGATGGTGGACAAAAGCAAACTGTTTGAACAAAACTATATCGCGGCCCGCTCGGGTCACTCACGCGGTTCCACCGTGGATTTGACCCTGGTGAGCGAAGCCACGGGCAAAGAACTGGATATGGGCAGTCCCTTCGACTGGTTCGGCAGCGAAAGCCATCCCGACTACAGCGGCAACCCTGACAGCCTCTTATGGCATGAGACTGAAGGCGGCTTGACCGAAGTTCAGTTCAACAATCGCCTGATTCTCCGTGAAGCCATGCTCCGTCATGGATTCAAAGCCATCGACAGCGAATGGTGGCACTTTACCCTGGCCAACGAGCCCTTCCCCGACACTTATTTCGACTTTCCCGTAAGACAATTACAAAAATAGAAACTAAAAAGAGCGCTCCCATGGGAGCGCTCTGATTAATATCATTAAACTATGGAAGAAATCAGCATTTGGGAAATCCTTTTCCTGCTCTGTTTTGCCATCAGCTGGCCCGTATCCATTGCCAAATCGTTAAGAACCAAAGTGGTGATTGGCAAAAGTCCGTTTTTCATGTCCCTTGTGATTCTGGGCTACATTTTCGGCATCATCCACAAACTGCTCTACGATCACGACATCGTTATCTGGCTCTATGTGTTCAACGCCACACTGGTAGCCACCGACCTAGCCCTCTACTTCACCTACATTGGACGCAACCGCCGCGACCTGAACCTACCCGAAGACGTATAGCTGCGACCCATCACCAGCAAGCTGTCAGGCCTCCTTCCCCTCCGAATCGGCAGAACCCTTTCCCTTGGGCTTGGGGTAACGGCGTGCCCGCTTTAGCGCATCCGCCAGCACCCACTCTATCTGCCCGTTGACACTGCGGAACTCACTGGCAGCCCATTTCTCCAAGGCGTCGTAAACCTCGGCTTCAACCCTCAAAGCAAAACTCTTCTTCATATACTAATTCATATACGTAACAACAATTGTGTCAT
>Ga0265298_10002531_pt1 | contig 25288 bp, 34 predicted proteins | sample AusTroGonzalo_MG_3_FD_193486 | JGI IMG/M metagenome (GOLD analysis project Ga0265298, IMG submission 193486) | Bovine rumen microbial communities from tropical cattle in Woodstock, Queensland, Australia - Gonzalo_01 | ecosystem: Host-associated > Mammals > Digestive system > Stomach > Rumen ...
ATGAAATAATTCTTTGCTCTTGGTGTGTTATTGTCATAGATATTGCCGACAGGAATGTAAAAACGATGATTGTTCCATAATTGCCAGTTGCTCATTGTTCTACAAGAGTTGGAAACACGCCCTAATTTTACCCAACTTGCCCACATATCTAACGGCACAAGAGTATATCCTGACTCGCAACATTCAACTACGAATTTTTCTCCTAAATTAACTGAATATCCTTTATAGCCATCAACATATTGGTTTTTACATCTTGCCTCCAGTATATCACCTTCATATACCTCAAAGAAATCTTCGTAGTTTCCTGATTTACCAAACTTATCCAAGTCTTGTGGCGTTTTGAGCACAAGTTGTCCTATTGTTTCTGGACAAATCTTGAATCTCTTCAATTCTTCGGTTTGGATATAATAATCACCTTTACTATCCTTAACAATAAGTCCATAAACCCATTGCTTATTCGCTCTGCGACCTCTAAATTTGATTTCTTTCTTCCAACACATAGTCAGTCATCCTTAATTATTATTTAATACTTCATCTAACTTAGCTACCACCTCGTCTGACTCGCCGCCGTGCATAAAGCATGGCAACACTTCGGAAAGCAATGCCTTCACGATGCGCTCCAGCTGCCAGTTGGCGAAGTGGCGGGCAAGGTCTTTGATGTTGACTGTTGCAACGCTGCCCTTGTACCTAAAATACTCTGACCATTCTTCTTCGAAGTCATTGCTTGCTGGACTTTGTGATTTATTCTCTATACCTGCATGTTTCTTTCCCCATTCTGCGAAATGTCTGGCGATAAAATCAAAGTCACTATTCCATGATACTCTCACCTGTTCAAAATCCCCTGCAACCATGCGTATCTCTTCTTCCAGGTCATCGCCTGTTGGTTCTTCTTGGTCACTTGTCTTAGTCACTTGGTGAGTAAGTACATTCTGCTCAGAACGACGAGCAACGCATCCATCTATCTCGCATGGTGTACCGGCAAGCCCTTTCATGCAGAAGCCGTTATGTTCGTATGCACACAATTCGTCTTTCATAGCTTATTTCTCCTTCGCTTTCTTGAGAACCTTGATTTCACGACCACCATCATCATGTATGGACGTTACCCATTCATCCTTTCTTGGCTGAAGACGTTTGGTTAAAGCATGACCTTTGTATATGCAATATAGATTGTTAGTTCTTAACATTGGACGATAACCGAATATATTCTCAATGACAATAATCGTATCATTTGCCGTAATGATGTCGCCAATGTTATATTTTGCGTTGTCTTTCGCCCAAGCGTTCAAAGTTACAGCTCTGTCATGATTCCTCTTGTTTTCAACCTCACGCTTTGCAATCTGATAATTATTCTCGATCTGGCTTAGTTTGATAATACATTCTTCCTGTGTCATGGCTCGTCTTCAATTTATGTTAGTTATTGATTCTGGGGATTCAGTCACAGCTTTGTTATCTGTTTTGCGTCCCTGTCTTTTCGATACTATGATAAATGTACTTACAAGACCGACTACTTCCCCGGCAACAAATCCTATTATGAAACTCGGTATGCTCATTTTCTATTCTCCATGCTCCAATTCAAGCCATTGCTCTCAAGAAAATCTTCGATTTCTGCGAGTGACTTCTTGCCAAAATTACGGTATTTCAGAAGGTAGTTCTTGTTGCACTTTATAAGTTCGCCAACTGTTGAAATGCCTGCGTTTTTAAGACAGCAGAGCGCACGAACAGACAAGTCGCAATCCGAGATTCGCATTGATAGTATGCTGTTCTCTTCCTGCGCATTGTTGGAAAGAAATTCGTGGTTGTCGTGAATGTTTCCAATGACAACGAATGTGACTGCATTTTCGAGGTATGTCTTCAGTAAGTCACCATCGAATTTTGCATAGTCGAAGCCTTCTGCGATGCTCTGGTAGGCGTACTTATCCATACAGCCGAAACAGGCGTGTTTCTCGTCCCATCCTACAAGGTTTTCACAGCCAGAACCGTCGCTAAACTTGACATTCAGTATATGCCCATCGTATATTTCATTTCCTTTCTTGTCTTTGAGACCAGTGAACTGAGCTACGGTTTCCGGGATAACTTCTAAACAATAATCTGGATAGCCGTCATTCGTATAAGAATGAATAAGTGTGCGTCCGTTAACTCTCCTGTGCTCCAAATCTCCGTAAACCCATTCTCCTGTTTGTTTGCACTTACCTCTGAACTTATATTCTCTCTTCATTGGGTTGAAGGTCTTCAGCTCTTCATCGAGAACCAAACCGCCATTCAAGACATGCTCTATTGTCCCTTCGTCAAGCTTCAGAAGTTGTTCAAAAGTTGGTCTTACCCATTCGTGGATTTTAACACCGAGGAACGCTGCATTTGACGGAGAGATTGTATCGTCGTGTGTTGCTCTTCCATGAGTGCAGTTATGGCATCTTACCGTGAACGGAGTTACGCCTTTGTCCTTGTATCGCGTGTAGAACTGGAAACCGCAATCATCACAAGTGTAAACGTCAACACCTGATTTGCGTCCGTCAAACATTTCTGCCGTTTCAATGTCAGCAAGAAGTTCATCATATCTTCTTTTAAGTTCTTTCCTATCCATACGACTTAATTATCTTTTGTTTATTACACCATAATTCAACAAATCATCAATCATCCATTCATAGCCACAAAATCCATTAGATTCTTTCATCACCTTCTTTGCTTCTGAAGGTGTTACAAACTTAACTTCAACACAAGCAGTCCAACCATCATCCCAATTATAGTAAAACCTTCCCTCTTTGAGTTCTGGATAGATGGGTTTGTTTCTTGAGAAAGCAACTTTGGATTTTGCATACACACGTCCTTCACCACTCCATTTACCATTTCAGCTGCCAGCTTTAGGCATTGTAAGAGTAAAAAGGGCTGTTGTCTTCTTCCCTTCCTTCTCTTCGACTGGAACGAGTACATATTTTTTGCCGTCTATTATCGCAGTTTTCATTTTGATATAGTTTAATTAGTTTCTTATCCGAATTGCCTTCTCAAGTTCAATACGCGCCTGTCTTGGTGACTTGTTGTAGATGCGGGTGTTCATTACAGTTGACACCTGATGGTTGATGTGGTCGAGTTTTTTGATTTTGATGCTCACTCCATCTTTTGGAGAAAGTTTTGCCGGACGCTCGAAACGTCCCTTGAATGAAGTTCTGATGAATTGTACCAGTTCATTATCGGTTTTCACGCCTACAACAGTCGTTTTCTGCTCATCCTTACCTCTTGAGTAGTATATGAGGTAAGAGGTCGTTTTTCTCTCGATTTCCATAGCTCTATGCGTCTTTGGTTGTGTACTTTTGAGAGAGGATGACAGCGTACTGAGTATGCGCGGTGCTCCAGATTCTTTGAGCAATGTTTATATAGTAGTATTTCTTCGGATCAAACGAAACATTGAGGTATTTTGAAAGATACTCAATGATTGCTTTGTGTTGGACGCACTTCACTTCTGTAGAATAATCGCGAATGGCAAATTTGAGGTCTTTACCGAAGACCAGGACGAATCTGTTAGTCTTACGGTCAACACGAATATCCATTGTGTCTAAGCCATTGCTGTCGAGAACGCTTACGACATTGCTATTGATGACCATGACATTCTTCTTGTTCGTGTTGATGCGGACTTGGCTACTGTCTGGCATCTGTCCCTTCTTTCTTGCGGAAGCTCCAACAGTGAGAAGGTCAAGTCCACTCCAGTTGTCTTCAACTATTGTTGTTTCTTCCTTTGGCTGTGGGCTTACTTTCTTCTCTTCATGTGTTGACAACTCAAACTCTTTCCTGTCATTGGTGACGTTGATGAACTTTTTCCACTTTAAGTTCAATTCGTCCCAATACTTTGCACCAAACGCAGACTGAGTGAGTTTGCTCAAGTCAAATGCGTATGTAATCACAACATTCCGGGGAACTGTTGCAAGATACTCCTGAAGGTTTACAGGGTTGTCATCATACCTGTACTGGTTATACATCCCGACGAACATGGTGTTTACGCCGTGACTTTTCAGGAAGCGTTTGAAGGCATTTATATCATTCGCGTTCATAATATAAAAAATCAAGAGCAAAGGAATCAGTTTCTTGTTGTGGTATTCAGAAACCTCATCCAATGCTCTCGTAAGTCGTTAATTCTACACAGGAATACCACTAACTGTGTCATTTACGGCACAAATGTACGGCCATATTTTAAGACAATAAATCACTCAGATTTGGTTTTAACTTTACTTTGTTTTGTTATTTGTGGTTATTTGTGGTTATTTGAATTTTTAATGGTTTTTAAGATTTGTGACTAAAACCCGATTTCATTAACACTATTTATTATGAACATTTGTGGTTGTTTGCGGTTACTTGAATCTGAAGTTAAATAATTGCAAAACTCTGAAAAATAGGAAAATAAGTCATATCTTTGCGGCGCATTTTGACCAGATGCAGACATACGAGGTTCAATCAGTGCCGATCCTCTTCGCATCTACCAGCGATATATAAAACGGCTCAGTCATGTAGGATATACTCAGACGCATCAAAATCCTGCTCTGTCCCAACCACGACAACAGGTGCCCATGAAAAAAGTTGGTCGTTTGAGCGAATGGCAATGGGTATTTGCTGCCTACTATGGCTAAAACACGGCAAGAACCACACTTTTTTATAAGTGTTGGTAAATTTAATAAGGTTCATGTGCGTGTACGCACCCGTAAATATATATTATGGGTATAGGTGGTTTAATACACCGAACATAAAACGAAAAAGAGCGAGTAGAAATTTTTGCCTACCCGCTCTTGATTATTTTGAGAATGAATTATTTTGAGTACGTACCAGTGTGTGCGTTGAGTTCGTCGATGACTCTTCTGATGGTTCTGTCTATTTTCTGTTGGTCATTGTTGATGTATCGAGAAGTCACGCTTTTTGACCATGAGTGACCCAAACACATGCCTATCGTCCGTTCGCTGATGTCAAGGTCGTTTGCTGCAACGCTGGCAAAGGTATAACGTGCGGAGTATGTTGTGATGCCAGGGAAGATAGGTTGATAGAGTATTTTTCTCAGTTTGCCCACCTTATCAGGAATCTTCTGTTGCGTACCTATCTTCTTCAAAGCCTTATTCCAGTGCTGCATGAAAGTGTGGTAGTCTGTCATGTTATCCATGATGTTAAGCAGGAACTTCTTGCCACGATACTTGTTAATGATGGCCATTGCTTCAGGATAGACAGGGAGATTGAGCTGGCGAACCTTTGTGGCGTTCACCTTGTCTGTCTTTCGTCGTGTGAACACAAGTCTTCCGCGAGTAAGCCCCCTGCATAGTAGCAAGTCACCAACATTGATGCCCGCAAGGTAGGTTGAAAGGCAGAACATGTCTATGTATATCTGTTGCCAAGGCTCGCATGGATAGTCTCTCAGGTCTGCAAATTCCTGTGCGGTAAGATTGTTCACTACTGTCTCTTCTTCCTTGATGGTGTAGCCCTTGCGTCTCTTGAATGGGTAGTTGGTTGTGATTCCCTCTTCTCGACACCAATTAAACACCGTCCGTATATTACGCATCTTCTGCGCCACTCCATTCACGGAAAGCCCCTTCTGGTCACGCAGGAATCTGTCGAATCCTTCAAGCCATGAAGCTGTAATGCCATCAAGAACGGCCTTGGCATCGTATTCCCTAATTCTGTCCGCTGTGAGAGAGTATAGCCTCGCGGTGCTGCTCTTCATGCCAGAAGCATATCTGTCGCAATAGTAAGCGAGGGAATGCACTTCTCTTGCTCCAGTGCTGGTTACGCTACTTTGTATGCCAACTCTACCAAACACTTCATCATCAATTAGTGTCTTCAATGAATAGATAGGTAGATTTGGATTTTGGTCGCAAAGTTCAATCACCTTAGATAGAATCCTTATCAAAGTCATTGACTTTTGCCTTGCGTCTGTCTCTGAAAGAGGGAACTCCGTTCCTGTGAATTTTACCTTCGTAAAGAGACCTGTATTGATGAAAACGGTCTTATTTGCACGGCGAACCGATATTTTGACCCCCATATCGCCATTCTTCTTAGGCTTTCGCCCATCTATATATGTACTGATTTCCATGATGTTACAATAGATTAAAAGTGAATAAAATATACCTGCGACTATCGGCTCTTTTTGCACGGGATTTGCACGGCAAATCGTCAAAATAACCCTAAAAAGCCGCAAAAAGCCAAGTTTTAAGGCTTTTTTTTTATTGTAAAAATGGACGTAAATGGGGGCGACTTATCACGGCAAACGATTGATTTACAACACGTTTGCCTTAGAGCGATAGACGGGACTCGAACCCGCGACCCTCGGCTTGGGAAAGAATCTGAACCATGTGATGTTCTGTTTGTTAAGTATGAAATTCGACATGAATACATATAATTTGCACGGATTTGTGAAGTGATGATTTATATGATTCTTAGGTTTTCTATTATTCTTCTTATTGTTTTCAAGATGGGTGTAGTGTATTTTATTATAACCGGTAAGGCTGGAATTACCGAACTTGATAATTCAAATGCTGTTTTATAGAATCCTATTTTCCTTTGTGTGGTTTCAGATGGGAATATTCCGTTGGATAATGATTTAATCCCTTCTTCTGTTGTATAGATGTCGTTGTCTTTCTCGTCGGTCATTGGATCATTATTATCTGATGCAATATAACCATTTGATAGCAAATACTGCTTAATACCGTACAGTTCGCCACAATGTGCGTACAACTCATCAAGACGCACTTGTTCTTCAGCTTGTGCAGGAGTACGTTCACCTCTGATATATTTGAGTAAGACGTAACGGCATTTGTCGTTGAAGTCTGGTATTCCCATCGTGTCACCACAATCAGATTTTCTCTGCGATTTTAGCGTAGAGTTCTTTTTCCATTGCTTCGGCTTTAGCCTTGACCATATTGATTTTGGAAAGCTCCTTCAGTAGATGCTTATACCATTCAACCGAACCCTCGCGGCATGTCGTTGAATCCAATGTTTGTTTGTTTAGTAACTCATCAACATCACTTAGAAAGATAGAACCTGTTCCTCTTAACAAATACTCTGCTGACAGGTCAGCATACACCGTTAGGATTTTTTCTAACTTGTCACTTCCTAATGCTGCTTTGGACTTGAGAGCGTTACCTATTAGCCCATTGGAGAAGCCACAATCCTTTTCTGCACGGGCATTTGTGATGCCTTTTTTGTTTAGATATTCCTTGAATCGTTCAATGGTAGTCATAGTTGTCAAAGTTTTAATAAATGTTAAAATTAGAAAATACTTTAAGTTTTTCTTTGTAGATATTAGAAATTATCCTACCTTTGCACTCGGAAATAATAAATAAATCAAAGCACAAGGATGGCTGGCAAGGATTTTACACCTCGCAATCGTTCGTTTCCAAGTGCAAATATAGGGAAAAAATCCGAACCAGCCAAAACTTGCGCATCGAAAAATTTCTAATATAATAAATAAAGTAACATTATATATAGAGACATGAATGTAAGTACAGAAGACATCAAGAAAATCAAGGCAGGTCAGATTGTGCCATTCCTTTGTGAAGATGCTCGCAAGATGCAATCTGCGGCTACAATGATTGGTCAGATTAAACGCCTCGGTATGCCTGATGGTGTTGTTGACTATGAGTTCCAGAAATTTTTCGGAGAGTCGAACATCATTCTTATCCATGCGATGAGAGAGAACGAAGAGAAGGTTTTGAACAAGTAGTTGGGACTTAGTTATGACGAGCCACGAAATGCGCCAGATGGCAGACATGATAGCCATCAGTCTTGCAGAACGTCTGAAAGAAGATGACGAGCTGCTTGAGCGCATTTATCCTTCAAAGCCTTTGAGCATAGATGAAGCTGCTGAATGGACTGGAATACCTGTTGGCACGTTATATCAAAAGAAAGACGAGATTCCACACTCGAAGATAGGAAAGCGTTTGCTTTTCACAGAGAGAGGTCTTCAAAGCTGGATAAAAAAGAACAAATGCAACAAGGGCGACAATAGCGTTATGTTACACACAGTCCCCTTGGTGAAAAAAATCGGATAAGATATGGATAAGGTGAACATCTTGAATGTTGACAGGGTTTGGCTCAACACACGCGACTGCATGAATTATCTTGGCGTAAGCCGCGATTTCGTGGATGACTTGCGTGAGAGCGGAAAGCTGGCATATTATAAGGTAGGACACACCATATTCGTGAAGAAGGAAGAACTTGACAGGCTCATCGAGAACTGCAAGGTCATTGACTGAACCGAACGCGCCAGCGGGACAATAATGGCGCACAAGATAAGTGAGCAGGAGAAATGGCAGACGGACTTGTCCGTGAATCCAGACAATTGCCTACGAGATAGGCAGCGATACGAGAAGGACTTGTATTATCTGTAAGCCTCACACACTCGGAAGAGTCGGATGCAGCCCTTGCGTCAGCCGAAAGCCGGTAGCAGGTGATAAGTAGGAGAAGGGGTTGGCGGGATAAAGCCGCCTATACTGAAGGAAGTTTCAGTTGCAATACAATTGCGACAGATGAAACTATCTGTGAAGAAAAGTTGAAGGCTAAATACGAATTTTTAGCCGTGAGGTATGTCCTCTATAAAAGAAACAGGTAACGCTGTTCGCGGCAACAATAGTCTGTAGCTCAGTTGGTAGAGCATTTGCCTGATATGCAAAAGGTCGATGGTTCGATTCCGTCCAGACTAACAAAGCACTCAGCGGAGTGTGCTATAACTTTAGTTGTTAGTTTTAGTTTTTAGAAAAAAGTATGGGTTTCCAAGTCGCCCATGCTTGAAGCCTGATTGCTGTGAAGCATGAAGGCTTTTTTACATCGTGGAGTGGAGCAGTGGTAGCTCGTCTGGCTCATAACCAGAAGGTCGTCTCAAACGGTTCGAATCCTACCTCCGCAACAAAAATCTTTTTTCGTGTGGAGTCAACTTATCGGATAAACGGTCTGATAAGCGGTGTATGCAGCCCCATCGCAATCCGGCGGTGGGGCTATTTGTTGAAACGTGACACATATATAGTATATATTATGAAATGGGAAGCCAAAGCAAAGGAAATAGCCGATGAAGTACTGGAAGAAATGGAAGGTGGCATTGTTGGTAGCTATACCAGGGATGACGTTATTTCTGGATTGCGAAAGGCTGCACGGCTTGGGATGGAATGGGAGCTGGAAAATTGGGTGCTCCAAAGGACATAAACAAAACATTTTGAACACATTATGGAAAAGACTTATTTAGGCATTGACCCCGGCGTAATGGGTTTCATCACTGCCATGTTCCCCGACGGAACAAAAGAGTTTTACAGCATTGACGAGAACGATGACCTTGACTTGCACAGGGTGCTGAAGAGTATCAAATCGAGGTCAAGTGAGGTTTCTGCTGTTCTTGAAGACGTACACGCAATCTTTGGTTGCAGTGCAAAATCCACATTCAACTTTGGCGAGATTAAGGGCGTACTGAAAGGTTTGCTTGTTGCCAATGAGATTCCTTACACTCTTGTTCAGCCGAAGATATGGCAGAACGAGATTTGGAACAATCAGGACATGATTGTTTCCTACAAGACAATCAAGAAGTCAGACGGCTCAGAGCAGAAGCGGAAGATTGTTGATACGAAGTCAACGAGTATCAACGCTGCCAGAAGGTTGTTCCCAACCGTTGACTTGCGCAAGAACGAGCGTTGCAAGAAGACAGACGATAACAAGGTTGACAGTCTGCTGCTTGCCGAGTACGCAAGAAGAAAGAACCTATAACTGACAGTTGAACGATAGTGAATGAATTTCTTTTTCTTGGGTCAGCTCAGTCGTGAGATTGGGCTGAATTTTTTATTGCAAATTGAAACAACAAACCACATAAATTATTAACATTATGGCAAATACTCAAGTATTAAAGCAATCTTCGTTCAAGGATTTCAATGAAAAAATCCGTTTGCCAAAGATGCAGTCTTATCTTGAAGACGTGCTTGGCGCGAAGAAATCCGAGTTTGTATCAAATCTTATTGCAGTAGTTTCTGGCAACGAGAGTTTGCAGAAATGCGATCCCACGTCTCTCATCTACACTGCAATGAAAGCAACAGCATTGAATCTTCCAATTGAGCCTTCTCTTGGCAAAGCAGCCATCATCCCGTATAACGATACCAAGTCTGGTATGGTGAAAGCACAGTTCCAAGTGATGAGGGACGGCTGGGTAGAGTTGCTGCAACGCTCTGGTCAGGTACAGTTCATCGCTAACGAGGCTGTTCATGAAGGTGAGCTTGTGAAGAAGAACAAGTTCACAGGTGAATTTGTCTTCGATGAGGACAAACGCACGTCTGACAAAGTGATTGGCTACATGGCTTATATTCGTCTGCTTAACGGTTTCGAGAAGACTGTCTTCTGGACTATTGAGGAAATCAACGACCATGCCAAGCATTACTCTCAGACCTACAAACTCGGATATGGTCTGTGGAAGGATAACTATGATGCAATGGCGAAGAAGACAGTGCTGAAGCATCTGATTAAGAAGTACGCCCCAACAAGTGTTGCTGTTGTCATGGAAGCCATGAAGCTTGACCAGGCGACCTTTGACGAAGAACACAGGGATAAGGCGCAATACCTTGACAATGACGCAGAGGAAGCAGATGCAACAGAAATCAAGGACGAGACACCAGAAGAAAAGAAGGCGCGTGTACGCCAAGCGAAATCTGATAATCCAAAACTGCCCTAATGTGTTATGAACAAATATAGTGGTTACACACCGGCAGAGCTTGAGAAACTGCATTCCGGGTATCTCATAGATTCGTGGTCGTACAGCAAGGTTGGTTGTTTCTCTCGCAACGAGAAGCAGTTCGAGAAGAACTACGTGTATATGGAGCCTGACAAGCGCGGTATCAGTTCCATTGCTGGCAATGCCTATCACGAAGCATTGAGGGTGTTCTTCTCCGGCTTCAATGAAGGGAAGAAAGTGCCTGACTTGGTTGAGCTGACGCAGATTGCCTATGACTACATAGACAACGAAGTTCCCGACAACATGTGGAAACTGACAGACAAGCTTCCAAGTGTCGAGCAAGCCCGCGAAGATTGTACGGCCAAGGCGAATGCCCTGCTGAAGAACTTCTGTGCCGAATACACCACATACACGGAACATATAGCCGAAGTCCTCTCTGTTGAAGAGAAGGATGACGCATACGTTGTGTGCAATGGTGTTGACATTCCACTGCCCCTGCATTACATCGCCGACTTGGTTGTTCGGACAGATGACGGAAAGACTGTTATCATCGACCACAAGAGCAAAGGGCAGTACACTCAGCCAGACGAGGTTTCGCTTGTTCACGGACAGCAGGCAATGACCTATGTCCTCGGTTACGAGCAATCGCAACTGGAAAGGCGGCATGTTGATGAAGTTTGGTTCATCGAGAACAAGTATTCCAAGAACAAGAGCGGAGAAGAGCAACTTCGCCTGTTGCGCTTCGTAATGGACGAAGATTCGCGCAAGCTTCACGAATACTACTTGTATCAGCCATTGCGCAGGATGCTTGAAGCGGTTTCCGACCCAGACTACATCTACACAATCAATGCTTCTGACAACCTATCAGACAAGGCAGAACTTTACGAGTTCTCAGCCCGCACACTGATAGCAGAGGTTGACGATTTCCCGAACATTCCAGAGAAGAAGAGACCTCTCATAGAGAAAAGGCAGCGCAAGATTAAGGATTCGAGCATAGCGATGATTTCCCCGCGAGTCATCCGCAACTTCCGAAAGAACGCTGCTTCATTCATCACATTTGATTATTCCCACAGCAACATGACAAACAAAGAAAAGATTGAACACAAGTTCCGCACATTCGGCAAGCAGGTACAGGTGGCGCATGAGATTCAAGGTTGGTCGTGTGACACCTATCTTTGCGAAGTTGCAGCAGGCATCCAAATTGGTTCTCTGGCTTCATACTCGAAAGATATTGCCTACGCGCTTGACCAGCCATCAATTCGCATATCTCCCGACCTTGTTGTGTATGAAGGTCGCTCATACCTCTCCATAGAGGTCAGCAAGAAGCGTACCGAAGCATTGTCCTGGGATGCTTCCCTTCTTGAAGGCTATCGCATTCCAATCGGTCAAGACAACTTCCACAAGACAGTTGTCTGGGACTTGAACAACCACAGCACACCTCACATGCTTGTATGCGGTGCTACTGGTTCTGGCAAGTCCGTACTCATCCGTTCCACAATCGCCTACGCATTGCTTGCCAAGATGCGTGTGATTATCATGGATCCCAAATATGAGTTCACATCGCTCAGTGGCAAGTGTGAGGTTCACAACGACATTGCGGACATCGAGAAGCGCATGAAGGAGCTTGTTGACGAAATGCAGGGTCTCAAGGGTGCTTTCGCTGGCATGACACTCCTTGTCTTCGACGAGTTTGCCGATGCCGTGCAGTCAGCGCGTTCCGGCAAGGAGCTTGACATCAGAGAAGAAATGATTGTTGGCGAATACAAGAATGGAAAGCCAAAGAAAGAATGGGTTGTTACTGGTCGTGACAAGAGCCTTGAAGAGAACATGAGAATGTTGCTCCAGAAGGGTCGTTCACTCGGTTATCGCATCCTTGCAGCCACACAGAGAGCATCTGCGAAGGTCATCACAGGCGATGCGAAGGTCAACTTCCCATGTCTTTGCTGCTTCCGTGTTCCCAAGGCACTTGACAGCAAGGTAGTCATCGACGAAGAGGGCGCACAGGCTCTTGCAGGTGGTGGTGACGGACTGTTCAAGTCGCCTGAGTACATGGATAGGCTTGTGCGTTTCCAAGGGTTCTTCTATAAAGGTGAATAACTAAAGATAGATAATATGGAAGCAACAGGTAAGATTATTGCGATACTAACTGCCGAAAGTGGTGTATCGAAAAGAACTGGTAATCCTTGGAAAAAGCAAGGGTTTGTTCTGGAAACCATCGAGAACTATCCGAAGAAGATAGCTTTTGAGGTATTCGGAGAGGACAGGATTAAACAGTTCAACCTTCAGTTGGAAGAGGTGGTAACAATCCACATCGACATTGACAGCAGTGAATGGAACGGCAAGTGGTACCCGAAGGTTAATTGTTTCAATGTTACAAGAGCCGGTCAGCAGCAGCCACAAGCGGTTGCAGCAGCTCCGCAACCTGCGGCACAAGTGCAGCAACCAGCAAATCAAACGCAAGTGCAGGGCGGCGGCACATCTAACATTGAGCCTCCTCCTGGTGGTAGCGATGACCTACCATTCTGAGGTATGAATTAAAACAACGTACAAATGGAAAGAGTGATTGACACAAGCATCAAGAAAGATTACGGCTTTTGGGTGTGTCCGAATGGTTATGACAGTTATAACGATGACTGGCACATATCTCCCAATGGCGATTTGATGAGTAGTAAAAGTGGGTACGAGATTGGAAGTGACGTTCTCGAACATGACGATTGGATTCTGAATTTATCGGAAAAGCGTTGGTTCGATGCGAACACGTTCATCCCTGCCTACTATGAGGCTTGTCGGAGAAAAGGCTTGACGTTTGTTCAAATGCGTGTCAGTTACTAACATCAGAAGCCGTGTGATTGGGTTCGCACGGCTTCACTATTCGGGGGTGATTTGGATTTGATTGCTGATGGAAGGCAAGAAATCGTGCAAGCAGTTATGCTTTGAAATAGCGAACCAATAAACGCTAAGGTTGTCAACATGACTCCCCGTGCTACTTACCGCGCTGCGGCATAAGCACCTCGCAGGTGACTTGCGAAGGAACATAAAGGTCACAGCCAAGATTTCCGCATTAGATTAAATGCGGTGGTGGAACGCTCGTCCAGCTATCTGGTAAGCCCCAAACGCACGTAACAAAGTTTCTATAATAAGTCAGTAAGACGAGGGTTCAATTCCCTCCACCTCCACAACATTATGATTATAGACAAGCAATTTCTGGAATGGGAGTGGTTCGGTAACTCCCACATGGTTCATATTTGGATTTACTTTCTGCTGAAGGCGAATGAGCAAGCCTGTGAATACAACGGAATCGAAGTTCCAATAGGTTCGTTTGTCACCAGTCTTGACAGCATCAGCAAGGACACAAAGCTGTCTGTCAGAGAGGTTCGCACATGTCTTGAAAAGTTGATAGCGACAAGCAAAGTGACAAGCAAAACGACAAACAGATTTAGGGTTATAACAATCTGTGAATACGAAGCTTACGCATCAATAAATTTTGAGAGCGACAAGCAAAACGACAAGCAAAACGACAAGCAACAGGCAAAAGAGAACAAAAATCCTGCATTATATAGTAATCCTACTTCAGACAATGTTAATAATATCACCGATGATGTAGAAAAGAAGAAAAAAGAAAAAAATATAAAAAAAGAAAAAGACGAAAAGTTTGAAGCATGTTGGCTTGCTTATGGCAGAAAGGGTTCAAAGGCAAAATCGCTTGAATACTGGAAGAAGCTTTCCGGCAAAGAGCAGGAGCAAGTTCTTCCACATGTCAAAGCCTATGTAAGCAGCAGGGAGAAGTGTTACCAAAAGGACTTCGAGAGATACCTTCGCGATAAGACATTCAAGACTGTTGTCGTGAAAGGCAATAACACAATCTATGATCCAGAGCGTTTCACCAACAAAGAAGAATACAGACCTCTGACGGATGGTGTCTTCCAGATTTGGGACGAAGAAAGGAAATGCTTGCTCTTCAATGGCTATATAGACCAACTGAATGACGGTTATACATCTGACAACAGACCTGACGGAGCAAAAGTATCTTGGAACATGTATGAATGGATATGGAGCAGCCAGAAAAAAGAATGGGTTAAGCAATGATAAACGAATCAACTATAAGGCAATGGTATAAAGTCTTCAAGAACGATTGCGAATTAGTTGAGATACGCATACTCGGAAAGTTCCAATACAGCGGCTACTATAAGAACATAGATAAGCTGATAGAAGATATTAAGGCTTATGAGGACTTGCCTGATGAGCAAATATACTTCACGCTTAACGACATTGACGATGGGTGTTATGGTCGCGCTCAGTGCGAGAAGATATTGAAGTCGCCCAAGACTACGACATCTGATAGCAATATCACTCATCGCTCTTGGGTGCTGATAGACTATGACCCTGTTAGGGTAGTTGGCACAAATGCCACAGAGGAAGAGTTTGAGTTGGCTCACAAGAAGGCACAGCAAGTGTTCCTCTATCTTCGCAGCATGGGATTCAACGACCCGATAATCTGCAAGAGCGGCAATGGTTGGCACACAATCTACAAGTGCGACATGCCGAATACCGAGGAAGTGCGCGACATGCTTTCCTGCTTTCTCCAGTCGGTGGCACTGATGTTTACCGATTCAAAGGTAGATATTGACGAAGCGGTGTTCAATGCAGCCCGCATCTGCAAGCTCTACGGCACAACGGCAAAGAAGGGCGCAAACCTTCCAGAACGGCCATGGAGAATGTCAGAGATTGTCTATGTGCCTGACGAAATCAAGGTCAATGACATTTCGCTGTTCCAGAAGATAGCCGAATTGTTGCCGAAAGAAGAGCCGAAGCCTACGACGCAGTACCAGTACAGAGGTGGCGGCAGCAATGAGCCTTTCAACTTGGAGCGTTTTCTTGATGAGCATGGCGTTCTATACAAGAAAGAGATTTGTGCGAAGTGGACGAAATACGTCTTAGACCATTGCTTTTTCAATCCAGAGCATAAGGGCAAGGATGCAGCCATCATACAGATGGCAAGTGGCGCAATCAAATATACCTGTCTTCACAACACCTGCCAACAACACACATGGCAGGAGATAAGGCAGATGCTTGACCCACATGCTTACGAGCAGAAGCAACAGTATCAGCAGCCATACTATTCTCAGCAAAGAGGTGGTGCAGTACACCAACATGCACAACAGCCACAGAAGCCGGTCATCAAGGAAGAAACAGCGGAGCTTGGTAAAAAGTGGTTCTCATTGAAGGACATCGCGAAAATCAACATCAATGACATAGAGCACTTCAAGACAGGCTTCACAGAACTTGACAAGTCAATCAAAGGGCTTTTCATGGGAGAGCTTACCATTGTGAGCGGTTCAAACTCATCTGGCAAGTCCTCTTGGTTGAACACTCTTATCCTGAATGCCATTGAGCAGAAGTACAAATGTGCGTTGTGGAGTGGCGAGTTAAGACCAGACGTGCTGAAGACGTGGATTCAGATGGTTGCAGCAGGAAAAGATTTCTTGCGGCAGGCTAACAACGGTCAGTATTGGTTTGTTCCAAACGAAATATCGCAGAAGATAGACAACTGGACTGACGGAAAGTTCTACCTCTACAATAACGACTACTCGAACAAGTGGGAGCAGATTTTCAACGACATGAAGGAGCTGCTGGCTGTCGGTGTCAGAATCTTCATCCTTGACAACCTCTTCTCACTCGACATTGACATCTTCAATGGCGACAACAACAACAAGCAAAAAGAACTGATTAAGCAGATATGTGACTTCGCGAAGAAAGAGAAGGTACACATCATCCTTGTAGCGCATCCCAGGAAAACCACCACATTCATCCGCAAGAATGACATCAGCGGCACAGGTAACATAACCGATGCGGCAGACAATATATTCATCATTCATCGTGTCAACAATGACTTCCGCAAGACAGGCGGTGAGTTCTTCGGTGTCGAATACATCAAGACGTTCTTCAGTTTCGGAAATGTCGTAGAGGTTGCGAAGAACAGAATGATGGGTGTTCAAGACTTCCTCTGTGGAATGTACTATGAACAGGAAAGCCGACGATTCAAAAACTCGAATGATGAGAAGCGGATTTATGGTTGGCGGGATGACATAGGAAAACAACAGGATTTGTTTGCTGATAGTCATGCTGGAAATACAGCAAGCACAGCGGCAAACGTGGTGGATGGTACTGGTGACGCATTGCCGTTTGAAGCACCGAGTCCTGAATCAGAAACACCGTTTTAGTAATCACATTACAGGAATAATGTAGCAATGGAAGTGAACAAAGTCTATAATGAAGACTGCCTTGAAGGATTGAAGAAGCTGCCAGACAACTGCATTGACTGTTGTGTGACCTCTCCACCATATTTCGGACTGAGAGATTACGGCTGTGACGGTCAAATCGGCTTGGAAAAGTCACCTTCGGAGTACATAGACCGGCTAACGGATGTGTTCGCAGAAGTCTATCGCGTATTGAAGCCCGAAGGTACGCTTTGGCTTAACTTGGGCGATTCATACGCTGGTTCTGGCAAAGGCTCTGCAAATTATCCAGAAAACGCGAAGAAGTACAAGCAAGGACGGAATCGCGGCACGGTTGGCAATCGGACTGGTTACAAGTATGTGACCGCCTGCAAAGACAAAGACCTTATCGGCATCCCTTGGATGGCTGCATTTGCCTTGCGTGACAGGGTTGGCTTCTACCTCAGAAATGACATCATTTGGGCGAAGCCAAATCCGATGCCTGAGAGCGTTACAGACAGGCTCACGAAAAGCCATGAATACATATTCCTTATGAGCAAGAGCGGGAAATACTACTTCGACCATGAGGCAATACAAGAGATTGCCACTGGATATGATGGTCGCAAGGATATTATGATGCACGGCTCAGAGAAATACATTATTCCTGTAATGCCACACAAGACTACTCATGGACTTGCGCTGCATGAGCACAGGCGATGGCGATTCAAGAACTTGCAGGAAGACGGTCAGCAGCCAAATAGTATGCACCTTCGCCGTGCAGACGGATTGCCAGACAAGCAATATCCAGTAAGGAACAAACGCGATGTTTGGACTGTCAGCACGAAGCCAGACAGCAATGCGCATTTTGCCGTTTATCCCGAAGAATTGATAAGACCTTGCATCCTTGCAGGCTGTCCGAAGGGCGGCATAGTTCTCGATCCATTTATGGGTAGCGGAACAACAGCGAGGGTAGCTGCCACTTACAACAGGAACTTCATCGGGTACGAACTGAATCCCGAATACATCAAGATTATCCAAAAGAAGATAATTGTAACACCAGACATGTTTTCATAAGTCTTATGGAAAATATCAGACTATTGTATATTGACCTATTTTGCGGTGCAGGCGGCACTTCAACAGGTGTGGAGAGAGCCAGGCTTTGCGGGGAGAAATGTGCGAAGGTCATTGCTTGTGTGAATCACGACCCGAAAGCCATTGCATCCCATGCAGCAAATCATCCCGACGTGCTGCATTTCACTGAAGACATTCGCACTCTTGATTTGTCACCAATGGTTGCACACTTGAAGAAGATGCGAAACAAATACAAAGATGCTCATGTCGTATTATGGGCATCATTGGAATGTACCAACTTCTCCAAGGCCAAGGGCGGTATGCCAAGGGATGCAGACAGCAGGACACTTGCCGAACACCTGTTCCGATACATCGAAAGTCTTGATGTTGACTACATACAGATTGAGAATGTGGAAGAATTTATGTGTTGGGGAGAATTGGACGAGAATGGCAAGCCTGTCAGCAAGGACAGAGGCACATCATACCTGCGTTGGGTGAACAATGTATGCAAGTATGGATATAAGTTCGACTTCCGCATACTGAACGCTGCCGACTTTGGCGCATACACATCGAGAAAGCGTTTCTTCGGACAGTTTGCAAGGCATGATCTGCCGATAGCATTTCCGCTTCAAACACATGCCAAAAGGGACGTTTCCAATGCTTCAAAGGTCTATGGCAATCTGTTTCCAGACCAGTACGAACCTTGGAAGGCTGTTCGCGATGTTCTTGACATAGATGATGAGGGAGAAAGCATATTCACCAAGAAGAAGCCTTTGTGCGAGAAGACACTTGAACGCATCTATGCCGGACTGATTAAGTTTGTAGCAGGCGGCAAGAACCAGTATGAGTCATGGATATTGAAATATAACTCCACGAACAAGGACAAACACCACAATGCACCGTCGCTTGACGAGCCTTGTCCGACTGTTGCATGTCAGAACCGCTTGGGATTCGTGAAATGCCAATTTCTGAGCAAGCAGTTTGGCGGCGACCCATCAGGGAAGAACATCGGTATTGAACAGCCTGCCGGATCTGTCACATGCAAAGACCATCACGCTTTTGTGACGGCTTTCTATGGCAATGGCTTCAACAGGGAAGTTGATGAACCTGCACCGACTGTCACATCAAAAGACAGGCTTGGACTTGTGAAATCCGAGTTCATTGTCAACTATCGTTTCAAGAACACTGGCAGTTCCGTTGAAGAACCTGCTCCGACAATCTGCACGGTAGGACAGATAGGCGTTGCAAAGTGCAAGTTCTTGGATAGCCAGTATGGTCATGGTACACCTTCTTCATTGGATAAGCCATCGCCTACGGTTGTAAACACTCCCAAACAGCATCTTGTCACCTGCAAGCAGTGGTTGATGAATACCAACTTCAACAATGTCGGCAGCGACATTGACAAGCCAGCTCCAGTCGTTACTGCAAACCATAAGCAACACTATCTTATGAATCCTCAGTTTGCAAGCAAAGGCGGCAGCATAGACAATCCATGCTTCACACTCATTGCGAGGATGGATAAGATGCCCCCTTATCTTGTGAGCACAGAAGAAGGTTTCGTCTGTATCGAGGTGTACGAGACAGACAGCCCAATGACAGTTAAGATAAAGGAGTTTATGGCGGCATACGGCATTATGGATATAAAGATGCGTATGCTGAACATAGCAGAGCTGAAGCGCATCATGGGCTTCCCTACTGACTACATCTTGAAGGGGAATAAGGCAGAACAGAAGAAGTTCATTGGCAACGCTGTGGAAGTGAATATGAGTCGCGTCCTGTGTGAAGCACTCTGTGAGAGAATCGAAAAGTACGCTCATCGGAAGGCGAGTTGATGAATAGAAACCAATAAAACAAACCAACATGAAACTATTCAAATCGTTCAAAGACTGGAGGAAATACACATTATCCTCTCTCTATGCAGTCATTAAATGTCTTTTCAAGTTATTCTGGTCTGGTCTTGGCGGTGCAATAAGCTGTATCGTCAATTCATACACGGCTGTTCAAGCCTACTCAAAGCGGGAATCCAAGGCCGCTTTAATCACGGCGTTGCTTCTCCTTGCAGCATTTCTGTGTTGCATATTCATATTCGTAAATGAACGTGCGATGCGTGTCAGGGCAGAATATCAGCGTGACAGCATTTCCCTGAAGCTTGACAGCGTGACTCAAAACTCAGTTGTATATCTCGACATAATAGAATAGGCTATGAAGACCGAAAAAAAGAAGAATTGCCCAAGACTTGCAAATGCAATCAAAAGGGCATGTATCTATGCGCGTGAACATGCAGGATTGTGGACGGCTTATAATTCAAATGATTTGGGCGGTCTCATCTTCGCTATTGCATACGCAGCAGACAAATACGATGTGCTCAATGCCCTGTGTCCTGGTATTCCAAACAAGATAGTCACTTATGCAAGGGGTGACATACGGCACAAGCACATAATGACAGGTCACACGGTATTACTTGTAATACTGGTGTTGCTTGTGATGTATGTGTTTCAGCATAAAGAGCCATGCTGACATGACGGCAGCTATGCCATTCCAATACACAGAACAGAAAACAATAACCAACAAAAAACAAAATCTATGTCACATTTACAAAGACGTTACACTGACTTTTTCTACAGGGAAGTAGTCAGTGGGAAAAAGACAAAATGGGTTAAGACTTGGTATCTTACCAGAAGACAGTTTATCGAGCTTTATCCACTTGTACCTCTTCCAACTCCCAATGCGGTGTTCCCATGCAGGCATGAAGAGCGTGACATCCTGCCTAAGAGCGGCAAGAAACACAACCGAACAAAGACACGCATGAAGCGGAAGAACAAAGCCCGGATAAGGGCAAGGCAACGCTGATTGATACCTTACGGAGATACGCAAGGCCAATGGCAAAAATCAAGGCAAAAGCCAACTTATTATAAACAATTAAAATCAAAAAGTACAATGGCAAATTTAAGAAATCAAAGCGGTTTCTGGATGGAGGCTGTGCTTGCCTTCAATGAAACCAATCAGAAGGGAATCACCAAAGAGGTGAAAGAGCGTTATGTAGTGGAAGCTGCATCATTCATCGACGGCGAAAAGAAGCTCCGTGACGAGCTGACTTATGCCAACAAGCCCATCAAGACTGTTGCTGGCATGATTCGCCCGAAGTACGGTACAATCTGCTTCACAGACGATGCAACAGCCGAGAGCTTCTACAAGGTCAAGGTTGTCATCACAGAGGAAGTCGAAGTCAGGAGCCGCAAGGGCGGTGTCCGCACAAAGGAGAAGGCAGTGTCACACTACCATCTTGTGCAGGCTTCAAGCGTTGAGGATGCTCGCAAGGCTGTAGTTGATGAGGTCTATAAGAACTCAAATGCAGACTACGAGATTGCAGACGTTGTGAAGACTCGGATTGTCGATGTTCTGGAGAACAACAAACACATGTCCAGTCTTGCCAACAAAGACTAATTCTTTCCGTGGATGCCCTGTCTCGAAATAGTTCCTGACAGGGCATTTTCATTTCTTGTAAAGACGATGAAAACATACGTTATCACACTATCGCAGGTGTTTCCTTCTACTCATGCGAGAGCTGGCGAACCGACCTTCTTCCGTGACAAGTTACATGCAGCTATAACAGGCAATGAGGAATACTGGAGAAAGGTGCATACAATCCGTGCCAATTACGAATTGTGGAAGAAACGCTTCGAGAAGATAGAGAAAGGCGAAGCGTGCTTATCTATCCGGCAATGGGAGGGAAAGCCGTATCGCAGCAAACAAGTTGAACTGATGAGATTAACTCGAGAGAATGGAATCGGCATACAAACGTTGCAGTTCGCAAAAGACACGTACAATGGAAGATTAGGGCTTTTCGCCTGTCTGATAGATGGCGTATGCCTTCCTTCTCTTCGCATTCTTGCCGAAAACGATGGATTATCTCTTGAAGATTGGGCCGCGTGGTTTAAGGACTACGAACTATCAAAGCCAATGGCAATCATTCATTTCACAAAATTTAGGTACTAACAATGGATAAGAATGAGATATTGGAAAAGTTCAACGCAAAGTTTGGAACGAGCGTTGACCTTCGCTTGGTCAAACTCCGTGAAGAGTTTGGCGAGTTGATGGAAGCAGCCGACAAGGACATCTTGGGGAACAAAGAGAATCTTGAAGATTTCATTGACGAGCTGGCAGACCTTAACGCTGTTTTGTACCACATTGCCGGTATTCTTGGTTTCACTCAGGAACAACTCTTGGCAATGGCAGTTGACAAGATTGTAGGTCGAGAGAAAGACCCGAACTACAAGCGCAAGCATCCCCATGTAGAAAACAAAAACCGATAAGAACATGTCAGGAGGAAGGTTTGACTACAGAGAGTTTCATATTGAAGACATCGCAGAGCAAATAGAGCAGGAAGTCATCATTAGCGGAAAGCCTATTCCGAAACAGCGATGGGACTATAGCCTACGTCAAGAGTATGAGGAAACAGGCAAAATGCCAACGAATTATGCTTATCCTGAATCTGTGTTGCGAAGGATGGAAGAGGCTGTATATGCGTTGAAGCGGGCTTCTATATATTCCCATAGGGTTGATTACCTGTTAAGCGGCGATGATGGCGAAGAAAGTTTTGAAAGACGTTTGTCTGATGAACTTGCAGAACTTGATGCTAAGTCCAAGATGGGCGATAATGGTGTCATGTACTATCCAATTGACAGGTCGCAAGATCCATACGACGATGACTAAAATTACAATTATACCATGATGCAGAAATTCTTTGTTTCGGTATTTGTCAAAGACAAGTATGTAAATTCGTATTTTTCCGAGAATCTTGATGACCTCGTAACCATCAAGGCACTTCACAAAGATTGTGAAATTTTCATCTTCGACTTAGAGGATTTCGTACTGTTTACGAAAGAGCAGGTAGAGAAGGAAATTTCAAAATCAGGATTGCGATGGAAGGAGTCTGTCAATACATCTACCTACTGTGATTCATCATCAGAGAAAGTCGAAAAGAAGAAACAAAAGAAAGGCAAGCCAAAGAAGTATTGGAATGTGCCTGTTGTCTGCATAGAGACTGGTCAGGTTTTCTGTTCCATAAGAGAATGCTGTGAACGTCTCGGACTGTCTCACAAGTCAGTCTGGAACTCAATCAACAGTGGGAACGCGAGAAACGGACTGCATTTCGCAAAAGTGCAAAAGGCAGAGGGTGAAAATCCTGATTCATAGAAAAAAGAAATCCTATAAATAGTTACTACTATGGCTGAAAACGAAAAAGAACAAATCAAAGAAATCAATCAACACATCAAGGACGGTGTTGCACAGTGGGCAAATGTTTGTCTTACGGCAGATGCCGACAATTGGGCTTTCTATTTGAACTACGACAAAGACGATGTGATGAATGTCATATTGCTTTTCAATCACGTCTGTTCAAACATCGGTATCAAGGCAGGAATCATCAAAGAGAATGAAGCTTTGGAGTTTGGTGGGCGTATTCGCCAGTTGGCTATTGAAATGACCGGCATTGACCCACATCATGCCTTTGACGAAGATGCGAAACAGGAGGCGCAATGACATTGCGAAATACAGAACCACATAATACTATGGTAAAGAAAATCTACATTTCGCTCCCCATCAGTCATTTTGACTTGGATGAGCGAAGGGAATACGCCCAGAAGGTAGAAGACGCGCTTTCACACTACTATGAGGTCGTGAATCCTCTGAAGAATGGCATTGACCAATCAGAGCATTGGAGCGTTCACATGAGGAAAGACATCGCGAACTTGTTGGAGTGCGACGTAATCTACATGTGCAAAGACTGGCAGTGGTCTCATGGATGCAAGCTGGAGCATGATGTCGCTACCAGTTGCGGTCTTGAAGTGAAATACGAGGAAGATAATTGGAAACCAAACATTGTTGATTAAAGATGGACTACCTACAATTCTATTGTGAGGAATGTCAGTTCCACACATGCGATGTCATGGCAAATGGAGTTTGCACACATCCTGACGTGAATATGCCAATGGATCATCATTGCCGTGCATGTTTCAGATTCAAACTACGCGAGAGTAAAAAATGAGGTATAAGTGTAAGTATTGTGGGCGTGTCTTCAAAGAGAAGTGCGCCCACAAATGTAAAGGAGTGTTTAGAAAAAGGCATCTGGCATGGATTGAGGTGGATGATGAGGCCGCAAATAGTGAACAACCATTATAACGATAATGTGATGAAGATAGGACTTGTTGACATTGATGGTCACGCCAAGAAAAAGAAATGGGGAGCTACAATTTATCCCAATTTAGCCTTATGTAAGATTGCCCGATACCACAAGAACAAAGGCGATGAAGTTGAATGGGCTTTCCCTTTCTATCACTACGATGTCATCTATATGAGCAAAGTCTTTAACTTCACTCCAGACGATTTGACGGCATACAATGCTGACAAGATTATAAAGGGTGGCACAGGCTATGACATCAAGAGCCAGCTGCCTGAAGAGATAGACCGTCTGCAACCAGATTACAGCATTTATCCCAATATACCGAGTGATACGGCTTATGGATTTCTCACTCGCGGCTGTCCGAACAAATGTGCATGGTGTGTTGTTCCTCGAAAGGAAGGAAAGATTCGCCCATACATGGACGTTGATGAGATAGCCATTGACGGACGAAAGAAACTCGTTCTCATGGATAACAACATACTCGCTGCCGGAGAATATGCCGTTGAACAAATGGAGAAAATCATCAAGCGTCGCTATCATGTGGACTTCAACCAGGCACTTGATGCAAGACTTGTTGATGACCGCTTTGCAAAGCTTCTGGCAAAGATACGCTGGATAGACAGACGAATCCGCTTCGGATGCGACACACACGGACAGATAGCCGAGTGTGAACGTGCAATCAGCATGATTAACGGCTATGGCTATCGTGGCGAATACTTCCTATACACAATGATAGGAGGCAAGTCTGACTTCAAGGAAAGCTACGAGCGCATACACTATTGGTGGAATCGTAACCACGAATGTAGGGAAAAACACCTTCCGAACATTTACCCGTATGCACAGCCGTATCGTGACCCTGACAATCCTAATCAAGTCATTCCAGAATGGCAGAAGGACATCGCTCGATGGGTAAACAAACATCAGATATTCCAGATAACGGACTTCAAGGATTTTGAACCGCGAAAGGGATTCCGTTGCTCTGAATACCTTGCAACATTATCGTTATAATGCGAGAAATACAGGACAAAGACGTAACATTATTTTCCTAATGTGGCTCAAAATCAAGATACAACTGCTGCTTGTTTTCTGCCTTCCATTTGGCAAGTTTCTCTTTTGAACACCACCATTGAAACACTTCTTCTGTGCTCATGTCCG
>Ga0265298_10002532_pt1 | contig 25288 bp, 17 predicted proteins | sample AusTroGonzalo_MG_3_FD_193486 | JGI IMG/M metagenome (GOLD analysis project Ga0265298, IMG submission 193486) | Bovine rumen microbial communities from tropical cattle in Woodstock, Queensland, Australia - Gonzalo_01 | ecosystem: Host-associated > Mammals > Digestive system > Stomach > Rumen ...
CAGGTGGTGGGCCACACGGAGTGGAACTACCTGGAATCCTTGGGCACCGCGGGCCGCGTGAAAGTCTTTGAAAGTTTATCGGTTTTTCATGCCCCGATGTGGGTGGTGACCCATGCGCAAATGCCCCATCCCGAACTGCGGGCCATGTGCAGCAAGCTGCATATCCCGCTGTTCTCTACCACGCTCCATACTTACGAGTTCAACAAGATTGCTCAACGTATTCTAGAAGAATTCTTTGCTCCTCATGCCATTATCCACGGGAGTCTTGTGGATGTTTACGGCATAGGCATGCTTTTTGTGGGCGACAGCAATGTGGGTAAGTCTGAATGTGTGCTGGATCTGGTGGAAAGCGGGCACCGCATGGTGGCCGATGACGTGGTTCACGTGTGTCACATGGGCAACGTCATTATCGGGCGCCCCGACCCCTTGATCCGCCACCACATGGAAATTCGTGGAGTGGGCATTCTGGATATCCAGTCCATGTTCGGTATCCACGCCATACGCAAAGCCAAGAAGGTGGAAGTCATTGTGGAACTGCAGCCCTGGAGCCAGCAGGTCTCTTACGAGCGCACGGGCCTCAACGAACAGGATGAACTTGTGATGGGCGTTTCCATCCCGAAAATTGTCATCCCCGTTTCTCCGGGCAAGAACCTGACGGTGATTTGCGAAGTCATAGCCATGAACGCCCTTATGAAAATGAACGGCCGCAACGTGGCTCGGGAATTTAACGACACCCTGATGAAAAAGATCAAGGCCAAGGCCAAGGGTGAGTACACCGACGACCTGCTGGAAATGGATCCGCAAACCTGGTCCCCCTATGAATAATTTTTATCGAAAATTTCGTTCCAACTTTTTTCCGGTTATAGTTTTTTCTGCAATTGTCTTGGGTTGCGGGTTGGCGCTGTACCTTTACCACCCGGCTAGCCCCCACCACGACCGTTACAGTTTTGTGGTACGCTATGAATCCATAGGGACCCTTTCTCCGGGAAACCGTGTGGAAGTTCGCGGAATTACCAAGGGTGAAATCACCAAGGTGGATTTGACAGAAGATGCCGTCTATGTCACGGCCCGTGTGCTTGCAGACACCAAGATTCCCAAGAATTCTGAATACCGCCTTAAAACCGCAGGGCTTATGGGCGAGCGCGAACTGAGTGTGCTGACTGGGGATTCAAAGGATTTGATTGCCGACGGGGACACCGTCATGGGTTACTACGAAGAAGGCGCCAACGCGGTGGGCAGGAACCTGGCTATAATCCTTTCGGAAGTGGACTCCTTGGTTACGATTTTAAAGAACGTGAAGGATACCCTGACGGTAGGTGCTACAGGTAAGCGGGCAGAACGCGTGATTTCCAAGGCGGATAACCTTGTGGAAACGACCACTGCTACAGTCCGTGACTGGATTGGGGAGGCGGATACCCTGCTTTCCAAGTGCGAAGGGCTTTTGAATCAGGCTAAATCCACCCTTGAGCCTGTTTCTGCCAAGACCGACGAAACGGTGAAGAAAGTGGATGACCTTGTGGCTCGTCTGGACTCCCTTATAGAGGATGTCAAGGGTGCTAAAGGTGAACTGGACGTAATCCTTTCCAAACTGGAAACGGATGACAACACGACTGGGCTGATTTTGTCTAAAAAAGGCGCTATTTTAAAGGAAGTGGACGAGATAGGTACCCACGTGGATGCATTGATCAAGGATATCCGGAAATCGGGCTTGAAATTGAATGTGGATATTTTCTAAAATTATGTCTCTTTTTGAAAAAAGGAAACCCCAACAAGGAGCGAACTATGGCTGAAAAGAAACAAGCAAAGATGAGTGCCGCTGATCTCAAGTTTTTTGAGGAGATGCTTGTGGAAAAGCGTCGTCAGTTGGTGACCGCCCAGAACGAGACGGAAAAGTCTAATGCTTTCCAAGGCCAGAAGCACCAGTCCGGCGACGGTGGGGATTCCGACAGTGCCGATTCTGCTACGGACTACAACGCCCTGGAGACCACCTTCTCCCTTGCTGCCCGCGAAGGAAAGTATCTGGTTTATCTGGAAGAAGCCCTGCAGCGCATAAAGAAGGGCACCTTTGGGGTGTGCAAGGTTTGCAAACAACTGATTCCCAAGGCAAGGCTCCTTGCTGTACCTACCGCCACCAAGTGCGTGAACTGCAAGGAAGAGACCAAGAAGAAGGAGCAGGAAAACAACCGTATCGAGATGGCCCGTCTTTTTGCCGAGGAACAGCGCCGCGAGATGATGAAAAAGAACGCCGGCCGCTAGTTCGGGTTGCAAGGCAACCTTTTGTGACGGTCAGGCATCTAAAGGTCATGAAAAACAAGATAATCCCATTCCTGGTGTCCTTGACTTCGGCTGCGTCCCTGTATGCCGCGGGTCCCTGGACCTTGGAAGCGTGCCTGAAGCAGGCTACGGAAAAGAGCCTTTCCATGGAAACGGCAAGGCTCAGGGAGCAGCAGAGCGACATCAAGGTCCAGCAGGCAAAAATCGGGCATTATCCCACGGTTTCGGCTAATATCCAGAACACACTTTACGACCATCCCTTTATAGACCAAGAGGACCACTACCGCCTGAACTTGGGGTTGAGCGGTTCCGTGACCCTTTGGGACGGTGGCGCCACTAGCCTTTCGGTAGAGGCAAGCCAGTTGAGCAAGGAGGCGGCGCAACTTTCTACCAAGCAGACGGCTCGTTCCGTGCAAGAGAACGTGCTGAACGCCTACATGAACCTGCTGCTGGCCAAGGAGAACTTGCGGACAGCGGATTATTCCCTGGAAGTGTCCCAGGCGGAAGCCGAGTACTATACCAACCTTTACGGAGTGGGGTCCATTACCAAAAAGGATTTGACCCAGTCTCAGTCCAACGTGATGCAAAAGCAGGTGGCCAAGATTTCTGCCGAACTGAAGGTCTCTACCGCCAAGACCGCTTTAAGGCAGCTGTTGGAATTGCCCGAGGGCGAGGACTTTGAGGTCTCTGCCCCTGAAATTGCCATCACCAATCCAGACTCCCTAGAAAAACTGCCCGAATACGGTGAACTGCAGGCAAGAATCCGTGCGGCCCACCCGGGTCTCAAGGCAGACAGCGTTTCTGTGAAGGCGGCCCAGAAGAATACCAAGGTGGCGGGCAAGGGCAGTTCCATTTCTGTGACCTTGGGGGCTAATTCCAGCACGGGCCTGCAGGCTTGGGAATCCGGCGCCTATGGCGACCAGCTGAAATATGGCTGGCAGAACTCCCTTACCCTGGGGATAAACATTCCCATTATAGATGCAGGTTCCACCAGCAACAAGGTGCTGTTGGCCCAGGTCAGCGAGGCGGAGACCCAGGTGGGCCTGCAGGAAGACGCCAAGACCTTGGAAAACAACGTTGAAAAGCTTTACTTGAACGCCGTCAGTGCCGACATGCAGTGGAAGGCGGCCATCCTCCAGGTGGAGGCGGAACAGGAGGCCTTGAAGGTGGCCGAGGAACAGCGCCACCTGGGCGCCCTCTCTTACACGGACTACCTGAACCAGAAAAACAGCCTGGAATCGGCACAGGTCACCCTGAACAACGCTAAGTACACCAGCTTGCTTTCCCGCAAGCTTTTGGACCTGTATCAGGGCAAACTGGACTAATTTCCTCTAAATTCCGCTTTAATTCTCAACTTGAGCGTCATTGCGAGGCCTCGGAGAGGCCGTGGCAATCCAGTCTGTCATTGTTGTCACTGATGATGGTATTGGGATAAGATGTTTTTACAAAACTTTATTTGCATTTTTCGCCGTTTATTGTTATATCTGTAAGTGGGGGTGCTCTTGGGGTGAAAAAAAGGAGCATGAAGATGAAGAGTCTTCCTTTGTCTGTTTCCGCACTTGTGGCGGCCCTCGGCACAGCGGCATTTGCTTATACCATCACCGGAACCGTCGGCAATGAGGCCGGCAATCCCATGAGTGGCGTTGCCGTAACCCTTGTAAAAGAGAACAAGTCTACTGTTACCGATGCCTTCGGACAATATACCATAACCGAAGAAACGAGCCCTGCAGCCCTCCATGCCGTGGCTAGTGCACAGGGATTTGTCAGCGTGAATTCGGGAGTTCTTTCTTACAGGCAGAGCGGGAGCGCTCCCGTTCAGGTGCGGACTTTTGATGCCATGGGTAATCAGGTTTTTAGCAAGACCCTTTACGGTTCTGGGGAATTAGACTTGCGTACGGGAATTCGTGCCAAGGGTACCTACTTTGCCAAGGTCACCATGGGGAGTGCCCGTCAGGACTTTAGGTTTTTTGCGGATGGCAAGACCGTTCGGCAGCACAGCGGCGAGGCCGTTGCCTTGATGAAGGACGCCCAGGCGGGTGAAACCCTGCGGTTCGAGGCCGAGGGCTACGAGACCCGTTCCATTCCGCTGGGAACCTTGGACACCATGGTCAATATAAACATGGAAAAGAAATCCAGCGAGCAGACCTATGCCTTTGGGTATGCCATGGGGAACGCTCCGCGCAAGAGTAGGGGTTGCGGAAAGAATCCTGTGCTTGAGGGGACGGAGTGGTATCAATGCAGTAAGAAATCTGGCTACGATCCGAGTTGGCCAAATGCAGATGTAGATTGCAGCGCCCAGTTGTTCAGTATTAACGTGAATGGCGAAAAGCGTATTTTTTATGTGACCTTCCCTGAAAATTACGACAAGAACAAGCCCTATAAACTCCTTTTTGCAAACCACTGCATGGGTAGTGAAGCAAACCACATGGCCACCTGGGTCGCCGCAGACCGTGACCACCTTTCTCCGTATTATGCACAAAAGGCGCAAGACACCGAAGGTAACTACATTTTCGTAGCGCCGGAGGGCAATACCGACGGTTGGCCCTGGAGCACGGGAAGCGACAAGGACCATAGGTTCTTTAGCGACATGCTGACATGGCTTGAAGACAACTACTGTATCGATACAACTCGCGTGTTTGCGACGGGATTTAGTTTTGGCGCCATGTTTACGAACTCTCTTTCTTGGGAATTCCAGAGCCGAATCCGTGCGGTAGCCGTCTACGCAACAGCAATCTTCAATATCTACTTGCCAAAGGATGGTGCCGATAGAAGTCATAACCCGATAGCCTGGATGGGCGTTCATGGTAAACAGGATGGCACGTGCCCCTATTTGACCAACGAAAGGGGACCTGGAGCTCGCGATGGCGCCCTTATTGAAATCCTGAAAAACAACAGTGCCGAAGGAAAGAAGGCGGAAGAGGAAACGCCCGACGAATTCAACGGGTGGGGCAATGGCCACGTCTGCTATGACTTCAAGGATGTTGACCCCAGGTTCCCGGTAAAATGGTGCAGCCACAATGGAGACCATCACTGGTCTGTAACGGATGATGGCGACCATACCCACTCCTGGGTCCCTGGCGAAGTCCACAAGTTCTTCGAGCAGTTCTAGTTTTTTACCCTTTTCATAATGAATCCGCCCCCGTTTCGCCATTGAAACAGGGGGCGTTTCTTATTGAAAGGAAATAGACCAAAAAATGGCGAAATTTGCGTAAAATCACCAATTATTTGTTTTTGGCACAGGCTTTGCATATAGAAGGGTGAAACAAAAACCGGGCACCTGGCCGAGGCAAACTGCCAAAACGGGGCCCATAACCAGTGAGGTTAAAATTATGCTCAATACTCAGATTCTCCCTTCCGCTTTCTACGGCATCCAGAACTTCCTCGACAACCTTAACGCCTGCAATGCCCAGGGCGAATGCGCCTACACCCCCAAGGCCGACTACTACGAGGTAGACAATGGCTTTGTGCTGGAAGTGGAATTGCCCGGCGTCAAGAAAGAAGATTTGGATGTTCAGGTAGAAAAGAACATCATCACCGTCAAGGCCACCCGTGCCCGCAAGGACAGCAAGTACACCTACGAGCGCAGCTTCCGCCTGGCCGACGACATTGACCCCGAGAACATCAAGGTCTCGTTGGAAAACGGCGTGTTGACCTTCTCGCTGGCCAAAAAGCAGCAGGCCGCCGCCCGCAAATTGACGGTGGACTAAGGCATTCGTTGAACTCTCCTTATGTGACAAGGGGCTCCCTTTGGGGGCCTCTTTTTTTATTTGCGGCGGGGTTTTATCTTTCCATTCAGCCCCTTGCTGGCGTAGTGCTTGTGTGCAATGGCTCGGATTTCATCTTCGGTAAGTTCAGCCAGACTGTATGGGTATCCGTTACATTTGGGATTCTTTTTGTGAGCGAGTTCGTCAATCTGTTTTTCCATAGCCTTGCGGCAATAAAAATTTGTTAGGGCGGCTCCGTTGAGAATGGCTTTTCTGGTTGAGAGAAGGTCCTTAATGAACTCCCTTTCAGATTCAATGGGGTTCAGGTATTGTGCAGAAATGCGCCACATACCTCTGAATGTTGGTATGTCTACATCGTCAGGATCGTCGATTTTCTTTAAGACCGCTTTTGCTGTTGAACGGAATCGGGATTTTTGTGCCTTGGAACCCGCAAGATACTGTGCGCAGCAGGGAGAAATGTGGGAATGAATTTTATTTGTCTTGCTCATTTTTGGTCTCCTCTATAGTCCCATTACGCGACCCTGACGGCTATCCTTGAAAGCCAACTCCGTTTTTAATGCTTCAATGATGGCTTCGGCATTGATTTCGTCATCGTTATAGAAACGGAAACTCCCGTAGACAGCGTTGAAATCGCCGGGGGCGAGCATACGCAAATTCTTTGCTGATTCAGGACATTTCACCTTTGGGAAGAACGTTTTCCACATTATTTCAATGCTTTCGGGCTTAAGGTAGTCGAACTTTACTTTCAGTGCAAATCGCCTACGTGACGCAGTATCCAATTCGCCATCGAAGTTGGTGGCTGCGATGAAGATTCCCTTAAAGTTCTCCATTTGTGTAAGCATTTCATTTACCTGAGTTACTTCCCAATTACGGACGGCCTCACCGCGGTCTCGGATCATACTGTCTGCTTCGTCCAGGAATAGTATTGCTTTTGCCTCTTCGGCTTCCTTGAACATTTTGCGGATTTGTTTTTCGGTGTTGCCTACATAGCAATCCAACAAGTCGCTGGCTTTTTTGATAATGATTTTGCGGTTCAGGGTGCGAGCGAGGTGCTTTGCAAACTCTGTCTTGCCCGTTCCTGGATGCCCATACAAAAGCATATTGAGAGAATCTGGTCGATCGGACTCTTGCATATTCTGCCATTTAGCATCAAATGCTTGTGTGACTTTCAATATCTTGTTCATATCCGCATTTATATTTAGTGCGTCCAGCAGATAACTGGGGGCGTGACTTTCCTTGTCCCGGTTGGTATATTCAATGTTAAGGCTCAAGAGGTTTGCTTGGGCTTCCGCGATAGTGCGTACGGTCTTGATAGCATCTATTTCGCATCCAGACTCCAAGAGTTGCTTTGTTCTCCTGACAGACTGAGTGATTCCACCAGCGGTAATAGGCAACTCTTCGGATAGTTTTCTTACGGCTTCAGTGGGCAGAAATGAATTGGCTCCATTTTCGGACACGACGGATTCCCAGATCTCATTTCTCTTTTCTGCGTCAGGGCGTTCAAATTGGATAGAATAATCGAAACGTCGTAATGTACTGCTTTCTATCCACGAAATTTTGTTGGAAATCCAGATGACGGGAATGTTAATCTGCTCAAGGAAAAAATTCAGCGTCCCTTTTTCGCAACAATTTAGGATGACATCGGCTTCATCCGCTAAAAGAATGGCTTTTTTCTTTTGGTATTTTCTTGCAGCATAGAGAATGCTTCCCATGCGGCTGCGGACCATAGAGTCTTCCTTGCTTTCGCGGTGTACTCCCTTGGTGCTAATGTTGGTAAGGACCAGCGGGCACTTTAGTTCTTTTGCTATCGCCTTGGCAAGTTCTGTCTTTCCCGTACCTTCCACTCCGTAAAAGAAAAAGTTCAGTCCTTCGCCAACCTTTGCGTGCTTTAGCATATCAAAAGCCAGTTGTACTTTGGAATTCTTTTGGCAAAGTTTCTGGAAGGGAACACAATTGCCTTCGTAAACTCTGAAGTACAAACTGTCAAGATCGTTGCCGGAATGCCCGTCAAGGAACATCCTGATTCGTTTGGACATTTCGAGATTATCTTCAAGAACGTCCATTTGCTTAAGTGTTCCGTCGTTTGAAACGGCAGTGTCAAAATCGAGATTTGAGTATAATCTTTTGAACGTATCAGAAGTAGAAGAACTACGAAATCGGTAAGAGCAGATTATATCTGAGAGGTCCGAACATTGGTCCTTTCGAAAAAAGATCCAAGAAAACATCATGATTTCCATTTCGGTTCCGGTTAAACCGAATGCTTCTTGTACGATGTTCAGGCGCTTGAAATAACTGTCGTTTTCGATAGGACTATTTTCCTTTATCAGCAACAAGAGTTCACTTAAGAGGCTGTTGTAAAAGACTTTTTTTGAAGATATATCGAAAATGACGCCATCATGGGTCAAAAAACTTCGAACAGAGTCGGTGATTTCTTGGATAGAGCAGGATCTATTGACAATGTCATTGAATCGGACAATGGCTTTTAGACGTCTTTGATAGGCCATAGATTTTTCTTTGTCTTCGCAGCCGGAACGTTTTCCCACAAATTTTCCATTCAATTCCTGAATATAGGCCCCCTTTTCTGATTCGGGAATGAGGTCTTCGTCGGCATTGAGTTTCTCGAAGTGGACGCACAGGGCTTTTAGTACTCGGGTTGCGTGTTCTTTGGGAAGTATGGCTATGCTGTCATCCGGATCTGGGTAACTTTTGACGAATCGGAGTATTCGTATCCAGTATTCGTAACTTTTGAGTGTTACGAAGTCAAGGCGGAGGGCCTCATTATTGACTTCGGCTTCCAGTGAACGGATGACGTTTTCAAAATAACTTTTTTCCATAAAAAGCCCTTTTTTTGATGTGACACTGGATAACCTTCTTGAGGAGCGATTTTTACCAAAAAATTTTTGTTGGCAGCAACAAATGTGATCTGCGTCACATCGGGGAGACGAGATTCATTTTTTTTGGGTAAAAATAACCGTTGAAAAAGGGTATTTTTGTGAAAAAAGAAATATGTGGATAAATATCGGGTTAGGAGGAAATTGTGAATAAGATGAATACCAAGGTGGCAGAGTGCTACAATGATTTGGAGACGCTGAGAAAAGACTTACGCAGTAGTGAGTCATATCAGTGCTTTTCAACGCACTTGATTAATTTTCAAGAAATAGGAAAAAAAGATTTTAGTTCTCGTCGTCATGTGAGAATCATGTTTGTTGGTCGGACAACAAACGGATGGGTGGAGGATGAAAGCAGAAACGGATATTATTTGACGGAAAGAGACTTGGATTTTCTGCAAAATACTCACTATATGAATAATTCCCAATTTTGGAAAGTCATAAGTCAAACGGTAGGAATGCGGGATTTTGCATATAGTAATTTATACCGTTTTGCGGCCCGAGAAAGTGGAAGAGCCCGTTATAGACCGATTTTCGAAAAAAACATCAACGTGAATGAGAAAAAGTATCCTCAAGTTTGTGCAGAACTTCTTTATCGCGAAATCTCGGACTTAAGAGTAGAAAAGTGCATTTTCCTAACGGGAACAAAAAGAAGAAACGGCGGGTGCTTGGATTCAAATTGGATAAATCCGTTCAAAAAATGGTGGCGAGATAATGACCCCGCTCCTTTGTTTAATGAACATATAGATGAGAGCCGCTGTCACTCTTATTTTAATTTGAAGCGAGAAGATGGTAATACAGTTCAATGTATGGAAGTATTTCACCCTCAAGGAAAAAAGTTACAAGATCTTGTTGAAATAATAGCGAAATTTTTAAAATAAAAGAAGCGGTATTCTGCAATTGCCGATAGAATTAAAGGAGGCTTCTCCATATTACATCAAGGGAAATCAAACAACCTGAACCATTTCGGCAATATCTAGCCCCTGATACCTTGTATTACCTATGACGCCATCGTAGTGATTGTGGTAATGTCCGTAAAACCAGAGGGACGCCTTGATTATTTTCAAGACGTTGTCGAGGTATTGCCGAGATTCAACAACCTGTTGCCAGGTGCTTTCGCCCACATGTTTATCTCTATTGGGTGTTGGGGCAAAAGATAGCGGTGCCTCGTGCGATACGATAATATCGGCGGATCTAGGGAGTCCCTCGGTGATTTGGACTGGGGCTTCGTTTTGCCACCAGACGCGCTTTGAAGAACCATGTTTGATAAGCGATTCGTTTATTAAACGTCGGGATTTTCTTGTGAGTGGGTCAATTAAATCGATGTCAGTTGAGACGGCGCCGCCAATTGGAAAGATACTCTTGCCACAGAGTACAATCATCTTATGGTCTGGTAAAAAATGGAGCCTTTCGTAATCGCGGGAACCATCAAAAAAGGCGGGGTCGTCGTGATTGCCCCGAATCGTGTAAAGACAAATATCGCTCGTTCTCAAAAGTGATGATATTTCACGATACTTGACATCCATAGAATTTGGGCGCCCGAAACCGGCGCCAAAATCGCCGACAACGAGGATGTCTGCGCATGAAATTTTTTGTTCATGTACAACGGTGTGGACAAGGCGAGATATTTCGCCATGAATGTCCCCGCAAATCCAAAGTTGTCGCTGACTATCCGTCACTAGAGTCCTAGTATGTTGGTGGCGAGTTTTACCATGGTTTCCTGCTCTTCGGGCTTACTTTCGGCGATAAGCAGTGTGAGTGCTACCAGCGTTCCGTCGGCAATCCTTTTTGACCCGTCATTTTTGTAAAGAAGGTTGTTACGCGATAAAAACCAAAGAAATACAAAAGCGGCAATGCGTTTGTTGCCATCTATAAAAGAGTGGTTTTTGACGATTAGATAAAGAAGTGTTGCGGCCTTGATTTCGGCAGTAGGGTAGAGTTCCTTGCCATCGAAGGTTTGGTAAATTTGCCCGAGTGAACTTCTAAAAGAGGCGTCTTTTTCAGTGCCGAAGATGTCGCTATCATTGAACAATTCTTTGAGAACGGCGATGGCCTCCATCGCCTCTTCGTAGGTAATGCGCTTGGAGTTATAGGCTGCAGACTTGGGGAACGCCAACTGTTGGTGATCGTAGCGGTCAAGAGTTTCTAGGGCCGGTCGAAAGTCGTTGATAATCTGTGCTGTTTCTTGAAAGTCCATTACAAAACCCTTCTGGATTTTTTAATCAAATATCCTAGTGTAACAGAACGCTTCTTCTACATTGTCGTCGTCCACCCACTTGATTGTTCCGAGTTTTTCGAATTCACCAATGGATTCAATGGTCTTTATACTGGGTATGTTATCTGTTAAGATAAGTGCGTTTGTCATTTTTATCGGTAGAACAACCTCCTCCACACCATAGCAAAATAGGGGATCCATTTGGTAAACAATAATTTGATGGTTCTGGAGAGCACCCATAAATGCCTTTAGGGCGGTCTTTGCGTATCCTTTGTGCCGATGTTGCGGCATGATGTAATATTCAAGATTATAAGTTTTTTCGCCACTACTCCGTAGTGAAAAATAGCCACCCTTGGTTAACTTTATATGACCCACTAGGCCGTCTTGGTCTGAAATGATGGCAAAAGAAGGCTCTTTTCCTTGTTGCCTATTGCCGGATTCAATTCCTCCTAGAAAAGCCTCTAGTTCAAGTTTGTCTCTTAAATTTTTGATTTTCTTCGCTTCTTCTTGAATGGCGTTGCTTAATGGTTGCCGGTGCGAATCGTTTAAAGGGGTTATTACGCCCTTGTCAAAAGGAATGTCCTGCGTTCTATTATAGATATTACCTCGGCACTTCAAGCGGTCCTCAAAAACAACTCTTCTTTTTTCTGCGAATGCGGCCAGTTTTTCATTGAATGCGTAATTTTTGGCATTGGTTGGACAATATTTCCATACGCAATCAGTGATTTCTTCGTCATCCATATCGAGTAGATGGCAGATTAATTGGTTCATTTTTTCAGAATTACTTTCAGAGAAAAGGTAGGACATTACAATGCCCTCGCTGTCATTATCATTTTCAATAGGAATGATGTAACCGAAAGTTTCTTTTAGTTCATCGACAATCCTTTGTACGCAGCCGTAATATTTCCTAACCATATTTCCTCCAGTTGTGAGTTATGAACAATCATTTACTAATGTATATTATTTTTTGTGACAGATGGTGACACGTCCCTATTTTGTTTGGTTTTTGTAAAAAATCGTTTCACAAGGCTGTTTTTGTCCCAAAAAAGCGTCTTATACAAAGGAGGGCGATTCTGCGCTCCCGTACCACCGGGACGTACCCGGATAAGATGATATGGATAAAAAAGAATCAAAAAATGTTCCCTTCGAACAACTCCCCATCACCAACAAGTTTATGTTCGCCATGGTATTCAGCCACAAGGAAATCGCCAAACCCTTTCTGGAGACCGTTCTTGGCATCAAAATTCACGAACTCCGGGATCCTGAACCGGAAAAGACTATCGACATCAGCCCCGTTAGTAAAGGAGTCCGCTTTGATGTCTTTGTGAAGGAATCCGGCCCCGATGGCGAAACCCTCCGCAGTTTCGACATCGAAATGCAGATGGAAGATACCAAGGAGATTCCCAAGCGGGCGCGCTTCTACCAGGCTATGTGCGACTGCGAAGCACTGAGCAGGGGTGAAAAGCACCGCAACTTGAAGGAACTCTACATCATCTTCCTTTGCCCTGATGACTTTTTTGGGAAGGACCACGCTGTTTACAGATTCAAGAACCTCGAAATTGACAACCCGAAAATTGAGATGGGCGACCTGACTTTCAAAAATTTTTATATATTCAGTAGGTACCGCAAAATCGCCGAGAAGGCCATTCGGGAATACATGGAGTATTTCGCCACCAACAAGGCAAGTTCTCCGGAAACCGAGGATATTGACAGGCTGGTGAAGTGGTACCAAACGGACAGCAACACGAGGATACGCTACATGACATGGCAAGAAGAAATAGACGACATGAGAGCCCTTGCCGAAGAAGAAAGGGCTCGTGCAGATGTCGAAAAAGCCCGTGCCGACAAAGAAAAGGCCCGCGCTGACCGATATGAGAAAATGCTCAAGGACCTCGGGAAACTGTAGTTGTAATCGGCTTTGCAGATGAAAAAAAGCCCTTGGATATGCGTGTCCAAGGGCTTTTTGTTGGGGAAAGTGCTTGTTTTGCCTTTTTTTCTAAATTTGGGGTGACACTTTTAACCTCCACAAGTGTTACACAGGCATGGAAAGGATAAATCCCGCAGATCGCATGGCGTTTTCTAGACTATACGAGGCCTACGCCCCGATGGTTTACCGCCGTTGCATGGCCCTGCTGAAGGACGAGGCGGAGGCCGCCGACCTGATGCAGAACGTGTTTTTGCGAGTGTTTGAGAGGGCGCAGTCCCTGGATTTGTCGCAGCCGTCCAGCCTTTTGTGGAATACGGCCACCAGGCTCTGCCTGAACCGTATCCGCGACAAGAAACGTCGCGGGTTGGACGTGGATTCCAGCGAATTGCTGCTGAATATCGCCTGCGCCGAGGACGAAGGTTACGAGGCCCAAGGCATCCTGGCGAAAATTTTTTCGCAGGAACAGGAATCCACCCGGACCATTGCGGTGTTACACTATGTAGACGGTATGACGCTGGAAGAAACTGCCGAGATGGTGGGGCTTTCGGTAAGCGGGGTGCGCAAGCGTTTGCGTACCCTGCAGGCAAGAGTTAAAAACCTGGAGGTGAAGTGATGATTCCCGACTGGAAACTGGAAAAATACTTGACGGGCGACTTGCCTGCCGAGGAAATGCGCGAGATCCGCGACATGGAGGCGACGGACGAAATCTTCGCCGGTCGCGTGAAGATGCTGCGGGAAGACAATGCGGCAATCCTCAAAAAATTGCCCTTCGAAAAACTTTCGGAAAAGATGGCTACCATGCCCGGCCGCTCCAATGGGGGAACCGGCAACACGGTGCGTGTGAATTTCAAGCTGGTGAAGCTTGCCGCCGCCGCGGCCCTTGTGCTTGCGGTTGTTTCCGTGGCGCTCTTTAGCCAGCGCGAGATGGTCCAGGGTGGTACGGTCCTTGCGAGTAGCGCGGAAGGTACGCAGGTCATGGACGTGGCCATGGTCTCCAATGTGGAAAATTCCGCGGGCGACACTCGCATCAAGGGTTTGGGCGCCCGCATAGAGGTGTGGAAAAAGACCGCCGATAGCGCGGTACAGATGTCCAATCTGGATGAGGCTCGTGAAGGTGACGAAATCCAGTTGCGCTATTCCGTTCCCGAAAAATGCTTCGGCATGCTTTTCAGTCTGGACGGCAACGGCACCGTGACCATACATATGGCCGATGACAACCGTGCCATTGAACTTGCCCCCGGAAAAATGACCACGCTGCCCTTTGCCTACAAGCTGGACAACGCTCCCAAATTCGAGAAGTTCTTCTTGCTCACTTCCCGCAATACCTTCTCCATCGATACGGGGAATCTGGATGCCCTGCTCAAGAACAAGGACATACATGCAGAATCGGTAAACCTGCGCAAGGTGGAGGGCAAGTAACATGAAAAAGTTTATTTCCTTGATAACTTTGTTCGTTTTTGCCGCACAGGTGTGTGCCGCTAGTGCTGCTGGTACTGCCGCTGCTACAAATGCTGCGGCCAGTGCCAACGTCCCGGCGAACGACAACCGCATTAACCGCTACGTGATTGCGGTGAGTGCCAATCACGGTGGTCAAGGCCGCCCCGTGCTCCGCTATGCCGAAACCGACGCCAAGGCTTTTGCCAAGGTACTTCGGGAAATGGGCGGTGTGCAGCCGCAGAATGTGTTCCTGGTAAAAGAACCGGGGGTTGCCGGACTCCAGAAGCAGTTGGATGGTTTGGACCAGAAGGTTTCCCAGAACAAGAATTCGGGTGGCCGCAACGAGGTGCTGTTCTATTACAGCGGCCATGCCGACGAAAAGGGCCTGCGTTTGGGTGAAGAAGTTTACGCCTGGAAGGAGTTGCGCAAGCGCATTGACGCCCTGAGTGCCGATGTGAAGATTGCGGTGATCGATGCCTGCGGTTCCGGCGCCATTACCCGACTCAAGGGCGGCGTGGCGGTGCCTGCCTTCATGGTGGACCAGAGCAGCGACATGAAGGGTTACGCCTTTATCACCAGCAGCACCCAAGACGAATCCAGCCAGGAAAGCGACAAACTGAAGGGTTCCTTCTTTACGCACTCGCTGGTGAGCGGACTCCGTGGCGCCGGAGACTTGAGCGGTGACGGTAAGGTCACGCTTTCCGAGGCCTACCAGTTCGCCTTTAACGAGACTTTGCAAAAGACCGAAACCACTTTGGGCGGTGCCCAGCACCCAAGCCGCGATATGAACCTTGCGGGAACGGGGGATGTGGTGATGACGGATTTGCGCAGCACCAGTGCGGGCCTGGAACTGGACGAAGATGTGGAAGGTCGCCTGTTTATCCGCGACGACAGGGGCGAACTGGTGGCGGAACTTTTCAAGAAGAGCGGCCGCTCCATGAGCCTCGGGTTCCCGGCGGGCAAGTACAGCGTTCGCCTGGAACGTCCTGCGGAATACGGCGAGGCCCAGGTGACCCTTCAGGACAATTACCGTGCCAGGCTTTCTAAAAAGCAGTTCGTGGCGGTGACTACGGAAAAGACAACCCTCCGTGGCGAAATCGGCGGCAATAGGGATTGTGCCTCCGGCGATACCATCGCCTGCTCGCTGGACTCCTTGGACCATAACGGCAAATACCGCGTGACGTTTAACCTGGTGGACAAGGACAGGGAGCCCCGCAAGGGCTTGCAGATGGGCCTTTTCGTGACCAGGACCGACAGCTATATGCTGGGCTCGCAAATCAGCATTTTCGCTAACATCGCTCGTCGGGAAATGCACGGCCTCCAGCTCTCGGCTATTTTCAACGGCTCGAAGGAACACTTCGAGGGTGCCCAGGCTTCGGGCGTGGTGAACTATGCAGGGTCCTTTGACGGGGTCCAGGTGGCTTCCGTGGCGAATGTGGCCAAGGCTAAGTCCCACGGCGGGCAGATTTCGGGAACCATCAACATTTCAAAAGACACCCTTAGCGGTTTGCAGGTAGCGCCGGTCCTCAACTATTCCAAGGCTACCGAGGTGCAGGTGGCTGCGGCCTTGAACGTGTCAGGTGGTTCCGATGTGCAAGTGGCTGCTGCTGTGAACGTTGCTAGGGAATCCGATGTTCAGGTTTCTGCCGCATTGAACACCGCGAAAAAAACTTCGACCCAGGTTACCGCAGCCTTGAATACATCAGGGGAGGCGGGTACCCAGGTGGCTGCCGCCATGAACGTGGCGGGTAAGGCCAACGGGACCCAGGTTTCCGTGCTGAATATCGCGGGCCGTGCAAATGGCCGCCAGGTGGGTATCGTGAACATTTGCGGCCATTGCGAAAAGACTCCCGTGGGTCTCATCAACATTGTGGGTAACGGCGTGTGGAGTGTCACCAGTTCCCTTAACGAGATGGGCGCCTTGGGCGTTGCCCTCCACATGGGTACGGCCTACCTCTACACCTCTATCGAAGGTGACCGTCTGATTGAAAAGGGCACCGAGTTCAAGCACTTTAGCGACGCCACCGAGGCTGGCCTTGGTCTTGGAACGCAGTTTGGCAAATATGGCAGTCACTTTGACTTGGAATACATGTTCTTGATGGAACAGAAAAAGTTCTCTTTCAACTTTGATGATTCTAGTTTTGAATACGGTCCCGATGGCGTCAACTTCCACCATCGCCTGCGCCTGGGTTATACCAGCAAACTCTTCCCCGGCTTTGGCCTTTCGGTGGGCGGCTCCCTCAACCTTGCAGTACAGGGCTATGGCGAAAAGCTCTTGGTAAAGCCCCTCAGCGAATACCACGACGACTTCGACTGCGACGGGGATAAGTACCGCTGGTGGCCCGGCTTCTACGCCGGCGTAACCGTAGGAAGGTTCTAGGAATCATAAAACGATTCCTGTCCGCCTATTTGCTATTTTTGTCCGAAATTCGGGAATTGTTTGTTGAAGGTCTGTACTCACATCGTCTTTTTGCTGACCTTGATGGCAGCATCCCTTGCCTTTGCGCAGGAACCGGCGGCAGCTACGCCGTCGGGCCCGGACGGTGTTGCCGCAGATTCCGCCCAGGTTCAGGGAATCGTCTTTAACGGCGTGGTGCAGGATTCCTCCTTTGCCGCCGGCGAAAAGCTGAACGTGGAAATCCTGGAATCTGGCGAGGCGTTGCAGACCACCGTGGGCACGCCCTTCCAGGTGATCCTCCCGGAAGACACCCTCTGGAACGTCTGCGTCACCAACTCCGACACGGCGGGTGCCGAGAAGGAAAAGTGTTACGAACTCAAGTACATCGGTGCGGAACGGGCTTTTTCCCAGGCGCTGGGCGACGGATTTGCCATGGACGGGGAAAGCCTTCCCCCCGCTTCTGCCGCTGACGCTCCGCAACGCCCCGACTCTTCTGGCGTCATCCAGAGCGGCGTAGCCGCGAAGGATCCAGACCCAAAGTCCTCTGCCAGCGACATGGACATCGACTCCCTCTTGGCTGCAGGCGAAAACACCAAGGTCACCGAACTCAAAAAGGTGGTGGTGCAGCTGCGCAAACGCCCCAAGCGTAAACCTGGTGAGTCCGTGGTGTCGGCCAAGTCCATCAAGCGCATGCCCAGCCTGGCCGAGGCCGACGTCATCAAGAGCATCCAGGCGCTGCCGGGCGTGGTGGCCAGTTCCGATTTCAGTTCCAAGATTTACGTGCGCGGTGGCGCCGCCGACCAGAACCTGTTCCTGTTCGACAATGCCGTCGTCTATTCTCCGGTCCATTTCTTCGGGCTGTTCAGCACCTTCCTGGTGGAAGGTATCGACGATGTGAAATTTTACAAGAGCGGCTTTCCGGCGCAGTACGGCAACCGCCTGAGTTCGGTGCTCAAGATGGATGGCCGCGCGGGCGGGCAAGATACCGTCGACGAATGGTTCAGTAAGTCCAGCATCAAGATAAGCACTTTTGCGGCACAGGTCCATACGGAAGGCCATCAGGGGCCTGCCCGCTGGGTGGTGGCAGGGCGCACTACCTACATCGGCTACATGCTGGATCTGTGTAGGGCCATTGGCATCCTGGATTTGGATCTGGATTACGAATTTACGGACTTGCAGGGAACCTTCGTCTACAACTTTACCGACGATACCCGCATGAAACTCAGTTTTTATGTGGGCAAGGACCGCCTGAGTTTTGACCCGCTTTATATGGACTGGGGAAACGTGGCCGTTCCCGTTAATTTCTACCACCGTATCAACGGCGACTGGGATTACAACGCCACCTTGGCCTATAGCGAATTTTACCAGACCATGAAAATTGGCGATCTCATGTCCATCGAGATGTTCCTCTACAGCTTTGCGGGCAAGCAATGGTTGAACTACCGAGGCATTAGCAACCACACCATTACTTTTGGCTACGAACTGGAATACTACTACGAGCGTTACCAGGAAAAACTTTCTACCATGTCCATTGCGGATATCCAGAAACCCTTCCACCATGTGGGCTACCTGCAAGACGCCTGGAAACTGACTCCCGATTTGTTGCTGCAATACGGCCTGCGGTTCAACTACCAGACGGCGGCGGAACATTTTGGCGTGGAACCCCGCGCCTCCTTGACCATCAATCTGGACAACACCAAGACTCTTGAACTGTATGGCGGCTATTACCTGCAATACCTGAACTCCATTATCTATACTGATCAGGAAACCTTGAACGAATTCTATTACCCGGCTACCACTACCACCAAGGGTAAACATATCAAACCTGCCTCGTCGTGGCTTGCCGCCATTGAATACAGCCAGCGTGAAATTTTCGAAGACTACGATGCCACCGTGGGCGTCTATTACAAAACCCAGAACAACCTGAACACCTTCGTGACCCAGATGGACAGCACCGATGAGGAAGAATCCGACGACTTTGTGATTGCGGATTACTTTGGCACGGCGGAGGCCTATTCCTTTGGTTACGAACTTTCGCTCCGCAAGGATAAGGGTTGGTTGTTTGGCGGTATCAACTGGAGCCAGAGCATCAGCGTGATGCGCACCAACGACGGCACCAAGGCCTATTTCCCCAGTTGGCACCAGCCTTATGCCGTCAAGATGGATTTGGGTATTAACTGGAAGGGGGACGAAGACGCCCTCTGGAAACACAAGGTTAAGGGCCGCTATTTCCGCAGTTCCATAATCGCCAAGTATTCGGCGGGCATGCCCATCAGCGAATATAAGGGTTACTACTTCTCCGAAGAACTCGGAGGCCAGCAGTATGATGACGACATCGTGGTGCTGCCGGGCAGCCGCAATGCGGGCCGCCAAACAGATTATTTCCGAGTTGATGTGAAACTGATTGACATTGGCCGTGAAAACAAGTGGAATTTCAGTTGGACCATCATCAACTTGACCGACCACGAGAACATGTTCTACACCTTTTACGATACTAGCAAGAACCCGCCAGAGAAGACTTCTATTACGCAGTTCCCCTTTTTACCGATTATGCTGAGTTATGAGTATTATTTCTAACCCAAATCGTCATCCTGAGGAGCGCAGCGACAAAGGATCCTGGACCATTTTGTCTCGGATTCTAATGGGTTTAATGCTACTCCTTGCCGCTTGCGGCGATTTCCACGGGCCTTGGGATTTCTACCCCGAGGAGCGTGAAGTCTATACCGGCATTTACACCTACGGTTATGTGCAGGCCAAGGGAAGTACCAATATTTGTTTCTCGAAAGTCTACGAATTGGATGAAACTTCATCCCAGAACTTTGCATTCTACGATAGCGCTCGCGTGACGGTGAAGGGCCGTTTCGACAATCAGGGAACTACGGTGGATACCACGCTGGTCCTTGCTCCCCAGGCGAGAAAGCCCAACTGCTTTGAAAGTGCCCTTGAAGGAATTTCTGGGGAATCCTACGCCATGAAAGCCTACTTTGAATGGGACAGTGCGGGGCATTCGGCAAAGTCTACCTACACGGCAGAGGCAAAGGTCCCAAAGCCGGTGAAGGTCAAGGGCGTCAACATGCCCCAGCAGGATGGCAGTTACAAGTGGAGCGAATACAAGGGTTACAAGGACGAAAATGACACCACGCCCATGAGGGTCAAGTACCTGGAATTCCCCATGGACATGGAATTCTTCAAGGTGGCTCTGGATTACGACAAGTCCATCGGTGGAGTGCTGATTCTTTTGACATACAACATCGACAACGACGAACCGCTGAATACCACGCTCAACAACATGTTCAGGGGATTCGCGAAAAAGGATTCCATGGGATATCGTGGAATTTCGGTGCACAACCCCTTGGAAAATACGGTAAAGGGCGGTTATTCCGAAAATTCGACCATTGCCGGCATACACATGCTGGATACGCTTTACGGCACGGGTATGATGTTGCCCTTGGGTGAATTCTACATGGACTTCTATTCTACGGACAGTGCCTACATCGATTACGTGGACAAGGTGAAGGAATCCGTGGAGGATTCGAGAATCATTCCGGAATCCAACATCGAAAACGGCATGGGCGTGTTTACGGGCATTGCCAAGACTCGGGTCAACATTTTTGTGGAAGGGGACGGTGTTTCCCTCAGGCATGTGGCCTACAGGAACTGCAAGGATACCGATGGGGACAACTCCAGCGGCTGGGATTCCAAGGCTTGCAGGCTTTACCAAGATGTCTTTTGCGCGGGAATTGAAAAGTGGGACGACCTGCAGTCCGCAAATGCCACGGCCTACACGTACTACACCGATTCCGTGCCCCACTATGGAATGGACGAGTGCTATGCCTCCCAGGTCAAGGCGGCCATGATGCTGGATACCACCAAGTGGTCAATGTTCCTGCCCGATTCGCTCCCTTCTGGAGAAAAGACCATGGCTTACGCTGACGGACTCAAGCGTTACTGCGTGGCTAGCAACTTCAAGACCAACAAGATTGCAGACTGCAAGGCCCTTGCCGAGCAGTGCCTGGAAAACCCAGAAAAGAACGACTGCAAGGAATACCTTTGGCTGTGGTGTGCGGACCGCAACTGGCAACTGGATACCTACGAACAGTGTCGCAGCGCCCTGGTGAGCCGCTACTATATAGAAGAACAAAAATCCCCCGTCTTGGCGAGGGAGGTCGAGTCGATTTGTAAGGAATACCGGCCCGCGATTTGCAAGAAGTTTAATTGATAAAATTCAATACATAATTTTCATTAAAATAATCAAATAATTTGATTATTTAACGAAATTGGACCGTTTTGCGGGACTTTAACCTGTGAACCCCTTTTGACGACAATTTGGAAAATTGGTGGGGATTATCTATTTTTGACTTAGATAAAAACAGCCCGGCCCGCTGGGCAACCACTCCTCAAAAATGGAGACATAAAATGACTAGAAAATCCACACTCTTCACCCTGGTGTTTGCCCTCTTTGCCTTTGTGCAGGGGCAGGAGTCGCAGTATGTAAGTCCAAGTGAACTCAAAGGTCAAGGAACGCAAGAAGATCCATACCGGATAGAAAACTTGGAGGATTGGAACAATTTTGCAGCCTGCGTGAATGGCGGATTCAATTCCGAAAACAACAATGTGCCACCCTGGCATGTAAAGTTGACGTCTCAGATTGAAAACATTACAACGATGGTTGGAAACGAGACCTATAGTTTCCGGGGAACCTTTGATGGGGATGGACACGCCCTCACCTTCAACATTGACAGTGAAAAAGATTTTGCGGCCCCCTTCCGTTTTGTGAAAAACGCCGTTATCAAAAATCTCAGCGTGGCCTCATCCCGAACGGGTAATAGTTACAATTATTTCCGTGTAGGCAAGTTCGGTTCGGCACTCGTGGGTAAGGTCGAAGGGCAAACGCTTATAGAAAATGTTCATGTCATGGATGTGGCTGTCATAACTAGTTCGCGTGCCGATGAACGCTATTTGGGTGGCCTTGTGGGCCATGGCGGGACCTCTACGCTGACGCTGAAAGACATCAGGTTCGAGGGCGCCTTTGTGCCGGGTGAATACGATGTCGCCTTTGACTACGTGGGCGGGCTTGTGGGCTGGAACGACGGCATGACGCTGAACCTTGAAAACTGCACCTTCTGGGGAAAGTTCTCTGGTGAGGGGAGATTCCACCCCATTGCCCTCAGGGAGAAGGACGTGCCTATGCAGGGCACGGTTTCTACTACCTATTTCCACGTCAATGACCCACGGTCCTCTTTCTATGTTGGACCAAAGAATGTTGACGACTCCCACATTGCCGTGAAGGCCGTTCGTGTACAGAATTCAATGCCTACGGATGTTGCCTATGGGACTGTTACAGATGCCTTTGGTAACACCAGTTACTACTACAACGACGCTCCTCAAGGATTCAGTATCGACTACGATAAGGAACGTGGCGAGCCGGGGTACTACTACTTGAATTTAGAAGAACAGCAATTTGTTTTTGACAATCCAGACTTTGTTTTCAAGGTGTATGATGATGGTGGCAAGATTGGGAACTACACTGCGGGATCTGGTGGTTCTCTTAAATTGCAGGCTCCCGAAGGCTATGTTTTTGAATTTACGGGCAAGATTGTGAAATGTGGTGATCTTGATCAACTTAGCGTTTACGATGGCTGGAATGATTACCTTGACCCGATGTACTTCTATGATAGCGAAGAAATGTCTAAAACCATAGACAATATCGGCACCTATGAAACCACCGACAATAAAATGCTTATAAGTTTTTCTTCTCAGAGCGACCTCACTTATGCGGGGTTTGAACTGACGGTGCGGATGAAGCCAAATGCCCATATCCACAACATAACCTTTAGTCCGCAAGAAGGCGGAACTTGGTCGGTGGAAGATGGTGGCAACACTGCCATTGCTACCCATAATGTGACGATTGTATTTGCTCCCGAGAATAACCGAATTTTGTCATCGCTGAAGGTAGTCAAAACGGATGATGTGAATACCGAAGTGGAGATTACCAAAGATGATGACACCCACTACAGTTTTACCATGCCAGACTATGATGTCACTGTTGTTCCTAGCCCTTACGATTGGCAATGGACTAGTGGCCATACTATCTGTCATCTTAACTCGGAAGGGATTTTTACGGTGAGCGCGGTTCCGGGTACTGACGGTGCCATGGCGGATTATTCAGAACTTTTAGATCGTCCTTGGGCAGGTGTCAAGGATAATATTACAAGCGTAGTAGTCGAAGAGGGTGTGACGGTTATTGGAAAGAATGTCTTTGAGGCGGCAGACAATTTGAATTCGGTCTTGTTGCCCGAAGGCTTGCTGGAAATACATGACCAAGCCTTTGCTTTTTGCTCAAATCTTGGTAGTATCCAGATTCCATATACCGTTGTGAGTGTTTCTGCAGGTGCTTTTAGTGTGTGTTCATCGCTTGAACATGTTTATTTAGAAGCACGGGCAGAAGATATCAGTTGGGGCAGTTATAGTCGTGACTTCATGCAAGACGCAGGAGCGGGGAATTGGCCGCAAATTACTGTAATGCATGTTTATCCCTCCCAACTTGCAGTTTATCAGAATAAATTCAAGGGAAGCGCTCAACTCAATGTTACTTTCTATGGTGACCTGGACGCTTCGGGTAACTGGACGAATGACGGCAATTACGCTAAAAGTTTCTCGCAACAAGAGGGTAACACCATCACTATCACCAACGAAAAAGAACTGGCCCGCTTAGCCTATATGGTTAACAATGGACATAACTACAAGGGCTATACTTTCAAACTTGCAAGAAACATGAACATGCTTAACCACGCATGGACTCCTATAGGAGATTACAACAATCACTTTATGGGAACATTTGACGGCCAGAATCACACCATTAACGGCATTGTGGTAAATCGTAGCGGAGAGATGTATAATGGTCTTTTTGGCTGGGTGGGAGACTTGTCCGGTTCCGAGGCTTTTGGCGAAGTGAAAAATGTCCGCTTGATGGAAAGTAGTATCACTGGCGGCAATTACACTGGTGGATTGGTGGGCCGGTTGCATTGGGGTAATTTGACCAACAGTTATACCGATGCCGCTGTAAATGGAGGCCAGTACACAGGAGGCCTTGTGGGTCAAGTAGAAGGACTCAGTGCTAACAGAATATACGCCTCTGTTATTGGATCCCTATACTTGGGCAGCCATGTCAGTGGAGGCTCCAATACCCATCTTGTAGTGGGTAGCCGCGATTCGTACAGCATCGTCAAGTCGTATTATACCAACAAGGACTTGGCGGCAACCTCGCCAGATGTTTATGCGGTCCAAGCCTCCGTTGAAACGCCTGATGGTATAACGGTTACATTCAGCAACGAGGGCAAGGTCGTTTATGAGGGTAAGACCTACTATGCTACCGATGGAAGTGCAACATTCGGTGTGTATGCCACCGATCGGTACTATACAATCCAGTCTGTTACTGTCAATGGCAGCGCTATTGGCGACAAGGCGGGAACTTATACCTTTGAAAGCGCAAAGAATGCAGCGACTTGTACCATAGGGGCAACCCTTGGCGCAACGCTTGCAGGGAACGGCACCGAGGGCGACCCCTACCTTATCAGCAATATAGACGACTGGAACCTGTTTGCCGAACTTGTGGCTGGTGGTGCGACTTTCAGCGGCAAGTTTGTCCGGTTGAATGGGTATTTCACTGATGTGAATCCCATTCCGACCATGGTAGGCGAGAGCGAAGAACTCAGTTTCCAGGGTACCTTTGACGGAAAAGGTTCTCTCTATTCAATATATGGCAACATTGACAGTTCTGTTGACAACGCCGCCCTTTTCCGTTATGTAAAGAACGCGACCATCAAAAATGTCAGGATACTTGGTGGCTCCTTTAGTGTGGGGCCACATGGTTCAGCACTTGTTGGCAGGACCTATGGGACTACCCGCATAGAAAATGTGTACGTAAGTCCGGATGTTACCATAACATCGGATAATGGTAATCTTGGCGGATTGGTGGGTCATGGAGGGAACTCTACACTGACCTTGGAAAAAATCGATTTCAGGGCTAAGTTGGTAAACAACGGCGGTTATACCGGCGGATTGGTGGGTTGGAGCGACGCCATGACTCTCAACATGAATAAATGTACTTTCCGTGGTTCCTTCTCCGGCACAGGGGCCTTCCACCCCATTGCCGTGAGGGACTCCTTCAAACGTATGAGCGGTGCCATTACCGAAACCTACTTCTATACGGGACCTAATAGTAGTATGGACAATGCCCATATTGCGGTAACGGCTATCCGCGTGCAAACGACCGAACCTACGGATGGCTCCTCTGAAGGAACGCGTGTGTACGACCACACCAATATATCTAATGTAGGCTATTACTATAACGACGCTCCCCAAGGGCTCAGCATTGACTATGACAAGGAACGTGGAACCCTGGCTACTACTACGCAAATGTGG
>Ga0265298_10002533_pt1 | contig 25279 bp, 22 predicted proteins | sample AusTroGonzalo_MG_3_FD_193486 | JGI IMG/M metagenome (GOLD analysis project Ga0265298, IMG submission 193486) | Bovine rumen microbial communities from tropical cattle in Woodstock, Queensland, Australia - Gonzalo_01 | ecosystem: Host-associated > Mammals > Digestive system > Stomach > Rumen ...
ACGGAACCGACGAACTTTTCTTCTCGTTCGATTTCGATTAATTTGTCGTGAGCGCAACGGGCGATTTGTGGCGAAACTGAATCTGGTACTTGGAGGTTATTCAGCTTTTCGTCAAGCTGGTTGTATCGCATGTTTTGGCCTTCGATGAAATATGCTTTTTGGCAAAGCGGCGAGGGAGTCGGTGCTTGCGAGCTGCTTGACGGTTCTGCGCTGCTGGAACTTTCGGCTTCCCGGAGGTGAACCATGTTATCTTCGCCGAGGTAATATTGCTTGCCTGGCCGTTCTTTGTTGTCGGTACAAGCGTAGCCTGAATAGGTTTCGTACTGAACGCAGGAGGGGACCCCGTAAACGGGCTCTGCTATATAGGCGGTCAATTCTAGCGTGTCTTCGATGGCTTCCAGTTCTTCGAGCGTTCGGGTTTGGTTGTATTCTAGTTGATACTGGAGGTCGCGTGCGTCGGGCCCTTCTTTTTTACCGCTGGATGCGTAAGAAATGCAATTGGTTGACGGTACATACATGTAGTGGCATGATACCGTCGTATCGCTGGCGAGCTTGTACGGGTATTGTGAATAGCTGCTTGATGAAGGTGTGGCTTCGGCGCTGGAGCTGCTTTCGACAGGTGCAGATTCGCTAGACAGAATAGGGGCTTCGCTAGAGCTGGACTGTTCGGGAACATCTCCGACGGTCTCGGACGACGATGATTCAAGGGGAGCCATGCTTTGGCTTGAGGGCACTGTCCCGTTTTCGGGTGTTTCGGGGCTTGTGGAACTGTCGTTGCCGCAGCTAGCCCAGAAGAACGTTGCTGCCGACAAAAAGACCTTGTTTAAGCTCTTGCGAATATTCATATTTGTTCTCCTTTCTTACTATATATAATAAAAAAAGATATATATTTCATTACGCAGTTCTAGGATGCAATATGATGTGCTTATATTCACTGAAAATTGAGCGTCTATAGTCTTTCTTGAAAAAAGATATATATTACGGATATGAGTTGTTCTCGTATCCGTTTTTTCAATTTGTGGGGCGCCGCGTTGGTAGCCATGGTTTTGGCTTTTTTGCAGGCACCGGTTTTGGCTGCGGGCCTTGTGAAAACGAAAATCGACACGGCCGATGCGATGGCGACTCTCGGCAATTTTGACCGCGGTTTCTACACACCGCAAGTGTTGCACTTGAAACCTTCGGGCGGAAAGCCGATTGAAAAACCGTATGGTAAGCTTTTGCACTTGCGTGCCGAGATTTCGGAATTCAGTAGTCATGCGTGGTTGGGAATTGATACGACGGGCGGCAAGAAAGATACCACTTGGGGCAAGAATCAGGATTTGACCGAAGACGCACTGAACGTGTTGCAGACGACCTTTGACAACATCCGTGCGAACAGGGGATTTGCCGTCGTGCGTATCTGTTATGACCCGTGGTATAATGGCCGCAGCAACGTGACTCCCGATCACGAATGGGTGCTAAAACATGTAAAGCAGTTGGCGCCGGTGCTTTCGAAAAATACCGACGTGATTGTGGCCCTTGAAATGGGAATGCATGGCGCCTACGGTGAAATGCATAGCGATACGAACATTACCTACGACCGCGTAGCCGAAGCGGTGAACCTGATGCTGCAAAATACTCCGCCGGAACTGAAAATTTTAACGCGTACGGGGAATTATTCAGCAAAGGTATTGGGCTTTGACAATTGGGGAGTGGACTTCCATATTGACGGTGAAAAGTTTGCTGAAATCGCGAAGGCGAAGGGTGACACCATGTACCGTGTGGGAATGTTCAACGACGGCTACTTGGGAACGCAATACGATTATGGCACTTGGGGTGCAGACTGCGCGACATCCATTTGCCGCGAAGAAGGGGTGGCCTGGCTTGAAAAGTACGGCATCAACACTCCCTATGGCGGCGAAGCGCTCACGACGGCAGGCGGCTACCAGGTCATCAACACGCCGGAGTTTCTCTCTTACGAGGGTTTCCGCACGCATACGAGTTACTTGAATATCCAGTGGAACAACAACCTGATTGGCGGTTGGAAGGCGTCGCAATTTAGTGGCAAGGATTACGAGTACGATGGTTCAAAGGTGGATTCGCTTACGGGATTCAAGTACATCAACGACCATTTGGGTTACCGCTTTGTTCTGCGCGAATCCTGGGTGACGGATACGGTGGGCGCTGACGGAATTTTCAAGGCGAAGGTGCGCATCCAGAATGTGGGCTTTGGCAACTTGACACGCAAGATGAAAACGATATTGAAATTGTTTATTCCACAAACAGCTGGAATGTTGGATACGGTTCCTACGCCGGCGGTGCATTATGAGGAATTATCTGATGTCGATTTCCGTGACATTCATAGTCGCACGATTTCGATTGCAGGCGGAGATACTGTAATGACGTTTGACGGAAACAATGTATTTTCATTTGAGGTAAATCTGAGTGACCTTAATTATGGCAATTGGAGCGGTGGTAAAATCAAAGCATACCTGAATGTTTGCAGTGAATCAATATCAATATATTCGGACTGCATCCATTTCGCAAACGATTCGTTACGAGCAGGAATTGGGTATGGCGGCATCTATATAGGAAGTTATGTTTATGACGAAAGTGTCAAATCCTCAATTCCGCGCACCTTGCAACCTCGCAACAATCAAAAGAAAAACGCCCCCTTCGTTCAAAGGGAGCGCCACAATGCGATTATCCGCAACGGTGAAAAATCTTACCGCGCAAACGGCGTGATTAGCCGTTAACCTTTGCCACAAATTCGCGGCACACGGCTTCGGGATCGGGCTTGCCGAAAATGGCGGAGCCTACCACGAAGATGTTTGCGCCGGCTTCTTTGCAGGCGAGAATGTTGTCGAGCTTGACGCCGCCATCAATCTGAATGTTGAGTTCCGGCTTCAAGGCGCGAAGTTCGCGAATCTTGTCGAGGCAATAAGGAATCAGGCTCTGGCCGCCGAATCCCGGGTTCACCGACATAATCAAGACCATGTCTACGATGCCGAGTACGTACTTGATGCTTTCAAGCGGAGTTGCCGGGTTGATTGCCACGGCGGGCTTGACGCCGAGTTCTGCAATCTGGTGCAGCAGGCGATCCAGGTGATTAGTGGTTTCGGCGTGCACGCTAATAATGCTTGCGCCGGCCTTTGCGAATTCGCCCACGTAGTTTTCGGGGTTTTCGATCATCAAGTGGCAATCCAGCGGAAGCTTGGTTCCCTTGCCTACGCAGGCAGAGATTCCCGGGCCGAAGCTGATATTTGGGACAAAGTGTCCGTCCATGATGTCCAGGTGAACGAGGCCTGCGCCTCCGTTTTCAATGGCCTTGAGACCATTGCCGAGTTCGAGGAAGTTTGCGTTTAAAACGCTAGGGGCGATAATTTGCTTGAGCATAGCCCAAATATAGCAAAACTAGACAGGTTGAAAAAAATTTACTATTTTTGGCACCAAACAAAGCAAGGAGATCAACAATGTCTAAAGGAACAAAAACTGTAGTGAGCAAGTGCGCTGCCAAGAAGGTAGCTGCCAAGGCCGCTCCGAAGGCTGCAAAGCCGGCCACCGAAAAGAAGGCTGCCCCGAAGGCCGCTGCTAAGAAGACCGCCGCAAAGCCGGCTGCTGAAAAGAAAGCTGCTGCCGCTAAGCCGGCTGCTAAGAAGGCCGCTCCGAAGGCTGCTGCTGAAAAGAAGGCTCCCGCTAGCGCTGCCAAGAAGGCTGCTGCTAAGGCTCCCAAGAAGGTGACCGTGGTGTTCGAAGCCAACTGCCCGCTGGCTACGACCGTGTCTGTTGCCGGTTCCTTCAACAACTGGGCTGTCGATAAGGACATGCTCAAGAAGGACAAGAAGACTGGCCTCTGGACTGGCAAGATCACTCTTGACGCTGGCGATTACGAATACAAGTTCGTTTGCGATGGTCAGTACTGGGACGAAGGCGACAACAAGGTCAAGCACGTCTAATCCTGATTTTTAGTTAGTTTATCGGAAGGTTCCAGGCAACTGGGGCCTTTTTTTATTATTTAAGGTATTTTTATACCCAATGAAAAAGCTGATTGTCGTTATTTTGTTCGCTTTATGCTCGGTGGCCCTCGCCGAGCCGACACAAATTGATACCGTGGGCAACAATTCGAAAGTCGCCCCATCAGACCTTCAAGATGAAGCCAGCTTAGCAGCCCTAATGGCATTGGTAGGTGGTGCCGGTACCGTTTATTCCTTGTCGGCCAGCAACGAAGGCTCCCTGGAAGGCGGTGGGGTTGCCCTCCTGTTTATTACCGTTCCCAGCATCTGTTTACTCGTAGGCGGATTAGCGACATTAATAGAGGTAGCGCACCGCAGCGGAGGAGGAAACGTTAATGTTCGAGAAACTGGGGAACAGCAGGTAAAAGTGGATTTTGTCCCGCTGATAAATCCACTCGCCAAAACAGTGGGCATGGATTTGGCTCTCCGTTTTTAAATAGAAAATGTCGGCACGATTGCCGGCATTTTTCATTTTGTGTAAAACGTCGGCCAGATTCTGCGCGGGCCCTGCGCCGATAGGCTCTTGGGGACTCGTAATTGTGGGCGACACGTGCCCTGCGAATTTCTATCTTTTACCCCCGTATGGCAAACTATTCTATTCCTCAAGATGTATTTGTGAAGGCTGCCGAACAGTACGGCACCCCGCTCTGGATTTATGACCGCGCAACGATTGAAAAGTGCGTGAAGGACGTCCAGGTTTTTGACACCGTTCGCTTTGCTCAGAAGGCATGCCCGAACCTTTCCGTGGTTTCGCTAATCCGCAAGCTCGGCTGCGTTGTCGACGCTGTTTCTGCCGGCGAAATCGTCCGCGCCCTCAAGGCCGGATTCAAGGGCGGCCAGCAGAAGGGCAAGGCTCCCGAAATTGTCTACACTGCAGACATCTTCGACAAGGATGCTCTTGAACTGGTGAAGAAGTACGACATCGCCGTGAACGTGGGTTCGCCGGACATGATCCAGCAGCTCGCTGATTTCGGCGTGAAGTCCGAACTCACCATCCGCGTGAACCCGGGCTTTGGCCACGGCCATTCCCGCAAGACCAACACCGGTGGCGATCTTTCCAAGCACGGCATTTGGCACGAACAGATCAAGGACTGCATCAAGATTGCACAGGCCAACGGCATGTGGATCACCGGTCTGCACATGCATATCGGTTCCGGCACGGACTTTGAACACCTCGCACAGGTTTGCGACGCCATGGTGGACGCTAGCCGTCGCCTGGGCTCTCACTTGCGCACCATCAGTGCAGGGGGCGGCCTCCCGATTCCGTATCACGAAGAAGACAAGGGCAACCGCATTGACGTGAACGCTTACTACAAGCTGTGGGATGATGCCCGCAAGCGCATTCAGCAGAGTATTGGCCACGAGGTTCACTTGGAAGTGGAACCGGGTCGTTACCTGGTGGCCGAAAGCGGTTACCTGATGGCCGAAATCCGCGCCGTCAAGAAGCAGGGCGACAACCTGTTCTACCTGGTGGACGCCGGCTTTACCGATCTCGTGCGCCCGAGCTTCTACGGTAGCTACCACGCCATTTCGATTATTGCCCGCGACGGTCGCGAGCTGAACGAAACGGTGGACGCCGTTGTTGCTGGCCCGCTCTGCGAATCCGGTGACGTGTTCACGCAGGAAGAAGGTGGCTTTGTGGTGACCCGCAAGCTCCCGAAGGCTCAGGTGGGCGACCTGCTGGTTCTCCATGACGCCGGTGCTTACGGTGCCGCCATGAGCAGCAACTACAACAGCCGTCGTTACGCCGCCGAAACCATGTACACCAATGGTGAACTGAAGGTCGTGCGCGAACGCCAGACGTTCGAACAGTTGCTGCAAAACGATCGTATTATTAACTTATAAACTTCGCATTGCTGCGAAATAGTTGAGTATTGGCCGACGGGTTCACCCCGTCGGTCTTGTTTATATATTGAAAATTACTCTGCAAGTATCTATATTTGTGTTACAAAAATTAAACCCCCAAAAAACAAGGCGCAAATATGTCAGATCGTTTTATCGTGACCGGCAACTTCACCGACGACCCGTTTGCCATCGACATGGCCCAGTACATCGGTCTTCGTGAAGATATCTCCGACGTGGTCTCCTTGAAGACCTTCGCTAACTCCGAATTCTGCCCCCGCTACATGCTGGACGTGGATGACATGGAGCATATTGGCCGTCGCTTGGAAGGCAAGATCGTTTTGATCTGCTCGGTCTCGAACCACGAACGCAGCCGTAACGACTACGCTATGCGTAACTGCATTCTGGCCCGCGCCGCTAAGGACAATGGTGCCGAACAGGTGGTGCTTGTGGAACCCGATTTGTTCTACAGTGCCCAGGACCGCGGTCCGCACCGCGTTGGCCCGCTGGAAAAGGATCGCCCGGACGTGGACCTCAAGAAGTTTGACGGCCAGGCCTTCACGAGCCACCTCTACGCTGAACTTTTGAAGACCGCCGGCGTGGATGCCGTCGTGACTTGCCACAACCACAGTGTCAAGGTGCAGAACCTCTTTAACGAAGTGTTCGAAGGCAACTTCCACAACTTGATTCCGACTGACGTTTACGCTCACTACATCAAGAGCAGCAATTTCGTGCAGACCGGTAAGGACGGCAACAACCTCGTGATCGTTTCTCCGGACAAGGGCGCACGCCCGTTCATGAACGCTGTTTACGATGCTCTGCAGCTCCCTGAATGCAAGCGCGTGGTGATGGACAAGGTCCGTACCGGCGAACGCGAAATCAGCATGACTTTCAACCCGGAACTTTCCGACATCAGCATCGAAGAAATCGAAGGCAAGGACGTGATCGTGTTTGACGACATGGTGCGTACCGGTACGACGATCGTGCAGTGCTGCGAACACATCAAGAAGGGCAACCCGAACCGCGTTTGCTTCGGTGTGACCCACTTCCACACCAGTGCCGAAGCTCGCGAAAAGCTCAACAGCCCGGCCATCGACGAAATCCTCACGACCTCTACTCTCCCGGATATCATGAACCGCGACTGCCAGGGTCGTCTGCGCAAGAAGCTCACCGTGCTCAAGCTCGGTAAGTGGATTGCTCGTCACGTGATGCAGATGTACGGCATGGACGACGGCCGCTTCGAGAAGGACTTCTACAAGATCGATATGTCCTCGAAGAACCCCCGTTGGCCCCCTCAGTTCTTCTAATAAATAAACATTTTAAAAAAGGATCCCTCGGTAAGAACCGGGGGATTTTTGTTTATATTTGGTTAGAAGAGTTATCCAAGGAGTTCTAATGAAACATCTGAAATATTTGATGCCCGTCGCAGCATTTGCGCTGGTGGGCCTTTTCGGTTGCGATAGCGGTTCTAGCTCTACCGAAGCCAATACCGTCACCGATAATACCAAGTGGTATGCCAATAATACAACGGAACCGGATTCCGTTGAAAAGAATTTTGAGAATGCCGTTTCTACGCCGGACAATCCGACAGAGAAAGACAATACTGCTAACCAGGAAAATGGACAAAACGCTAGCCAAGATACGTTTGATGGTTCTACGGGCTTGGTTTCGTGCTATTACCAAATGGGTGATGTCTTTAGGACCCGCTCTTGCATCGAGGCAAATATTGTCTTTGCGGATTCTGTAAGGATGATATGTACGACGGAAGCTGAAGGCGCCGATGGTATGATTGTTTCTGCCACTTTGGGAAATGGTTGCCCCTCTGGTGCTGTAAAGGAGTGTACCGACATGGATGAAAACGGGACGAACTCGGCCAAAATCTATTACTACGGAGCCCTGTTTTCAACCTTCAGCTGTGAAGAGCTCTTGGCTGACGAGGAAGAATAATTATAAAAGTTTACAAAACTACAATAATTGTTCAAAATCGTTGTTTTGTAATACAACAAATATCCAAATTTTGTTTAAAAAAATGTAACCATTTTGAAAAAAATGGATGTATATTAGGGACTACCTAATTCATTATAAGGAGACAAAATGTTTACTAAAAAAGTTATTCTTCCCGTTGCAGCTCTTGCTATGACCGCTCTCGTGGGTTGCGGTGACGACAGCTCTTCTAGCCCGGCTTCTAAGGAAGCTCCGGCTACCTTGAAGCAATTTTATGACACAAAGGATGTCGCTTGCTCCGCAACGGACAATATGTGTGCCAAGATTTATATCGAAGAAGATCTGAAGGACACTGTCCAGTGCAATGGTACTTCTTGGGAAATGATGCTTTTCGGTAAGCCGGTTACTGGCTGCGAAAATGCCGCTCCGGCTGCCGAAACTCCGGCTGATCCGGCTGCTGAAACTCCGGCTGACCCTGCTGCTGAAACTCCGGCTGATCCGGCTGCTGAAACTCCGGCTGACCCGGCTGCCGAAACTCCGGCTGACCCTGCTGCTGAAACTCCGGCTGATCCGGCCGCTGAAACTCCGGCTGATCCGGCCGCTGAAACTCCGGCTGACCCGGCCGCCGAAACTCCGGCTGACCCGGCTGCTGAAACTCCGGCCGACCCGGCCGCCGAAACTCCGGCTGATCCGGCTCCGGCAGGCGATGTGATCTATTGCATTGTTCCGGGCGTGATGGGTGGCTGCGAAGCTCTCCCCGCTGCAATGAAGGATCAGTGCACGACTCTTCTCGAAGGCCAGCTCGTTGACGCTTGCCCGGCTGAATAATTAGAGTTATTAAGCACACGTTTTAACGCGAAAAGGCTCCCCGCTCTGGGGAGTCTTTTTTTTGTGGAGACGCCTCTAAATCGTGACAAAAAGTTCCAAAAAGTAAAATTGTCATTCTGCAATAGAGCAAGAAAAATTTTTTTACTAGCGCCGCGTATCCGATTCTTTTTGAATCGGATATATGTTTTCTTTATGGTTTTTAGTTCTATAAGGAGTCCAAATGTTTAACAAAAAAATCATCCTTCCTATTGCCGCCTTTGCAATGGCATCGTTCGTTGCTTGCGGTGATGACAGTTCCTCTTCTGGCACTGCTGCTAGCAGCAATCCCGCTAATAACAGCAATGTTCCGGCAAGTGTTCAAACGCTTGAAGAAGCGATCAATCTTGCTTGTTCTTCGACCGAGAATATGTGCGCCAAGGTATATGTGGAAGAAGATGCCGATACCGTACAGTGCGATGGAACAATCTTTACTCCGATGATGTTGGGCAAACCGGTTGATGGTTGCAAGAATAAGGCTTCGGCAGACACTCCTGCTGATTCGGAAAACAAGACGCCTGCTGCAGAAGAACCTGCTGGCGATGAAAAACAACCCGCTGGCGAAAATCCGGGTGCCGGTAAGGAACCTGCCAATCAGGGTGGCGACGAAGAAACTGTCGACCTGGGTGGTGACGCCGGTGAAGAAGGTGCTGAACCGGGTGAAGGCAAAGAACCTGCCGGCCCTGGTGCAGGCGAAGAACCCGCCGGTCCTGGCGCTGGTGAAGAACCTGCCGGCCCTGGTGCAGGTGAAGAACCTGCCGGCCCTGGCGCAGGCGAAGAACCTGCCGGTCCTGGTGCAGGCGAAGAACCTGCCGGCCCTGGTGCAGGTGAAGAACCTGCCGGTCCTGGTGCAGGCGAAGAACCCGCCGGTCCTGGCGCAGGTGAACAACCTGCCGATCAAGGTGCAGGCGAACAACCCGCTGAACAGGGTGCAGGTGAACAATCTGCTGAATAAAAAAGTGTGCAACGAAGACTCCCCTGCATAAGGGGAGTTTTTTATTCGGAAAACGACCCCCCGGAAGGAGGGTCGTTTAGTGTTCGAGGAGTACTAGAATGAAATGTTATATCGCTTGCAGCAAGAGTATTGCGAGCACCTGGCCGCTTAAGATTCGAAGCAACATGGTGAGCGGGTAAACGGAGGCGTAGCCGATGTTCACTGCTTCGCTGTTCGCTTGGCCGTTGGCAAATGCGAGTGCGGGCGGGTCGGTGGTGGCGCCTGCGAGCACACCGCAGAGCGAAAGGTAATTGACTTTGAAGACCAGGTGGCCGACACATGCGACGATTGCTAGGGGCACGAACGTGATGAGTGCGGCAAGTCCCATATAGTAAAGTCCGTCACCGTTCAAGAGAACATCGAAGAACTTGATACCTGCATTCAAGCCTACGCAGCTGAGGAAGAGTGTGAGGCCGAATTCGCGAAGCATGAGGTTTGCGCTGTTGGCCATAAAGAAGTTCAGCGGACCAATCTTACGCTTGCGGCTCAAGAGAATGGCTACAATCAGCGGGCCACCGGCAAGACCGAGCTTGAGCGGGGTAGGCATTCCGGGGATTGCGATAGGAATGCTGCCTACGATGACTCCGAGGAAAATTCCCAAGAAAGCGGGGAGGATTTCAGGGTGGTCCAAAGCGGTCAGCGAGTTGCCCAGTTCTTTGGCGGCTGCATCAATTCCTTCGGCGGTTCCGACGACTCTCAGTTTATCGGCGAACTTGATTCTCAAATCCAGGCGGCCGGTGAACTTGAATCCGCTGCGAACGACGCGGCTGATGTTTACGCCATAGCGTTCTGCAAGGGCCAAGGAACCGATAGTGCGACCGAGAATCTTCTTGTTGGTCACGAGAATCGTCTTGACGATAATCTTTTTGTCGGTGTTGCTGGTTTCAAGCGTGATCGGCTTTTCGAGGCGCTTGCCGATGATTTTTTCCATGGCGCTAACAGCTTCGGGCATGCCCACAATGTGCAGCTTGTCGCCTTGTTCAATCACCGTCTTTCCGTTCGGGGTAAAGATGTTTTCGCCGCGCAAGAGGCGGGTGACGACAACACCGCTCGAAATCAGGTCCGGAATATCTTTCAGCTGGATTCCGTAGAGATTCTGGTTTTCGACGGTAAGGCTGCAAGATTCAATTTCTTTGCTGTGGGCGGCGATTTCTGCGGTATACTTTTCGGCTGCCTTGGCAGGGTCTTGCCTAAAGATGAGTCGCACAAGAATCATGACCAGGATGATTCCGATGACGCCGAACGGATATGCAACAGCGTACCCGATACCCGTGAGAGATGTGTCCACCCCGGCCGCGGCAAAGGCTGAGTTAGCGGCTCCAAGGGAAGGCGTGTTTGTGACTGCGCCACAAAGCATTCCAATGAGTACGGGTACGTTGTTATGCATATCTGTAAAGAAGTACAGGCAAAGCGTTACGATAACGCCGAGCAGCACAATGCTTGTCGAAAGGATATTCAGCACAAGGCCGTGACGGCGAATGGAATCCATGAATCCGGGGCCCACTTGCATGCCTATGGTGTAGACAAACAGGATCAGGCCGAATTCCTGAATAAAGTGAAGAACGTTCGGTTCGACACGGAGTCCCAGGTGGCCAAGGCCAATGCCCACGAAAAGGGCACCTGCGCTACCCAGCGCGATTCCCCGGACCTTGATTTTTCCGATCATGAGGCCGAGTGCGGCGGTGAGCGCGATTGCTAATACTTGTTGCCCTACCGAGGGCTTTGCGAATAAATCGATTAGCCAAGTCATTTTATCCCTCCGTCATTAAATTTACTCTTTTACGCAGCGGACCGAGGCGGCAATGTTCTTGTTGAAGTGCTCGTAAGTGATAATCGAATCGGTGGCGCGGACGAGGTAGGCTCTGGAATCGTCGTAGCTGTCGCTTGTCCAGAAGCTTGCGCTTGCGCCCTTGTCGGCGAATTTGCCGTCAAAATAGCGGAAACCGGCGAATTGCATGTTGAACGGGCTGCTTTCCTTGAGGGCTGCCGTAGAGGCGCCGCCAAAGGCCTTCTTGAAATCTTCTTGAGAGGGGAGAGTCCAACCCTTGGGGCAGAGGCCTGTCATGGCGGCGCTCCAGGTGTAGAGTCTTCCCGTAGTTTCGCAGTTCACGTGCTCGTTGCCGTAGCAGACGCTAGAGTCGGGAATGTAGGCGGCGATGTTTTCGGCCATCCAGACTTTACCGCCGAGGTTTGCGGTCTTGTAAGTCTTTTCGGAGCAAGAAAGCGTGTTGGCGGCTTCGTCGTATTTGCAAGTGTTGGCCTGATCGCATGCCGAAAGGATTGCGGCGGCGCCTAAAGTGATGGTGGCAAGTGCGATAGTCTTGAATGTCTTTTTCATAAATGCTCCTTTGTTTTCGGGCTCAAAATTAGAACACTCAATTGATATTGTCTAATAGATTATTTATATTTAATTCATCAATATTTTTGATGGATTATTTTAGATAAGAAAATTGTATGGAACTTACACATTTAAAATATTTCCTGGAAGTCGCCCGCACCGAACATGTGACCCAAAGTGCGAAAACCCTATGTATTGTGCAGCCTGCGCTCACGCACGCCTTGCATAAACTAGAAGACGAACTCGGTGTAAAGCTCTTTAAAACCCAGGGTAGAAACATCAAACTGACCGAAGCCGGGGAATATTTTTATAAGAAAGTAAAGCCACTATACGAAGATATCGAAGCGTTGCCGGCGCAGCTGCGCGCTATGGAAAACGAACAGTCTGCGACGGTGAACTTGAATGTGCTTGCGGCCTCCACCTTTGTGACGAATGCGGTTATTCTATATAAGAGGAACGATCCTGACCTTCGATTCAACTTGGTGCAGAACGAAGAAACCACGCTTTACGATATTTGCGTTCGCACTTATGCTGACTACAAGGCATCGGCGCAAAAATACAGTTCCGATGACGAAGAGAATTTTGTCTGCTCCGAAAACATTTACTTGGCGGTTCCCAATGTGGCGCAGTACCGTAAGCGCGACAGCATTTCGCTAAAGGAATTGCAAGAAACGAACTTTATCGGACTCTACGGCTCCAAGCAGTTGCGCAATATCTGTAATGAATATTGTGAACGCGTGGGCTTTAAGACACATATCATTTTTGAAAGTGACAATGCCCTTGCCGTAAAGGATGCCATTGCCAGCGGTATCGGTGTGGGGTTCTGGCCCGAATACTCTTGGGGGCGCGTGAACAACCGCCGAATTCGTCTATTAAAGATTACAGATGCCGAATTTAAACGTGATATTGTGATTACGCTTCGCCGAAACAAGCAAGACAACTCGCGTTCTGAAAGATTTTTCAAGTTCTTGACCGGTTTACTCAAACGGACGGAAAAACGTAAGAAGCCGCACAGGTAATTTTTTACTATATTTGGCTCCCCAATAAAGGTTGATTTGATGTTTGATTTGAATGCTTTTTTTGAAGGGATGTCCAAGCCTCTGCTTCGCAATGCTCATGCGAAGGCTTTTGGTCACAAGGGCCTGTTGAACAACGCCCTCATCCAAGATGAAACGCTCGGTTTTTATAACGACAAAGAACGTGTCGCAGGCCTGTTCCAGAAGATGGAACCGTGGCAGCGCCACTGCATGACTTTGATTTATAACAGTGCATCTAGAGGTCTTACCTTTAATGAACTTCGACTGACGGTTCCTGTAAGCAAGTGCCGCGACCTGCAGACCTTCTTGCTCGAAATGTGCCGCGAGTACGTGCTCTGGCGCAGTCCGTCTACAAACACCTCGGTGTATTACGGCTTTGCGAACTTCCTCGGTATTTTTGATGAACCGCTTGTGGAGGCTCCTGCTGTAAAGGGTGCAGACCTGTTCTACCAGAACCTGATTGACTGGCATATTTGCGAAGTGCTCGCCTTGGCCATGACCGGCGACCTGAAGGTCAATAACAGCAATGCATTGCACCGCCGCAGCTACCAGATTTGCACCGAAGCGTTTACCTCTGCAGGGCGCATTTCTGAAAAGACTGCTGAAAACGAAGTCTCCCTGATTTTCAGTTTCCTTACCGGCAACGGCTGGCTGGAACAGGAAGACGCATGCCTTGTTCCTACCGAAAAGGCTCTTGAATTTATTCGTAAGAACGGTTTCCGCCTGCACCAGGACTTGGTTTCTTGGTGGCTCAAGGAACGTTTCCGCGGCGATCGCAGCCATTGCGTGCGTTTGCTTCGAATGCTTGACAAGCCGCGTACGGCTCTCTTTGCCGCTTCTATTTTCTGGGTGCTGGACCCGACGTTCCGCCTGCAAGAAAAAGACGGCTTGATTGCTTGGGAATACTTGCCGCGTCCGCTTCGCGAACTGTGGCTCTTGGGGCTCGTTCGCTTTACCATGGTGGGCGGCAAGGTGGCGGCGGTTTCCTTGGAACAGGCCGGCCGCGACTGGTTGGAATCTTCGATTGCATCGGTGCCGGAACAGAACATCTCTTGCTTGCCGAACTTCGAACTGATTGCCTCGACCGGAACTTCGCCCCGCGTGCTCTTGATGCTTGCCTGCCTTGCAAAGGTTGAAAACGACGAAGTCTATTTGCGATTCTCGCTGAACCGCGAAAGCTATCTCCGCGGTCTCAAGTGCGGCATTGCCGAATCTGAAATCGAAAATTTCAAGGGCTGGATCAAGCCGCCGGTCAACGTGGAATCGACCATTGCCGAATGGAATTCTTCTTACTACGGTGCCCGCGTGCAGACGGTTCGCCTGCTCAAGATTGAAAACGCCGACGTGTTGAACGAACTTTCCAGGTTCCCGCAGTTCATGGAATGCGCCAACGAATACATTGCCGGCTACGGCTTTGTGCTCAAGCCCGAAATGGAATCCCGCGCCTTTGAAATTCTTACGAACTATGGCTATTGCCCGTTCGTGGAACGCAAGAACGTGAACCGCTCCAGCGCTCCCACCGAAGAATGGCGCAAGGAATTTGTGGTCGCATGGCCCGAAGCGAAGGCTCCGGATTACGAACTCAAGGATACCGCCAACTCGGAAACCTTGCAGACGGCGCTCAATTCTACCAAGTACGGCAACAACTACCAGAAGCTGAGTACCTTTGACTTGGTGAAGGTGTTGCGTTATGCAAAGACCGTGGGCGCCCTCATTGGGGCTAAGGTCAAGAACCCGACCAAGCGCGGCGATAACGAAGTCGAAAGAAGCTTCTTTGTGCATGCGTTAAAGTTGGCCAAGTCTCCGCAGACTATCGAAATCCAGCCCTACGGCAGCGAAGTGCCTGAACTGTTGGAACTTTCGTTTATTCAAGAAGTCAAGGTCTATAACGGCCGCCAGCCGCAGTAATTACGGCAGCGTTTGAGCAAAGCCTGCAATGTCGATGAGTTCTTCTAACGTGAACTCGTCGATATAGGCTGCCATGCCGCGGTCGCTATCGCCAAAATTGACGTGATACCAAAAAGTCGGCATTTCTTCGCGAGCGCGGTCTCCGAGGAAAGCCGGCTTTTCGTAATAGGGCGAGAAATTGAAACGTCGGCCGTCGTTGCCGTGGCAGGGTCTGCAGTTTTGCATGAAGAGCTTTTCGCCGCGTTCAAGGTTTGCTCCCTTGATTTTGCCGTCTTTGTCGAGCAACTTGTACACAAGGAGTGCCATGCGGGCGTCTTCGCGCGTGAGCGTGTCGCCGGGGGAGCCGGGTTCGGGCTTGTGGCTCGCATTTTTTTGCACCACCGGTTTCTTTTCGGTGGCTTTATCGCTTCCGGCAAAAGCGGAAACCCCCAGCAGCAAGCAGTAGGCTGCTAAGAATAGTCCCCACGATGTCAGACGTTTCAATCGCATATCGATAATTTAGTATTATTCCCCTATGCGTTGTTTGAATTGGATTTATTCGACATTGGTGGGTTGCGCCCTCATGTCGTCTTTCTCATTTGGAGCGGAGGTCTCCGTGGATCAGTTCTCTAAGAATCTGTTGTTCAGCGGTCGCTGGGAACATGGGAATGTCTATAGCCGTACAAGCGCCCCGGCTGCCATGGTGCAGTTCAAGGCGGCGGCAAAGTCGCTGGAATTTGAACTGGAAGGCGAAGCCAGATTCCGTGTCGACGAAGACGGGAAAGAGATTGCCGTGTTTACAACAAACGCACGGAATGTGTATAAAGTAAAAACGACCGCCGGTGCAGGTTCGCACCTTTATCGCCTGATTAAAATCAGCGAAAGCAACCCCGGCGGTGTCCACCTATACAGAGTAGCCACCGACAAATCGGGCAAGTTCGAGGAACCTCCGAAAGCCTCTAACCGCCGCATTGAATTCATTGGCGACTCGTTTACCGTGGGCTTTGGTGACGAAGGCCAGAATGGTCAGGACGAATCCCTGGTGTTCGAAAAGACGAACGCTTCCAAGAGTTTTGCCTTCTTGATTGCTGACGGATACAAGGCTGATTTCCAGGTGAATGCTTTTAGCGGTCGCGGCCTTGTGCGCAATTACGACAACATCGTACCGGAATGGCCGATTCCTCGTTTGTATGACTTTACGGTTCCGGGCGAAGCTCCGGGAGACCTCGCCAACGGCGTTTCCGAGCAGTCCATCCGCTACGATTTCGACTCTTTCCATCCGCAGGTCATAGTCCTTTTCATTGGTATCAATGACTTCCAGGGGAACCCGCCCTACGCAAAGCATGACGCCTTCAAGAAGGCCTACGCCGAACTTCTTGACAAGCTCCGCAAGGCTCATCCGGGTGTCAAGTTCCTGCTTTTGTCGACCAAGGTGTGGCCTAACGATGACTTGACCCCGACGGTTAAGGCGATTTACGACGCCCAAAAGGCGGCCGGTAAGTCCGATTTGGAATTCATGACGCTTACGACGGCGAATGTCGGACTCCTGGGACACCCCGACATACATTCGCACGAAGACATGGCGAAGGCGGTTCGACCCCTGATCGGACGCCTCGGAAGGTGGCTTTCCCGCTAGTTTTTTGTACAAAGGAGTCTTTTTTCTGGGCAAAAGGGGCTTTTTTGTGCGAAATTGCGTTACTAACCGCACACTTTTTTACTGAGATTATTGCTTTTTTGGTCTTTTTTGTATATTTAAATTAAGGATTTTGGTAGGTACATCCATGTCTAGGATACTTGAGAAGATATACGTTCTGTTCAGAATGAACATTCTGATCTTTGTGCTTTTGGCGATCACGGTCATTGCACTTTTTGCACATCAGAATGGCCTAGATGTTATTGAACCTTTGTACCTGCATGACTATCCGTATATCATTGCCGAAACGGACTCTGCTGATGGCGGTGCATCGGCTGTAAAGCTTTCCCGTACCGACTCCTCCATTATCGTGGACTACGAATTGAAGGAAGGTTACGCCTACCCGTACGTGGGCGTCAAGATTTTCTTGGGTGACGGCAAGACTCGCGGTAAGGACCTCTCCAGGTTCGACAGCATTTTTGTGTGGGTGAAGCCCCGTGGCGAAGGTACCGTGCGTCTTTATATGCGCGGCTACGACAGCACGTTCTCCCGCCCCGACGACGAACTTTCGCTCAAGTTCAACGAAATTGAATTCTTCCCGCTGGAAGAAACCTACCCGGCCGTGTTTGTCCCGCAGGAATTCCGCGTGGCTAGCTGGTGGGTAGCCCAGAACGGCATTAACGTCCACAACGCAAGGGTCGACCTTTCGAACATTCCGCTGATTGAAATCCAGACGGGTACCAATGCTCCGCTTGGTTACGGAACGCTTGAAATCAAGGGCCTCTGCTTCAAGGGCAAGAAGATTTCGAAGGCTGAACTTTCGACGGCACTGGTGGCCCTCTGGTTCATTACCTTCTTCGTGATTTTGATGATCCGCTTCTTTGATTACAGCCGCGAACGTACGGCAAGCAAGAAGAAGCGTGAAGAACTGGAAAAGAACTTGCGCGCTTTGGAAATCGAAAAGAGCGAATACGAAAAGTCCAGCAAAGAAGACCCGCTTACGGGTTGCTTGAACCGTGCGGGCTTTAGCAGCGTGCTCATGCGCGAACAGGAAAACCTGCAGAAGAACGACAGTCCGGTGTCCTTCGTGATTCTGGATATTGACCACTTCAAGCATGTGAACGATACTTACGGCCACATGGTGGGTGACGAAGTCCTGGTGAACCTCGCTAAGCTTATCCAGAGCAAGATTCGTAATACCGACGCCCTGGTGCGTTGGGGTGGCGAAGAATTCGTGATTCTGTGCGGCGACACGCCGATCCAGAACGCCCAGTTCCTTGCCGAAAAGCTCCGCATGGCAATCGAAAATTCTCAGCTGATCAAGCAGCAGAAGATTACCTGCTCCTTCGGTATTGCCGAAATGATTGCCGGTGAAGACCCGAAGCGCTTGTTCGAACGTGCTGACAAGGCCCTTTATGCCTCTAAGGAAAATGGCCGTAACCGCGTAACGAGCGCAACGTTCCGGCACACCCGATAGTTCGGGATGCTGATTGCGGAATTGGAACCATGAAAAATTTTAATTCGAGAAAGGCGAAGCGTTTGGCGGTCGCCTTTTTCTTGTTAATCGCATTTTTGCTCGCAGGCTGTGCCAAGAAGGAACCTGAAGTAGACTTCAAGCCGCTCCAGATGCATTGGGTCTTGGCCGAGGGCGAAGACGAAGCCCAGATGCCCCGCAAGGACGAGTGTGTGATTTTGCTCACAGCGCGTCTGATGGCCGAACCGCCGGTGCAGGCCTCTACCGCCGGCGAACTGAGCTACAAGGTCACCTACAGACGGAGCTCTAAAAACCCCGAAATCCTCGAATTTGACGGAATTTGCAAGGATTTATCCATAATGGATAAACCGGAATGCCATTGGGCGGCCACCTGCGATGCCGATTGTAAAGTCGTTGTAAACTTCCACAACGGAGATTGATTTTACGGCATAGGCTTTTGATAGTCAATGATTTATCTTTATAGTTATGAAGAAGATTTTTGAATATACGGACTATCGCGAATGGTTGAGGGATGCTTTTGAGGATTTTAAGCAGCGCAAGACTGTCATTTCGTGGCGCTACATGGCCATGAAGATGGGCGCTGATCCTGGCAACCTCCTTCGCGTATCGCAGGGCAAGATCCACTTGCCCCTTAGTCTGATTAAGCCCGCAGCAGAATTCTTCGAACTTGAAGGCAAAGAAGCCGATTACTGGGCTGAAATGGTGTATTTCGGTCGCGCAAAGACCGATGCCGACGCCTTGCAACACTACGAACGCATGCAGGCACTGAAGGGCGTTTCTCTTAAGTTGTTGCAAAAGAAGGAACTGGAATTCTACCGCCACTGGTACTACAATGCCATACGTTCCGTGATTGGCATTTGCAAGTTCAAGGACGACTACCAGGGGCTTGCCGAAAGCTGCACCCCGAACATTACCGAAAAAGAAGCCCGCGACGCCGTGAAGTTGCTTGCGGATCTCAACATGATTTCGACCGACCGCGACGGCTACTGGAAGGTGAACGACACCTTTGTATCCACGGGGGGGAACTGGCGTTCTCAGGCTGTACGTGCATTCCAGCACGAAACAATCCGCCTCGCTGACGAATCCTTGGACAGACACCAGCCGTTCCTCAGGGACATTAGCACGGTCACCATGACTTTTTGCATGGACGATATCCAGCTCTTGCGCGAAAAGATTAACGCTTTCCGCGAAGATTTACTACGTTTATCTCAAGAAGGGACGGATGACGATACTGTATTCCAGTTGAACATCCAGATGTTCCCCTTGGCATTTACCAAACCTCTAAAGGAAAAGGAGAAAGAAAAATGAGAAAATCGCTCTTTCTTTTGCCTTTGCTCTCGCTGTCGATAGCGGGTTTGGTAGCCTGTTCCAATAACAGGGATGAAGTGGCTGGTGGTCCGGGTAGTATTACGACGAACGGACTTGCTCTTATTGATGGCCAGCCCGCTTCTTATGCGACTGTGGCTCTCCGTAAGGTGGACTATAAGGAATCGTCTGCTGGCGAAGTGAACGCCCTGGTGATTGCAGACTCCTATGCCGATGAAAAGGGTAACTTCAAGGTCGAAATTCCGGCCGATGGCAAGTACCGCTTGACGGTGGCACACGACGGTGTGGCATACTCCAAGGTTTTGACCCGCAATGAATTTGCAGAAGCCGGTGTCTCGCTCAAGCCCGATACCGTGCACCTCGAACCGACGGCAGTTCTTGCCGGTGTTGTGGATGTTCCTGAAGGATCGTCTACGGTATGGGTCGGTATCGTGGGTACCGACGTCCTGGTGAAGACCGACGAATCCGGTTGGTTCGCACTTTCGTCTATTCCGGCGAATGACTCCTTGCAGCTGTACTTCGTGAACGAAGACTTCGACAAGAGCCTGGGCGAAAGGGATCTCTTTGTGACCCCGATGGAATCGATTATGCAGGATTACCGCACCGTGGTTCCTGCCGATACGACTCCGGAAGATACGGTCGCAGCGGATACGGTTGAACCTGAAGAACTTCCGCAAGTGTTGGCTCTTTTGAAGGACGGAACCCCGGCAACTTATGCAACGGTTGCCCTGCGTGCCGCCGATGCTAAGGTTGAAGAATACGCCGTGCAGAACACCATGGTGGAATCTGACTTGCGTACCGACAAGAATGGTCGCTTTGATATGAAGTGGCCCAAGAGTGGGGATTACCGCTTGACCGTTGTCAAGGATGGTGCCGCATTCTCCAAGATATACAAGGCCAAGGATCTTGCTGAACTCGATACAATTCGCTTGGAAGCTACTGCCTCTATTTCGAGCAAAGTAACGCTCCGTACCGGCGAAGAATTCCTGTGGGTTGGCGTTTATGGCCTCGATTTGTTGGTGAAGACGAATGATGCTGGTGCCTATGTGCTACCCAGCGTGCCTGCAAAGGATTCGCTCAATATCTACTTTGTGATGCCGGATAGCGCAAAGAGCCTGTATGCCGAATGGAAGGCTATTGCCGAACCGTACAACACCAAGTTCACGAATCCCGTGATGGTGCTGCAGGACTTCGAAGACGGTATCAAGAGCTGGTATGTGAATACGGACCCGCTTTTCAAGGGCACGACGCTCACGCCTTCTGCAAAGAACGTGGCTGACGGCATTGTGTACGATTCGACTCGCAAGTCCAAGGTGTTCCATGGCGAATACAAGCTTGCTGAAGACGATTACGCCTGGGTGCTTGTGGGAATGACATTTGAATACGAGATGAATTTCTCCGCTATCGATTCCGTGGTGTTCTACGCCAAGGGCGACGGTAACATTCGTCTTTCGCTTGAAAACTACATCAACGATAACAAGAGCCTGAAGGCTGCAACCGAATGGATGCCGCTGTCTAAGGATTGGCAGCGCATTAGTGTGAACCCGGCCGAACTCTGCGTGGGTAACGCCAAGACGGAAACCTGCTTTACCTCTTGGAGCGGCGTGAAGAACATGGTCAAACAGCTTCACATTTTCCCGCAAGACGGTACCGAATTCTACATCGACGATGTGACGCTTTACGGTGCATTGTTCTAAGGTTTAAATACAATTTTCTTACACTTGAAAAACTGCCTGAAAAAGGCAGTTTTTTTATGTGCTTTTTCACATATCGTAAGGTAGTTTTGTCATGTATCGACTTGTTAACAATCGCGAAATTAAGTATCTTTGGGGTTATATGGAAACCCTTGAAAAAGAAGCGGCTGTTGCCCTCGATTACCTGTCCCGCATCTCTAAGGAAGCGGAAAAGAAGTTTGATGAATTTTTGCCGCCCGTAGCCGACCGTCCGGAAAGGCTCCACGAGGCGATGCGTTATTCCATGTTTGCTGGCGGAAAGAGACTCCGCCCGGCACTGGTGCGTGCCGCATTTGACATGTTCGGAGGCAAGGGCGAATCTGTTGATTACGCCATGAGCGCCCTCGAAATGCTCCATACCTTTAGTCTGATTCACGACGACCTTCCTTGCATCGACAACGATGACTTTAGACGCGGTAAGCCCACGAGCCACAAGCAGTTCGGCGAAGCCACTGCCGTGATGGCTGGCGATGCCCTTTGCATTCGCGCTTTCGAATTGATGGGCCGTACCGGTAACGCCAAGGCTATCGAAGTCCTCGCTCACTTGCTGGGTACTTACGGCATGATTGGTGGCGAAATGATCGACATCGAATGCGAAGGCAAGAAGGTGGACCTGGAAATTGTCGACTACATCCATTACCACAAGACGGCAGCCTTGATCGAAGCCTCTCTGGAAGTGGGTGCCCGCCTCGCTAACGCAAGCGAAGACGACATCAAGATCATCCGCAACTATGGTCGCTCCATTGGCCTTGCTTTCCAGATTGTGGATGACATTCTGGACATTGTTTCTACGACCGAAGAACTGGGCAAGGATGCCGGTTCCGACATCGAAAAGGGTAAGGCAACGTACCCGGCACTCGTGGGCCTCGACAAGTCCCGCGAACGCGCTCGTGAACTCTATGAGGAATCGCTCAAGGCTTTGGATGGCCTGAAGTGCGATACCAAGATTTTGCGTTCTATTGCCGCATTCATCATTACCAGGGTTAACTAATGGACCTTAAGAATATCAAGTCCCCCCAGGACATAAAGCATTGCTCTGTCGAGGAGCTTTACAACCTGGCGTCGCAGATCCGCGAGACCATTATTGGTCAAGTGGCTAAGCATGGCGGTCACCTGGCTTCTAGCTTAGGTGTGGTGGAACTGACGCTTGCCCTGCATTACGTGTTCAACGCTCCGGACGACAAGATTGTGTGGGACGTGGGGCACCAGGCCTATGTGCATAAGCTTTTGACGGGTCGCTTTGACCGTTTCGAAACGCTTCGCCAGCAGGGTGGCATTTCCGGATTTTTGAAGAGGAACGAAAGCGAGTACGACTGCTACGGCGCCGGACACGCGACGACCTCTATTTCGGCTGCTTTGGGTTTTGCCGTGGCACGCGACCACTTCAAGCACAAGAACAGTGTGGTGGCCGTGATCGGTGACGGCTCCATGACGGGCGGTATGGCTTACGAAGCCATCAACAACGCCGGTCTTTCGCAGCAGAACATGACCATCATCTTGAACGATAACAAGATGAGCATTGCCCCGAACGTGGGTAACTTCAGCAAGTACCTGAACCGCGTGATTTCGGACCCAGTCTACAACAAGATGCGTTCGGACTTGGACCGCCTGATGAAGCGCCTGCCGGGCATTCTGGGTAGCCGTTTCCGCGACTTGTTCCTTCAGGCAGAAAATGCGGCAAAGACGGTGGTGAAGCCGGGCCGATTCTTTGAAGATCTCGGCATCCGTTACTTTGGCCCAATCGACGGCCATGACATTAACGAACTGATTATGCTGTTGCAGCGCGTCAAGGAACAGCCGGGTCCGTGCCTGGTGCATATCTTGACCGAAAAGGGACGCGGCCTGGATGCTGCCGTGAAGAACCCGACCAAGTGGCACGGCATTGGACCTTTCGACCCCGAAAGCGGATTGCCGCTTTCTCCGGGGAGCCCGAACCCGTCTTTGACTCATGTGTTCGGACAGACGCTCCTTGAACTTGCGAAGAAAGACAATCGCATTATCGGCATTACGGCTGCCATGCCCACGGGTTGCGGTATGGATATTGTGGCCAAGGAACTTCCGGACCGCGTGATTGACGTGGGTATTGCCGAAGAACATGCACTCACGTTTGCCTCGGGCCTTGCCTGCGACGGCGTGGTGCCTGTGGTCGCGATTTATTCGAGCTTTATGCAGCGCGCCTACGACCAGATTATGCACGACATCGCCTTGCAGAACTTGCATGTGGTGATGGTGCTTGACCGTGCGGGCCTGGTAGGAGCCGATGGCCCTACCCACCATGGCGCGTTCGACTTGTCATTCTTGCGCACGGTGCCGGGTATTACCATCTTGGCGCCGAGCAACGAAAACGAACTGCGCGACATGGTACGCGCGGCTATCGACATGAAGGGACCTGTCGCGATTCGATATCCGCGCGGGACCGCACTTGAAGAACACCTGAAGCCCGCTCCCGAAACCGTGGACGTGAAACTCCCGAAGGTCTTGGAAGAAGGCAAGGACATTCTTCTGTTGGGCGCCGGCTTCATGACAAACGAACTCAAGAAGACTGCAAAGGTGCTGCGCGAAAACGGCAAGAGTGCAACTGTTGTCGATGCCCGCGTGATCAAGCCTTTGGATACCGAAGCTTACCGCAAACTCTTTGAAGGCCACAAGACGATTGTGACCCTTGAAGACAATACGCTGGTGGGTGGCTTTGGTTCTGCAGTCGCCGAACTGATTGCGGACTTGGGTCTTGAAGGCAAGCGCTTGCTGCGCTTTGGTCTGCCCGACCATTTTGTGGAACAGGGTGAAATTCCTGCCTTGTTCAAGCTTTTGAAAATTGACGGAGAATCCGTCGCCAAACAAATCATGGAAAAAGTATGAGCGAAGAAAATAAAAACCGCACCGTAAAAGTGACTCTGGACCGTAAGTTCGGAGTGAGCGAAAAGCCTGAACGTCGTCCGCGCCGTGACGATGACCGCGAAGAACGCGGTGGCCGTGATGGTCGTTCTTTCGACCGTGGCGAACGTAAGTTTGGCGACCGCAAACCGTTTGGTGATCGTGGCGATCGCCGCGAAGGCCGCTTTGACCGTGAACGCCGTCCGCGTCGCGACGGTGATGACCGTGGCTCCTTCGGAGGCCGCGAAGGTCGCCGTCCGTTTGGCGAACGTTCCGGAAACCGTTTTGGCGACCGTCGCCCGCGCCGCGAATTTGCTAGCGCCGGTGCTCCGATTTACCGCCAGCGTCCTGAAGAACAGAAGGAAGAAGTGGAAGAAGTATTGGACGAAGCCGCACTCGAAGCACGCGTGGCTCAGGCTGAGGCTTCCGAAGATTCCAACTTCAACCCGCCTTGGTTCAAGCGCCTCTTGGCCCTCACCACTGAAAAGGGTCGCGAACGCGAAGGCCGTTTCCTTGGCGAAGGCGTGCATGTGGTGCAGGAACTCGTGAGCAACCACCGCGAACTCGTGATCGGCGTGTACATGACCGAAGGCTTTAATGACGAAGCCTTGATTGAATTGATCAACGAAGCCGAAATCAAGATTAACGTGCTCACCGACGAACAGATGAAGCGTCTGTCTTCTACGGTGACCACCCAGGGCGTGATTGCTGTCGCCCGCATTGCAAGCAAGAAGCCGGTTTATGAATCTAGCCGCAGCGTGATTACGCTGGTGGACGCCGTGCAGGATCCGGGTAACCTCGGTACGCTTTTCCGCACGAGCCTTGGCTTTGGTTCCGGCGGTATGATTCTTGGTCGCGGCACCGTGAGCCCCTTCAACCCGAAGGTTGTCCGTGGTTCCTCGGGTACTTTCCTCCGCGTGCCTTTTGAATTCGACGTGGATCTGGTGGACCAGATTAACTTCTTGCGCAGCAAGGGTTACACCATTATTGCTACCGATTTGCATGCCAAGCAGTCTCTGCGCCAGATTCCGCAGAACAAGCTCCGCAAGATGGCATTCCTTGTGGGCAACGAAGGTGCAGGCACCAACCCGTACTTCATTGAACTCGCCGACGAAACGGTGAAGATCCCCATGAGCAGCGAACTCGAATCCTTGAACGTCGCTGTCGCTCACGGTATCCTTAGCTACGAAGCTGCCCAGATTCAAGAGGACCTTAAGTAATGAACTTCCAGGCTCGTCTCGAAGAACGTATCGCCAAGTGCGGTAACCCGATTTGCCTTGGCATGGATCCGGTCATGAAGTTGATCGACCCGTGCTGCCC
>Ga0265298_10002534_pt1 | contig 25275 bp, 20 predicted proteins | sample AusTroGonzalo_MG_3_FD_193486 | JGI IMG/M metagenome (GOLD analysis project Ga0265298, IMG submission 193486) | Bovine rumen microbial communities from tropical cattle in Woodstock, Queensland, Australia - Gonzalo_01 | ecosystem: Host-associated > Mammals > Digestive system > Stomach > Rumen ...
AACGGCATCGAATATACGAGCGTCGACGATGACGAGGACGAAGAAGAATAAAAACTGAATTTCCCCTGTTTCCGGAGGAGTCGGAATGAGCGAACAGAAAAACTCCAGCAGGCATGACGGTCCTTACCTGACCATTCAGGAAGGCAACGGACAGACCCGGGAATTTGTCCTGAGTCATACGAGTGCGATCCTGGGACGGGAACCGGATTGCGACATCATCGTTTCGGACCGGAACGTTTCCCGGCATCACGCAGTGCTGAGCCGCGAACCGGACGGGGTCCTCATCAAAGACCTTTCCAGCGCCAACGGCACTTTCGTCAACGCGCAGCCGGTGTCCAGCCAGATGCTCAAACATCTGGATACCATTCAGGTCGGCAGTGTCATCATCGTCTTCAATGATCCGGGCATCGCTTCCCCTGGCGAAGCCGGTTCCCGCTGGGCCAACCTCTCCGAGGAAAGCCTTAATTTCGACAATCTCCGGCAGGTGATCCGCGATCTGGAGAAAAATATCTCCATCGTGTTCAAAGGCAATCAGGAAGTCATCCGCAATCTGATCGTCTGTCTGCTGGCGGACGGACATCTGCTGCTGGAAGACACTCCCGGCGTCGGCAAAAGTCTGCTGGCGCAGACCCTGGCCAAATCAGTTCAGGCGAGATACCGCCGGATCCAGTTCACACCGGATATGCTGCCGTCGGATATCACCGGGACCAATGTCTATGAGGAATCCACCGGCACTTTCCGTTTCATTCCGGGACCGATCTTCGGCAATGTGATCCTGGCCGACGAGATCAACCGGACGACTCCCAGGACGCAGTCCAGCCTGCTGGAATGTATGTCCGAAGCTTCGGTCACGATCGACGGCAAGGCGCATGTGCTGCCGAAACCGTTTTTTGTGATCGCGACCGAAAATCCGGAAGATTATCAGGGCACCTATCCGCTGCCGGAACCGCAGCTTGACCGGTTCCTGATGTGCCTGAAGATCGGTTTTCCCAGTCCGCAGGCGGAGATAGAGATCCTGGATACCCAGGTCAGTTCCCATCCGCTCAACAGCATATCCTATGTGATCAAGAGCAACGACGTGGTCTATTGCCAGGCGCTGGTCCGCAAGGTCAAAGTGTCGGCCAGGATCAAGGATTACATCGTCCGGATCGCCAATGCCACGCGGGAACATCCCGCGCTGACCAACGGCTGCAGTCCCCGCGCTTCGCTTGCCCTGATGCACAGCTGCCAGGCCCTGGCCGCTTACAACGGACGCGATTATGTCATCCCCAAAGATGTCCGCGAAATGATCAGAATCGTGCTGTCCCACCGGATGCGGCTCAAGCTCCGTTACCGTGCGGAATGGCATGATGTCCCTTCCGTGCTGGACAGTATTGTGAAATCCCTCAAAATGCCCAATGAGGATCCGGACTGATGCTTATCCCTCGTCCGACACGGAGCGGATTGCTGTTTCTGTGTGCGGCCGCGGCGGCGCTGGGGACCGCATTCATGAATGTGGGTCTGGTTTCCGCCCTGATCGCCTCGGTCATTGCCGCTTTTGTGCTGTCGGGCTTTCTGCTCTGCTGGTTCACCGCCGCCGGTTTTGAACTCCGCCGCGAGATCATGCAGGAGGGCCGGTGTCTGGAAAAGGTTTCCCTGCCGGTGGTGGTCCGGAACCGCACTTTCCTTTTCCGTCAGCCCGCGGTGATCACGGAAAAACTGCCGTTCTGCGCCGGCGGCCGCGGCAGCTGGGAACTGCCCGCGCTCGGTCCGCATCAGACTGTCCGGCTGGAACGCGAGGTAACCGCGGTGCGGCGTGGCCATTTCCATCTGGAGAAAGTGCAGATCGTCTCCGGCGATCCCTGCGGGCTGTTCCAGGTGCGCAAGACCTTCCGGATCCCGGGCGAAATGGTGATCCAGCCGCAGATCCGGCCGCTGCACGGGCTGCCTTCCGGCCACGGGGGACAGCTTTCGATGACGGGCGACGGCCGTCCGCTGGGACATGCCGGAATGGGCAGCGACTTTTTCGGAGTCCGCCCGTACCGCCCGGGCGATGAGATCCGTTTCGTCCACTGGCGTCTGAGCGCGGCCAAACAGAAACTGATGGTTCGGGAATTCGAAGCTTCGGCGATCGACCGGATCGTGCTGATCCTGGATACCGATGCCGCCTCGGTCGGCTGGGATCCCGCGGAGAACAACTTTGAGGCGCTGGTCTCCCTGGCCGCCTCCATTTCCGAATATTTTGCCTCGCAATACTGTTTCCTGACCCTGTATACCTGTTTCGAAGGAAATCTGATGCAGATCAACGGCGATGCCGCCGGCGTGCATGTGAAGGTCATGGAACTGCTGACGGAACTGCAGCCGTGCAGGAACAAGATCGAAAATCTGGTGACCGATGTGCTGGAATTCCTGCCGCAGAATTCGGTGCTGTATATGCTGAGCATGACCGACTCGCCGGCCCTGCAGGGGCTCCTCCGGATCCTCGAGGAACAGAATATCCAGCTGCAGTGGGTCTGCGCCGCCAAAGATTATTTCCCGATCGTTTCCGAGGAAGACCCCATGGAATTCGTGCTGCCGCCTGAGGACCGGCGTTTCCCGCAGGTTTTCGCGCCCCGGCTGCTGACCTGCCAAACCCGTTTCGAGGAGTTGTTCGCTTATGAAAACGCCCAGGTCTGAACCGGAATATATCTGCGACACCAGCCGGATGCGGCCGGCTCCGCCGCACAATCGTCTGCATTGGCTCTTCGCCCTGCTGCTGATGACTGCGGTCGGGGGTGCGCTCTGGCAGCACGGTCATGCCGGACTGACGATCGGACTGCTGGCCGCAGTTCCGTTTTTTGCGGCTTCGGTCTATCTGCCTTACCGCTGGGTGAATTCCCTGGCCAGGGCGATTTTCAACTGTCTCGTCTTCTGCGGCGCGATCGGCTGGATGGTCTGGCGGACCAAAGACGGTTTCCCCGACCTGATCCTGGTGGAAGGTCTCAGCATCGCCTCGCTCATATTCATGGACGGCGGCCGGCCCAAAGATTATTTTTACCTCTTTTTCATCAGCGTTTTCCTGCTGATCTACGGTTCTCTGGTCCCGCGCATGGTCCATCTGTATCTCACGGGCGGCGCGATCGTCCTGCTGCTGATCGTGGCATTTGCCTCCCGCAGTACCGCGCTGGCCGGCAAGCCGCCGGTCCGGGAGATCCCGTCCAGATGGAGCCGCCTCTGGCATCCCGCGGTGCTGCAGCTCATTCTTTCCGCAGTGCTGTTCTGGTATATTTTCGCCATGATGCCGCTGAAAAACAATGAGGTGCCGGGACTGTTCGAAACCTCATTCCTGACGACCCGCGAGACGGCTTTGCCGCCGGAACTGAGCCAATGGCTCCGTCCGAAAAAATATCAGCTCCGGAACAATGCTCCGATCGTCGTGACGGCAGAAAAACCGGAGAATCCGACCGCGGCCGATGAAAAGGGAACTCCCGCCGATCTGCCGGATCCCGTTTCCAAAAGTATCATCGACGGCAGCGGCAGCGGTTCACAGGGGCAGGATCTGGTCTTCCATGTCAGATCCGACGTCAAGCTTTATCATCTGGCCCGGCTCTATGACCAGTATGACGGCGCCCAGTGGAAAGCATCTCCCCGGCTGGAACGCGTCCGTATCCGGGATTATGCGGCCAAGGCCAGAGTCCGTTCCCATCCCGTCGAACAGAAATATTCGCTGGTCAAGATGCTTTCCCTGCGGCTTTACAGCGGATACCGCATGGCATCCCTGGTATCGGACACCGGTAATTTCCTGTTTGCCGGCAAGAATCTGAAGACCACTTTTTACGGTGCGGAACTGCTGAAATCCCCGCCTGAATTGCCCTTCGAATATAGAACTTCCGTTCAGCTGCTGATCCCCCTGGCGCCGCCGGAAACCCATACCGCGGAAGCTGCCGCACCTCCGCCTCCGCCGCCGGAACCGAAAAACAAGGCGAAATCGAAGAAAAAGAAAGTCAGACCGGTCCGGAAACCGCTTCCGCCCGATCCCGCCTGGACCGAAAATGTTCCCCGGCAGTATTATCTGACTCTGCCCCGCAAGAAAATCTCCAAGCGGGTCATGGAGCTGGCGTCCCGGCTTACCGCGGGGAACCTGACCGCTTACGGGAAAGCGCTGGCGCTCCGGGATCATCTGCGGAATACGTATCCCTACAAGCTGGAGGCGAAACCGGTGCCGCCCGGAAAAGAGCCGGCGGATTATTTCCTGTTCGAACTCAAGGAAGGACACTGCGAATATTTTGCCTGTGCGCTGGCCGTGCTGGCGCGTGCCGCCGGTCTGCCTTCCCGCGTCGCCGTCGGTTTTTCGCCCGGCAATTACAATACCCTGTCCAACATGTTCGAAGTTTATGAATATCATGCCCATGCCTGGACCCAGATCTATATCGGGCAGCTGGGCTGGCTGACCATGGACGCCACGCCGCCGTCCGCCATACCGAGCCGCACACTCCCCGCCGGTCTGGGACAGCTCCGCGACCCCTTCGATGACGAATGGCGGATCACGCCGCCGGAGCTTACGGAGAAAACCCAGCAGTTCCTCAAAGCCGATCTGCTGGCCAATTATAATAAGAAGGACGAGCTGAGCAAGATCGATTCCACCCTGGTCGAAATGGTCAAGGTGCAGGAAGAGATCACGGAAAATGTCAAGAACAAATATGAAGGCACGGTGAAAAAGATCCGGAAATCCCAGCAGAGCGGCACGCTGTTCCGGCTGAAACAGATCTGGGACCGTTTCTCCAACTATTTCCAGAGTACGTTTTCATCCCTTTACGATTTCCTGTTTTCCACCTGGCTGCTCTTCCTGGCCGCTTTGCTGCTGCTCTTTTTCGGATACCGTTTTTTACGGCTTTACTTTATCCGGCGGCGCTGGATATCCAAAGCGGTCCGTGTCAAAGAACTCCGGAAAACGGCGGAAGAGTGTTCCCGGACCGATCCCCGGCAGGCCATCCTGGATATTTACACGGCGCTGCGGTTTTCGCTGGAGCTGGCCGGACAGGAACGCGGCACGCTGGAACTGCTGGATTTCGCCGACCGTCTGGCTGCCGTCAACCGGAACCTGAGTGAATCCGCCCGGGTCATCTTCCTGCTGTATTACAAAGCGGAATACAGTGCGCTCCCCCTGACTGCAACGGATGCCGCCAGAGCCATCGCACTGTATGATTCCATCCGGTATGAGGAAGAGTGAAACAGATTTTCATTGATCGGCTTTTAACTTTCAACAAGGAGAGAAAAAATGATTCTTGACCGTTTCAGACTGGATGGTAAAAATGCCCTGGTGACCGGAGCCGGACGCGGTATCGGCAGAGGGCTGGCCTTTGCCCTCGCGGAAGCCGGCGCGAATGTCGCCGTCATCGACATCCTTGAGGACAATGCGGTGAAAACCGCCAAGGAAATCGCCGAAGCGACCGGCCGCCGGACCATCGCCGTGCAATGCGATATTGCCGATGCCGCCGCGGTCGATGCCATGGTCAAAAAGGTCGTCGATACTTTCGGCAGACTGGATATCGCGGTCAACAACGCGGGGATCTCCATTCCCATCAAGGGTATCCTTGACGTATCTGCCGACGAATGGAAAAAACAGATGGATATCAACCTCAACGGCACCTGGAACTGTCTGAAGGCGGAAGCCAGAGTGATGATCCCCAACGGCTATGGCAAGATCATCAATACCGGTTCGATCTGCGGCCATGTGATCTGGCCCGATCCGCAGCTGCCGTACAGCGTTTCGAAAGCGGCGGTCATCCACATGACCCGCGCCGCGGCGGCCGAACTGATCAGGCACGGCATCCGGGTGAACTGCATTTCTCCGGGCGTCACCAAAGTTGCGGATCTGTTCCCGGAAGTCGTGGATGTGTTCTTCAAGACCGCGCCGATCGACCGTTTCGGTTCTCCCGCGGATCATCAGGGGGCAGTGGTCTTCCTGGCCGCGGAGGTTTCCGATTTCATGGTCGGACAGGAGATCGTGCTGGACGGCGGCTACACCATCATGTGAGCCGGAGCTGGTTCACCGTTTCGGAAACTTCTTGCCGCCTTTGGGATGGAAATGCGGATTGCCGCGGTTCTGGGGATCGAACCGTCCGCGGTCCGGACCGCCTTTGCCGCCGTCGCGGCGGTGTTTGAGCATGGTCAGCTGGGTGCGGCGTTCCTTGAGTCCGCGGTTGACTTCGATCGGTTCTCCCGAGGCGGTCTTGCCGGAACAATACATGGCCGCGCCCATGGTCAGAGGCAGCGGAATGTAATCCTGCGCCTGCTGCGGGCTCCAGTGATGCGAGGCCAGAAAATCATCCACCACTTTCATTTCCTTCGCCGTACAGCCGGGGAAGTTCGAGATGAACAGCGGGATCAGATACTGTTCCTTGCCGCATTCGCGGCTGACCCGTTCGAAGATTTTCATGAACTCTTCCAGTTCGCCGCTTTTGCCTTTCCGCATCAGTGCCAGCACCCGCGGATGCAGATGTTCCGGCGCCACTTTCATGTGTCCGGAAACATGATGCCGGATGATCTCCTCGGTCAGGTCCGGCTGCATCAGGGCCAGGTCCAGCCGGATCCCCGAATTGATGAAGATATGTTTTACGCCGGGTTCTTTCCGCATGCGGCGCAGAAGGTGGATCAGCGCGCGTCCGTCCGCCTGATAATTGGGGCAGGGATTGGGGAACATGCAGCTGGAACGGCGGCATTTGGCGCAGATCGAACGGTCCTTGACGGAATTGCCGTAGATATTGCCGGCGGCGCCGCCGACGTCGCTGACCGTGCCGCGGAAGAATTTCATGTTTTTCAGCCGGGCGAGGCTGCGCATGATCGATTCTTCGCTCCTGGAGACCACGTGCCGCCCCTGATGGGCCACGAGTCCGCAGAACGCACAGCCGCCGGGACAGCCCCGGACCGCCTGGATCGAATCGCGCACCGTCATATACGCGGGAATGGGCTCTTTATAGGAAGGATGCGGCAGCCAGGCATAGGGCAGCTCGCTCACATGGTCGAGTTCTTCGGTGGTCAGGGGTTTCTGCGGCGGTTCCACCAGGACATAACGGCCGTTGGTCTCCTGCAGCAGACGGCGTCCGCACCAGGGATTCATCTCATGTTCGATGGCAACCGTTTCCCGCATGATGGCGTCCTTGTCGTTTTTGATCTCGTCGAACGAGGGGAGCATGACGAAGGAATCGTCGATCCTGAGTTCGGCGGAGGCTTTGCCGCCGAGGTAGCGCGCGGTTCCGGGAATGCCGGAGAGATCCTCGCCGTGTTCGATCCGGCGGAAGATTTCCGGGGTGGAACGTTCGCCCATGCCGTAGGTCAGGATATCGGCCTTGGATTCGACCAGCAGACTGGGCCGCATCTTGTCCTGCCAGTAATCGTAATGGGCGACGCGGCGCATGCTGGCTTCCATGCCGCCGAGCACGGTCGGGATGCCGGGGAAAGCACCTTTGCACAGCTGGGTATAGACCACCGAGGCCATCGGCGGTTTCAGTCCGGTTTTGCCGCCGGGCGAATACATGTCGTCCGAACGCAGACGGCGGCCGACGGTGTAGATGCAGACCATGGAATCCATGTTGCCGGCGGTGATGCCGCAGGCGATGCGGGGTCGTCCCATCACCTTGACCGAATCGGGATTTTTCCAGTCGGGCTGGGCGATGATGCCGACCCGCCAGCCGTGATCGAGCAGCAGCCGTCCGATCAGCGCCATGCCGAAAGCGGGATGGTCCACGTAGGCGTCGCCGGTGACCAGCAGGATATCCAGTTCCTGCCAGCCCAGCTGATCCATTTCCGCCCGGCTCATCGGGATAAATTGCGGTTTCAGATTCATGCGGCTCCTTGTTCAAGTCAATAATATAGCACAAAAAAGCCAATGGTCAAAGCAAAAATCAATTTTGAAGAAGAGAGAGACCCTTTTTTGCGATTCTTAAAGAGCAAATCATCCCTGAAAGTGGGACCGGGGCGGCCGGAGAGATCCGGTCGCTTTTTTCGCTTTCGGGTGAGTGTGGCGATTGGCTGTCGATGTGCGGGGTTAACTTTTTTAATTGCTTAATATTATCATAATGTTTCATTTCTGTTTTTTTATAAAAAAATCGTATTTTTTTTTGAAACATGCTTGACAAGGAGAAATCGGGGAAGTATAGTGATGAAAAGATAAAAGAATGAAAAGATAATAATATGAAAGATTAAGATAATTATGTCAAGAAAAAATCTTGCCAGAAAAATTCGCGAACTTCTGACGGAGAAGATTCGGAACGGGGAATATCCCCCGGGTTCGCCGCTGCCTTCGAATGCCGATTTACAGCGGGAATTCGGCGTTTCCCTGATTACTGCCAACCGTGCGGTATGCGAACTGGCCGCGGCGGGGCTGGTTTATCGTGAACGCGGCCGTGGCACGTATGTGAGCGAGGCGGTAAAGCCGGAGAAAAAAACGTACCGGATCGGCATCGTGGATTTTCTGGACCATCTCGACAATCCGATCTATAATGCTGCGTTGAATATACGTCCGCAGACTATCGCCTCGCATCTGAAAGGGATGGGACACGAAGTGCAGTTTCTGGATTATAAAACCGTTTCCCGGCTTGAGAGTTTGAAAAACGCCGTAAAAAAACTGGACGGGCTGATGATTTCCCGGAGTTTTTGGGATCTCAAAACCCTGGCTAATTTCCGGACCTTGACTCTGCCCATGCTTCTGTTCAATGGAGAAGACATCAGTCCGGAGCCGTTCAATCAGATTATTGCCGACAATCTTCCTGGCAGCCGCGAAGCTGCCGTCCACGCCATGAAATATGATTTTCCGGGAATCATCATCGTATATGAAAATCACTCCGATGGAAGAAATCGCCGGGATGCTTTTCTTCAGGCCTTGAATGAGCAGGGTTATGACCCTGACCGGATCTCACAGTATGAACTGGAAGTAGCGGCCATTCAGCGTGGCGCGTTCAGCTACCGGATGGGACAGAAACTTTGCGGAAAACTGCCTGGAAAACTGCTGTACATCACCTCGGACGTGGCGGCATTCTGCATGATGGAGGCTTTTCAGGATCATCGTCTGATGCCCGGAAAGGATTTTCAGCTGCTAAGTTATGACAACCTGGAAGACTGCGGTTATTCGCCCTACCGGGAACCCACGCTGACCACGATCGATTCGCAGAGTATCAAAATGCCGCACCGGGCGGCGGAACTGATGATCCAGCTGATCGAACATCCGGCGGAAGGAAATCTCATCGTCCGGATCCCGACTTCGCTTTTAATACGCAAAACAGCATTCAATATTCAATCATAAACCAACCAAAAGGAGAAAACCAGATGAAAAAATTGAATGATGCAAGCCGCTGGAACGTGAGTTATGACGTAAACCTCTTCACTCTGATTGAACTGCTGATTGTAATTGCGATCATTGCCATTCTTGCCAGTCTGCTGCTGCCGGCACTGAACAAGGCAAAGCAGAAAGCGCAGGCGATTTCCTGCACCAACACCTTGAAACAGCTCGGCACCTGCTGCCAGCAATATGTCGCGGACAACGATGACTGGATCATGCCCTGTTCGATGCCGACACCCTATTCCGACAGCAGCTGGACAGAATCGGATTACTGGTCCTATCATACCAGTGTCACAAATCCACTGGTGGACAGACTCTACATGAATCCTTATTTACCAAAACTGCCTAAGGACACTACGCGGCCTATCGGCAAACTGGGTTCACACTATATTTGTCCGGGAATTGAACCTACAACCAGCCGCTGTTATGCCATGAACGCTTATATGAACGCCCGCAGCGGCAAAAACCTCAATCTGGCGGGGATGCAGAAAATCATCCGGATCAAACAGCCATCCAAACTAATGCATATCACCGAAGGATATACCTGGTTTTTCATATATCGCTGGTATGTGCTGTCCGGCGGAGCGATGCGCAGCAGCGATTCCAACTATACTGAAACCGCCATGGCATTCCGTCACAGCGGCGGCTCCAATACCCTGTTTGTCGACGGTCATGTATCTCCGATCATGAGGGGGAGCTACAAATACACCGATGAGATGTGGCTGATTAATCCGTAACAAGGCAGAAAGTTAAGCTGTCAACATTTACACTGAATTATAATTAAGGGTCTTCCACAGATGAACGACTGGGAAAATCAGAATTTAACTTCAATCAACAAAGAACCTTACCGGGCTTTTACCGTAGCATTTGAAAACCGGGACGATGCCATGTCCGGACAGGCGGAACTTTCTCCATTCTGCAAATTGCTGAACGGGACATGGAAATTTGCCTTCTTCCCAGCCCCGGGGGAAATACCGGAAGATTTCGACTGCAGCGGATGGGATGACATCATGGTGCCAAGCCACTGGCAGCTGAAAGGATACGGACATCCGCATTATACCGACATCAAATACCCCTTTCCAATCGATCCGCCGCTGGTGCCAACGGAAAATCCCACGGGATGTTATATCCGTGAATTCGCGATTCCCGATAACTGGGCGGAACACCGTATCCTGCTGCGGTTCGAGGGGGTCGATTCATTTTATTATGTTTGGGTCAACGGTCAACTGGCCGGGATGAGCAAGGGCAGCCGGAACGCTTCGGAATTCGACATTACCGGCATTGTCCAGACAGGCATCAACCGCATCGCAGTCCAGGTATTGCAATGGAGCGATGGGACATATCTGGAAGATCAGGACATGTGGTGGCTGAGCGGAATTTTCCGCGATGTTTCGGTCTGTGCGGTCCCACGGTGCGACATCTACGACATTTTTGTCCGCCCGGGGCTGGATGCGGCTTATAAAGACGGCAGGCTCGAACTGGAAGCGGAAATTCTGAACACCGGCCGCAGTGCGGTCCGCGGACTGATGCTTGAGGCGGAACTTTTTGATGCATCCGGAAATCCGGTTTTCCGGAAACCGCTGGTGGATGCCCTGCCGGAAATCAATGCGGGGAAAAGAATCCGGACCACGTTCTCTGCCAAAGTGAAAGACGTTTGTGCCTGGACGGCGGAAACGCCCGTTCTCTACACGCTGCTGCTGACCCTGAAAAATTCATCCGGCACAGTTGAATACAAATCGCTGAAGATCGGATTCCGCACGATCGAGATCAAAAAAGGCAATCTGCTGGTGAACGGAGTTCCGATCATGATCCGCGGCATCAACCGGCATGAATTTGACGCCGATCTGGGCCGGGCGCTCACGCGGGAGGTAACGGAAGGAGATCTGCTGCTGCTCAAACGGCATAATGTCAACGCCATCCGGACCAGTCACTATCCGGATTCGCCGGTTTTTTACGAGCTGTGCGACAAACTCGGATTCTATGTCATGTGCGAAGCCGATCTGGAATCTCATGGATTCGGCTACGGCGAGGGCAAAAATCCGACCATGTGGAAGGATTGGGAAAAGCCCTGCGTAGACCGGATGCGGGCAATGGTGGAATCGCATAAAAATCACCCTTCGATCGTGATCTGGTCACTGGGCAATGAAGCGGGGTTCGGGATCAATCACCGGAAAATGGCCGAGTACACCCGGCGGAGAGATAATACGCGCCCGCTTCATTATGAACGGGATCAGGAAGCGGAAATCACGGATTTCGTGACCCGGATGTATCTAACTCCCGCGGTCTGCATCGAAACGGTGGAAAAATACTGCAAAGGCGGGAAACCGTTCATTCTCTGCGAATACGCCCATTCCATGGGCAATGGTCCGGGCGGACTGGAAGACTACTGGCAGACCTTTTTTACACACAAGGAAATGCAGGGAGGATTCATCTGGCAGCTCTGCGATCACGGCATCCGCACTCAAAAGGAAGACGAACATGGTCATGTCCATGAATTCTTCGCTTACGGCGGCGATTTCGGGGATGAGCCCAACGATGGAAATTTCATCACGAACGGTCTGCTGTTCCCGGACAAAACCCCGTCGCCGGGCATGATCGAAACGAAAAAAGTCTACGCTCCGGTCCGGGTCGCCGCCAAAGACCTGAAAAAGGGACTGGTCGAGGTCTGCAACCATTATGATTTCCTGACGCTGGAACATCTCGACATTACCTGGAGCCTCAGCGAAAACGGCGTTCCGGTACAGACCGGAGCACTGGCTCCACTGCGGATCAAGGCGCGCAGCCGCCGGATATTGGAAATTCCGTATGTACTGCCGGAACATCCCAAATCCGGAGCGGAATATTTCCTGAACCTGACTTTCAATCTTGGGCGGGATATGCTGTGGGCAAGGGCCGGATATGAAATCGCCTGGGCTCAATTCGCCTTGCCGGTGAAAACGGCCGCCGTCCGCAATCCGGTCAGAAACCATCTGCCGGAAATCGAAATGGATGAAGATCCCCGGTCCCTGCTGATCGCAGTTGATGAAGCCCGGATCGCGATCAGTAAAAACACCGGATCGATCACGGACTGGACGCTCGACGGCACGCCGCTGCTGGAGCGGGGACCGCGCTTTAACCTGTTCAGGGCACCGATCGACAACGACAGCAAGGGTTCCGGTGCTTGGAACGAGTGGCAAAATGCCCGTTATCATCAGTTCCAGCACCGGTTGGAATCCGTGGAAGCCGATCCCAACCGGAAGACGGTCCGGGTGGTCACCCGGGCGGCTCCGCCGGCGCTCCTGGCGGGCATCCGGTGCGAATATCTCTACACCTTCCATCCGGACGGCGGTTTTACGCTGGCAATCAAAGGTACGCCGCAGGGGACTATGCCTTTCTTCCCTCGCCTTGGATTCCAGCTGTTTCTGCCAGTGGAGATGGACCGCGTGCAGTGGTTCGGTCTCGGACCGGGCGAATCGTATGTGGATTCAAAAACGGCGCAGCGGGTTGGTCTCTTCAAAGCGGGGGTAGACGCGCTCTACACTCCGTATGTGATGCCGCAGGAGGACGGCAACCGCAGTGAAGTTCGGCGGGCGGCGTTTTACAATCTGCACATGGCCGGTTTTGCAGTGCGGGGAGTGGGAATGAATTTCAATTTCAGCATTCACCGTTTCACACCGGAAGCGGCTTGGAAAGCGAACCATCCGCATGAGATCGAATGTTCGGAAAATCTCTGTTTGAATCTGGATTGGAAACAGAGCGGGATCGGTTCGTGTTCCTGCGGACCGGCACTGGATGAACGCTACCGGATTCCGGTGGAGCCTTTCGCTTTCGGAATGAGATTCCGTCCGTTCCGTCCCGGCGAACTGAACGATACGGCGTTCTTTGCGATGATATAAACTGCGGAGGCAAACACAGCCGTGTATTCTGAAATATTCAACCATAAACAATGGGAATGTCTGTCGGGAAAAATGTTGACGGATATTCTCTGAATAATACGATCGCCTGGAAAGGAATTATGCAATGATCACGTATGCGCTTTCCACTTGTGCCTACGGAAACTATGTCAATCCGGAAACGGCCGGGGCTCTGCGGCAGACGCAATTCCGCAACTATGAGCCTTATTTCGGTATCTTTACCACCGATAATGAGCGTTCACGCGAATCCCGTGAACTGACCCGTCAGCTGATTCGGGAAGGTGTCTTCCGTTCCGCCAGCGTACACCTGCCGTTTTCCGGAGCAAAGAGCTGGGACCCGTCGCATCTGGACGAGGAGGAACGGAAAGCAGTCTCCGCCCGGCTGGTCAACGTGATTCGCGACAATGCCGAACTGATGGGACCGATGGTGACGCTTCACGCTAGCGACGACACCCCGCTGGAAGAGCACCCGAAACGCATCGGGCAGGTCTGCAGGACGATCGAAGAAATGCTGCCGGCTGCGCGGGAACTGGGGTTTGTCATCAACGTGGAATTTCTGCCCCGGACCTGTGTCGGCAACTGCGCCGAAGAACTTCAGCAGATCGTTTCGCATTTCGATGCCGATCAGGTCGGCATCTGTTTGGATGTGAATCATATCATGGGCCGCTGCCGCGAGCTGCCGCAGATGATCGATTTGCTCGCTCCGCGAATCCGTTCCTTCCACATCAGCGACTACGACGGCATCGATGAGACCCATTGGCTTCCGGGCCAGGGCGTTCACGACTGGCCGGAACTGATGAAGCATATCCGCGCCATTGATCATGACGTTCTGCTGATTCTGGAAACCATCTGGCAGCTGAAATACCCATACCGCGAGGTAAGTCCGTATTTCTCCCTGCGGCAGAATGAAAGAGCCGTCTGGTTCCTGGAAAACTGCGAAAGACTCGTCCCCGAAATCGAAGCGTTCCGGATTCCCGGAAAATAACCATAGGAGAAAAAAAACATGAAGCGGAACATTATTCTGTGCCTGCTGGGCGCCGCCTCCCTGCTGGGTGCGGCCGACATCCATTACGAAAAAGGAGACAAAGCCGTTCAATTTGCGGCAAAGGATCTGGCCCGCTGTCTGACCAAAGTATCCGGACGGACTTTCCAGACGAAGGAATCCCCTGCGGCTCCGCAGGCTGGAGACATTATTCTGGTCAACGATCCGAAACTGGAAAAACAGCAATGGCAGTTTGCGTTCCGGGACGGGAAACTGTACATTTCCGGCCGGGGGGCACCGGGACTCGTCTACGGTGTCTATACGTTCCTGGAAAAATACGCCGATTGTGCCTGGCCGGCGCCCGATGTCGAGGTCATTCCCGAAAAACCGGGCTGGAAACTGCCGGAGATCAATGAAAAAGGCAAACCAGCCATCATGCGCAGGGAATTCTATGTCGCCATCCCGTCGCCGGATTATACCTGGCGAATGCGCAACAAAGAAAACTTCCCGGCGGCGTTCGGCCTTCATATGCGGATCGGCAGCCCCAATGACTGCCATACGTTCGACCATTATGTCAAAGCCGTCCGGGCAGCCAAAAACCCGAAACTTTTCGGTCCCAGTATCCGCGGCGGCGAGTGTCGTACTCTCTGTATGACCAATCCGGAAGTCCGCCGGATCGTTCTTGAAGAACTGCTGAAATACATAGAAAAAGACCGCGAAAAAGCCAAGGGAAAACCCGCTTACGCCATTCCCAAAATTTATGATCTGAGTCAGTCCGACGGTCCCAGCGGGGGAGAATGCTGGTGCCAGGGCTGCCGGGAACTCGCGGAAAGAGAAGGCTCCTACTCCGCTCCCAACCTGGATTTCGTCAACTACATGGCGCGCGGCATCAGGGAAAAATATCCGGATGTCATTCTTCAGACGTTCGCGTATTCCTTTACACAGAAACCGCCCAAGACCATCAAGGCGGAAAAAAACGTCATGATCCGCTATTGCGACGCATCGTTGTATCGTCCTCTGATTCCCGGCACGCCCAATGGCCGGGAACTGGAAACTTGGAGCAGATTCGTCCATTGGAAATCCATCTGGTCTTATTGGCGGATTTTTACCGGATACCTTTATCCCTTCGTGAAAACCCGCAAGGATATTGCCGCAGAATTCCGTTTCTGTGTCAAAAACGGCGTCTATTCCTACTTCGGCGAAAATGAAGCCATGCTGTCGCGTAGTTTTTCCGTTCAGCAGCATTATCTCGGACTGAAGATGATGGATGATCCGATGCAGGACATCGAAAAACTCAATGCCCGCTTCATGCGGGAATATTACGGCGCCGCCGCGCCTTTCATGCAACAGTATCTGGAATATCTGGAAAAACGCCAGAAGGAAGATCGTTCTTTCCTGGACAAGGAATTTTTCGAAAAGGTCAACGGCTGGCTGGACGCTGCCGAAAACGCGACCCGGAGCGATGCCCGGTCCAACCTTCATGTCCGGTGCGAACGGGTGATCGTGGACCGTACCATGTTCCTCCGTCTTGACGAGCTGATGAAGCAAGGCTGCAAAGCCGACCTCAAAGCCGTTGCGGAGCGTTTCCTGAAAAACGGTCTTGATCAGGTCAAGCTGTGGACCGTCCACGACCGGAAACTGCGAGCCCAGATGGAGGAAAAGCATCGTGGAGAAGCCGATCTTTATTCCCACTACCCGGTTCCCATTCCGGAACAATTCAAGGGCTGTGAAATCATTGACATGCATTGGAATCAGCTTCAGCGCACGAACGACAATGCGGTCAAAGACCCCGATGCCGTCTGCGGTATGGCGATCCGGAATCCGAAACTGCCGCAGACCTTGCCCTTCAAACTGGGTTTTTACAGCACTGCGCTGAGAACCGGCAGCGGTCTGGAATTCCTGAAGCAAGATATTCCGCAGGATGAAAAGTTCCATTTGTACAAGCTCGGCCGGATCCGGATTCTTGCTCAACTGTATGTCTACTATGACAAATTGTGGGAATTCCGAACCTATCTTCCCACCATCGGCATTCTCGGCGAAGAGCGCGATATCTGGGTTTCCATGAAATTCCAGGGGAAACCGTGGGTCGAAGGTTCCCAAAAGCCCGGAATGGTCCTCATTGACCGCCTTCTGCTGGTCAAGGACGACAATCCGCTGCGCAAATACAAACCCGTTGACGCCTCTAAAAACCTGCTGAAAAACGGCGGCTTCGAAAATTACAGCGATACTTGGATCAACCAGTGGGGAAAACCCGGTCCGAAATGCCGGATCGACACGGAAGTGAGACATTCCGGCAAGGCCAGTCTCCGACTCGGGAATGTGGAAAAACACTGGGCTATCGCTGATGCGAATCTGGGCAAAATCAAAGATTTGAAGAATGATCTGTTGATCCGCGGCTGGTACAAGTATGAAAACATCAAACCCGTCCCGAACAGCCTTACGTTCATCGGTTTGCAGCCGTTTGATGCCAAAGGCTACGATATCACCTCCTACCGGCTGAGAGCGGCCGAGTTTTTCACCGGATCCTATGATTGGCGTTATTTTGAAAGAGTGGTCGAAATTGATGAACTCAAAAAGAAGACTGCCAGACTGAAACCGCTGCCCGGCGAAAGGCTTTCATTCCGGATCTTCCTCTACCATCAGCCGGGAACGGTTTGGGTAGACGATCTGGAAGTCATTCCGCTGGAGAAAAAATAATTCTTTCGAAAGGGAATCGTTATCGGAATTCGTTCCCCGGGGTTGACTGGGTTCAACCCGGGGAACGATAAAAGATTCCGCCCACTGGTGCGGAAGATATCTTGAACCATTGGCCGAATTATGATTCATGATGTCTTCCGTCTGTTTTTCTGCCGCATGGCATAAAGGTGCTCCGTAAAGCCACCCTCCTGTTCAAAGGCCGCTGCCTGCTTTTCCAGCTGTTTTTTCAGCAGATAGATCGTCAGATTCAGCAATGACAGCGCTCCGTTGGCAACGATTGCCGATTGCCGCATGTCCGGCATTGACTTACGCATATCCTGAACCCAAGCACGGAAAGACGGCATATCAGAAATCCGCCGCTGCCTGAAGCTCAGCAAAGCGGGATGGTCCTTGTCCCATTCAGGCAATTCATGCTGGCGCAAAAAATCCTGATAGTCCAGCTGCAATTCAACCAGCGATGCCCGGGCGACATTCGTAAGTTTCAATTCTGTCTTGCGGCTGGTTGCCGCCGCTTCGGATCCTTCCGCGATATTCTGGACTCCGCTCCGTGCCGCCTGCGCCATCTGGTCGCGAGTCCGTGACTTGGCGTCAATATATATTTCCACGAAACGAGCAGTGATGTCAAAAATCAGCCGTGCCAGCTGAAAACTTTTCAGATCTTCAAAGCCGCCGTGCGGCAAAAGGATTTCAGACATGATTTTTTCTCCAATTAGATAGTTTCAGGTTTATCATTTTAGCTCCCACACGGACTGACACGGACTGACACGGATTGACACAGCTGGTGTATTGCTTGTAACCTCCGTGTGTGTCCGTGCTTGTCCGTGTGAGTCATTGCTTATCTCGGCGGCAGGTTCCAGATCAGGGCGAACGTCAGGTCGGCCGCGGTGCAGATGCTTTGTGCGGAAATGTTTTCCAGCGTGTCGCCCGCAGTGTGCCAGTTGCTGTTGGCGGGTCCGTAATTGAAATCGATCAGATCGACCGCTGGCACGCCGCGCTGGAAAAACGGCACATGGTCGTCGAGCATGTCATGAGACAGTTTTTCGAAACGGAGATCGGGGAAATGTTGACGGATGATCCCGGTCAGGGCCGCGGTCAGGGCGGGGGTGCTGTTGGCGGGCAGCGTCAGATTCAGGTCGCGGTCGCCGATCATATCCAGCAGGATCATCGCACGGCAGTTTTTGAGCTCGCCGCTCTGTTCATATTTCTGTGCCAGCGCGCGGCTGCCGTGCAGGCCGTCGTGTTCCCCATATCTGTAAAGACATTCCTCGCCGTCGAAAAACACGAACCGGAGCGTGAAAGGCGGTTTTGCCGGATATTTTTCGAGTGCGCGGATCATGGCGAGCAGCGCGGCAACTCCGGAAGCACCGTCATTGGCGGCCTGGAAACCGGGAGTGTTCAGAAACTTTTTGGCGTCATAATGGCAGCCGATCAGGACCCATTCGCGGGAGCGGCCGGGAATTTCGGCGATGATATTGCGGAAAGTCATTTTCCCGGCAGGGCTCATATCTTCGAAACGGTGTTCGGAGACCTTGAACCGGGAAGATCCAGCGGCGGTTTTCCGGATCCATTCGGCGTAAGCCGCAATGGCCGGCGAACCGGAATGACGGGCGCCGAACGCCACGGATCTTTCCGCATACTGCTGTGCGAGGGCGGCATCGGTCTTGGGCAGTTCCGAAAAAGGAACCTCGGGCGAACACGCCGCTGCGAACAGACAGAGGACTGCGGACAGCCAAGCGGATCTCATCGGGAAGTACCGCCCTTGTCGATCGAAATGCCGCGCCGCTGGAAGGTCGGGATATCCAGATCTTCGTCCTTGTATTTGACCGGCGGACAATTGGAGAAAATGCCCTTGGAATAACTCTGAAGGTTAAGGAGCCCCTGCTCGAAGGAATCCTTGCTTTCTCCGGGGAACAGCGAATCGTGCGACGGTACCTGGGATTCCGCGGGCCGGACGGTCTGGACATACTGGACGGCCAGGGCGCAGAGTTGGACCTGGTCATGGTATTCGGGGTTGATGGTGGCGCCGGCGGAAACCGGAATGCCGACGGGGAGGAAGGAGACCAGGTTTTCCAGCGTGCGTTTCATTTCGCCGAACTGCAGATCGCCGCCGGTCATGGTGACGATCAGGGCGCTGCAGGAGGTAAGGCGGTCCATGCCGCCGAGGAAGGGCGATTCCAGCATCCGTTCCAGTGCGATAGCGCAGCGGTCGAGACCGTCTTTCTGGGAGGCCCGGCCGCATCCGAACGAACAGATGTTGGCGGCTTTGGTGAGCGCAGCGGAAAATTCGGCATAATCCGGACCGATCAGTTTCCGGCTGCGGAAGAGTTCGGCGATGCCGAAGATCGAGGAAGCGAGTTCATAAGCGGCTTTTTCGAAAGCGGGTTCGACCTCGGTATCTGGGGGCAGGGAGGAAAACAGCAGATCATTGGGCAGCGGGATCAGCACTTCGGCGATCCCGTGCAGATCCTGCAGACACTGTTCGGCATTGCTGCGTTTGGTGTAGGATTCGAAGGAGAACGGAGTCGTGAGCATGAAAACCGCGGGGATGGAAAGACTGCGGATCACGCTGGCCACCGCGCGGACACCGCCGGTCGCGGTGCCGCCGCCCAGACCGCCGGTGACGATGATGAAATCCTGTCCGGAGAGCGCCTGGGTGATCTCATTGCGCTTGCGTGAAAAGGCCCGTTCGGCTTTTTTCGGATCGCCGCCGCAGCCCAGGCCGGTATTGGCCGCCCAGTTGACTTCCGCGCGAAGGACGGCGGAAGCGGTGCAGCAGGCCGCGGATTCCTTGTCGGTTTCCAGCAGCAGGGTCTGGAAGGATCCGCTGCCGGGCAGACGTGCGAAGGCGTTGAGGGTTTTGGCGCCGCAGCCGCCCAGAGCCACGATCATGATCTTCCTGGCCGGAGCAGCGGCAGTTTCGGCCGGTTCTGCAGATGGGGTGATTTCAGATGGAGTGTTCATATTTTGAATACCTTGGTAAGATCTTTGACTTTCTGGAAGAGATTTTCGCCGAAATCTTCAAGCGCGTCACCGATCCTCATGCCGGAACTGTTCTGGTCGCTGCCGATCTGGATGGCATATTTGAGCAGACCGAGCAGATCGGCATAACGGAGCGGATTGTCGAGTGCGGTCATGGCGCCGGAAAAACCGGAGGGGATCCCCTGACGGACCGGCATGCGCATGGTCTCCGCCAGATTTTTGCGGGCCGCGGCGAGCATGGCGCCGCCGCCGCAGAACACGATCCCCGATTCCAGCTGCGGCGTGCAGGTGCGCGGGTCAAGCTGTTCGCGGAGAATGGAAAAAATCTCCTGCAGCCGGAGCTCGATGATCCGTTCGTAGGAACCGACCGGGATCTTCCGTTTGGATCCGCTGCCCTGTCCTCCGACCTCGATGAAGGGCTCGCCGGAATGGATCCTGGCGGCCAGATCGGAATCGGTCAGCATTTTCCGGCACTGGTCGATCCCCAGATCCAGGCCGATCGAAAGATCGTTGGCGATATTGTCGGTCCCGACCGCCAGCGCGCCGCTGGCCAGGATGCCGTCGCGCCGGATCACGATGTAGGAGGTGACTCCCGCACCCATGTCGATCAGCAGGACTCCGTCGTTTTTTTCTTTTTCCTGCAGGGTTCCGAATGCCGCGGCCACGGGGGAAAATACAAATTCGATCGAATCTTCGAAACCCTGTTCGCGCAGCACCGACTTGGTGATTTCCAACGGCCGCCGGCTGATGGAAAGGATATGGAGGAAAGCATCCAGCCGGCTGGCGGTCATGCCGTCCGGATTGGACACCCGGTTATGGGAATCCAGCAGGAAATAGGAATCGAAGGATCCGAGCAGGATCTGATCTGGCGGCAGGGCCAGGTTCTGCGCTTTGTTGACGGCTTCCAGAATATGGTTCTGGCGGACGCGGTGGTCATCGGCATAGATGAAGACCTGTCCTTCCCCCTGGCGCGAAGTGATGCCGGAACCGTTGACAATGCAGTAAACATTGCGCCGTTCATTGACGATCCCGGCTGATTTATCCGCATCGGCGAGCGCTTTTTCGAGCACGGTGGAGGCTTTCTGTGCGTCAATGATCTCGCCTTTGCAGACCGCGCCGTCCGAAGGTTCCTGTCCCAGACCGACCACCACCGGGTTGCCGGCTTTGTCGCACATCCCGTGCAAAGCCCGCACCGAATGTGTGCCGAATTCCACACAAGTTATCAGATTTTTGTCATTGGCTGCCATGTTCCGCCCTTTATCATCTCAGTTTTTATTGAAATTCCTGCTTTTTCAATTGAAATCCGTCTTAACTGGTGTATTTTACTGTAAAACAGTGAATGTTTCAAGTCCAAATGGAGAGAATCAATGGAATTTCTTTATGAAATACTGCTTGACAACGGCTTTAAATACAAAGCCAGGGGCGACGAGTCCCTGTCGCTGAAGACCGGAGACTTCTGCATTATCCGTAAAGATTTTTTTCTGGATTACGGCCAGATCATTTCATCGTCGCATACTCCGTACAATCCGGATGCCGAGCCGAAAGAGGTCCATCACAGCGGTCCGCCTTCGGAAAAACGGGCCGAAGTTCCCCGGATCCAGCGCAAGGCCACCATGGTGGATCAGAGCAAGGCCAATGAAAACCTGATGCGTTCCAAATCGGCGCTCCGGACGGCCGGACAGTATATCGAACGGCTGAACCTGCCGATGAAACTGATCAATGCGCATTACGCATTCGACGGCAAGCTGCTGGCGATCCAGTTCAGTGCGGAAGGCCGGGTGGATTTCCGCGAACTGGTCAAACAGCTGTCGATGGCGTTCAATACCCGGATCGAGCTGCGTCAGATCGGGGTCCGGGATGAAACGGCCATCGTCGGCGGACTTTCCATCTGCGGCCGCCCCTTCTGCTGCTGTTCCTTCCTCACCTCGTTCGATTCGATCAATGTCAAAATGGCCAAGGAACAGGACCTGTCCCTGACGCCTTCGACCATTTCCGGCATGTGCGGCCGCCTCAAATGCTGTCTCAAATATGAGCATGAAGGCTATCTGGAACTGGAAAAGACCATGCCCAGACGCGGCGACTGCTGCGAATGCAAGGAAGGCCGCGGCCATATCATCGACCGCAATCTGCTGACCCAGACCGTGGTGGTGCAGATGGATGACACCGGGCGGACCGTCTCCTGTTCCAAGGACGATGTGAGCGTGGTCTATCCGGAAAAATACCGGGTCCGGAGCAATTCGAACCGGCGGGACGGCAAGGATACGCCGCCGGATGAACTGTCCAAACTGGAAGATTGAGCTGAAACTTCAACATTCATGAAATGAGGTATAAACATGTCTGAAGCGATTTGTCCCTGCGGCAGCGGCAAAAATTATGCCGACTGCTGCGAAAAAGTGATCCGCGGCACCCCTGCCGAAACACCCGAAGCCCTGATGCGCGCCCGTTACAGCGCGTACGTCAAAGGCGAGATCGATTTCATCATCAATTCCCTGCATTCGAGCCAGCGCGACAACAACGACCGGGAAGAGATCCGGCGCTGGTCGCAGAATTCCGAATGGAGCGGACTGGAGATCATCCGCACGGAAAAAGGCGGACCCGATGACGATACCGGGATCGTGGAATTCATCGCCCGCTACCGGGACCGGAATATTCCGATGGAACATCATGAGATCGCCGAATTCCGCCGGGAAAAAGGCGAATGGGTCTTCTATGACGGCGAACTGGTTCCCCAGGCTCCGTATGTCCGCCAGGAAGCCAAGATCGGCCGCAACGACCCCTGTCCCTGCGGATCCGGCAAGAAATACAAAAAATGCTGCGGCAAATAACCTTACGGAGAAAAAAACATGATTTACGATACGCTTGAGAACGCCGCTTCCTATCCGATGGGTCCTGCTTTCCGGAAAGCCGTGGAATATGTGAAAACCCTGAATGCCTCGACTCCGGACGGCCGTTATGAGATCGACGGCGACAAGATCACCGCCCGGGTCATGAGCTACGAAACCCAGGACGGCGCGCCGGCCAAATATGAAGTCCACCGCAATTTTGCCGATCTGCAGGTCCTGATCGCCGGACATGAGACGATTTTCGTCCGGATGGCCAAAGGACTGCCGGTCCAGACTCCCTACAATGCGGAAAAAGACTGTGAATTCCTGAGTCCGGACGAACACTCCGCCGAGCTGAATGTGCAGCTGTTCCCCGGTTATTTCACGCTGCTGCTTCCGCAGGATGCCCACATGGGCAAAGGCGCCACCTGCCTCGGCAAGTGCGGCCTGAAAAAAGTCGTCGTCAAAATCGCGTTGTCCGAACTCAAATCCTGAATCCGGACCATTCGGATGTCAGCGGAAAAAATGATCCCGGACATCGGTCCGGTCCCGCGTTTCGAAAAGTATCCGCTGGAACTTTCCGACTGGCGGGACGGCATCGTGGTCCGGTCTCCGAACTGGCTGGGCGATGCGGTCATGTCGCTGCCCGCGCTGACAGTGCTCCGCCGGACTGTTCCCCATCCCTGCGGACTGTTTGTGGTCTGTCCGAGAGGGTTGGCACCGCTCTTCCGGATGCTGCCGGGGATCGTGGATACCGTGATCGATCTGGCGGACGCCCATTCGTTTCCGACCTGGGAAGAACGGAAACGGGTGCGGTGGCTCAATGCCGGACTCGGACTGCTGCTGAACAATTCCTTCCGGGATGCACTGTGGATCAGGACCTGCCGTGTGCCCAGACTTTTCGGAACGGATGCGAGGTTCCGTTCTTTCCTGCTGGCGCAGTCCTTCCGTTTTCCCCCGCGTCAGGATCATCAGCTGAACCTGCCGCATCAGGCGGCCAAATATCTGGCCATGGCGCGGACTCTGGGAGCGCCGGACTGGGACGGAATCCTGCCTGAATTCGATCTGCCGTATGAACCGGAGACCTGGTCCGATGAACTGCGGGAGGTTTTGCAGACACCGAATCTGCTGGCGCTCGCGCCTGGCGCGGCCTACGGTGCGGCGAAACGCTGGGATCCGCTGCGGTTCGCGGAAGTCGCGCAGTGGTGGGTCCGGGAACGCGGCGGCAAAGCGGTCCTGCTTTGCACCGGAAAGGAAGCGGAAGATGCCCGCAAGGCGTTGTCCGGCCTGCCGCCGGGATCCGGTTTCGATCTGGCGGGAAAAACAACTCTGGAAACTCTGATGCTGGTGCTGAAAAAAGCGGTCTGCTGCGTTGCCAATGACAGCGGAGCCATGCATCTGGCGGCCGTGCTGGGAACACCTGGTGCGGCCCCATTCGGGTCGACCGATCCGGCCGCGACTTCTCCTTTGTCCAGAAAATGGCGGATCCTGTTCGACAAGCAGCCGTGCGCACCCTGTTTCAAACGGGTATGTCCCAAGGGTGACCGGGCGTGCATGGAGGCGGTTTCGGCCGCGGATGTGATCGATGCGCTCCGTCAGGTGACGGGATTGCCGGAAACTCAGAAGAGTTCCAGCTGAGTCATCTGCATCCGGGAACGGGTCTGTCGTTTGTCGGGCCGCAGGCGGTAATTGTCGGTGATGCCGCAGGCCTTGCGGGCTTCCGCCCAGCTGCCGCCGCCGAGTTTTTTCATTCCGTAGGCCAGCAGATACTGATGATTCTTCCGCATGTTGGAATAGGCCATATCCTCGCCGTTGTGATAGAGACGCTGGATCTCATCCCGGATCTGCTGTTCGGTCATGCTGCGGCGCATCCGGATCGTATCATAATCCAGACCGGCCATGCGGACGGCGGCGCCCCAGGATTTGAAATGATGGACTGAGGCCATGTAAAGCGATTTGAAATGGTTCTGGACATGCTGGCTGGAAAGCGGTTCGCCGTTCCTGTAACGTTTTCTGATGGCGGAAATGATACGCATCTTGCTCCAGCTCCTGTATTTCCGGATGGAGCCGTAGTCCAGTCCGCTGGCGATGACGGCATTGCCCCAGGATCCGAAGATCCGTTCCGCCGCGGCATATACATGGGGATGAGTGGTCGAAAAATAATGGGAGTTAAGGGGTTCCTTTCCATTGGCGGCAAGGATGATTTCCACTATCATGTCGGGTGTCCAGATTTTCTTGAACATGCGAGTTTACTCTTGTTTTTGTTTATTCCAAAATAATCAAATGAAAAAGTAATATACCCCCGATCTGTGTTTTTTGCAAGCTGGGAAACGAATTTTTTGAAAAAAACGACTGTACTATCATTATGGGACAGGGAAAGGACCATTGCAAACCGGACGGCGCAGGCATCCGCAAGATTTCCGAAAAATCATCAAAAACAGGTTGAAAAAATCGGTTTTCCGGTGTATTGTTCCATCCTGAATTTTCTGGACTTTAAAATAAAGGAAATGAATATGGATTTCAGAATCGAAATTTCCGTGAAAAACTGCTGGAGCGATTCCCGCGGCCAGGCGGTCATCAGAACTATCAAAGGCTTTACCGGACTGG
>Ga0265298_10002535_pt1 | contig 25267 bp, 24 predicted proteins | sample AusTroGonzalo_MG_3_FD_193486 | JGI IMG/M metagenome (GOLD analysis project Ga0265298, IMG submission 193486) | Bovine rumen microbial communities from tropical cattle in Woodstock, Queensland, Australia - Gonzalo_01 | ecosystem: Host-associated > Mammals > Digestive system > Stomach > Rumen ...
CGGCATCAAGACCGAAGCCGCCAACGCCATGGCCGCAGCAGCCTCCACGCCAGAAGAACGCCGCTACAAGTGCGACTGGAGCAAGTACCAGCCGGTGGATCCGCCGTTCATGGGCGAAAGCAAGCTCCCGCCGATTCCTATCGAAAAAATCATCCCGCTCATCAGCTGGGAATACTTCTTCTTCACTTGGAAAATCAAGCCCGACGAAGAAGAAGCGAAAAAGCTCAAGGCCGACGCCGAAGAACTCATCAAGTCGCTCACGAAGCCTGAATACGCACTCCGCGCTGTTCAAGCATTCTACCCTGCCGCCGGTACTGAAAAATCCGTCATCTTCAACACGGGCCGCACAGGCACCGACGCAGACCTCGTCGAAGTTTCAACCGCACGCCAGCAGAACCCCGAAGGCACTTGCCTTGCCCTCTGCGACTACATCGCTCCCGCAAACGCAAATACCGCAAGCGTCTTTGCCGCCCCCGCCGGGAAAGACGTCTTCCGCGATATCGTGGGTGCATTCGCCGTGACCATGAGCGAAACATTCGTCAAGCGCCTTGAAAAGCTCAAGGCAGAACAGGGCGGCAGCGATTACGACGTGCTCCTCATGCAAACCGTCGCCGACCGCCTCGCCGAAGCCGGTGCAGAATACTTGAGCCGCGAACTCGACCGCACCTGCGGTTGGAAGGGCATCCGCCCCGCCGTCGGTTACCCCGTGCTCCCGAACATCAAGGAAATCTTCAACATCGCAAAACTCATCGACTTCAAGAGCGTAGGCATCAGCCTCACCGAAAACGGCGCCATGTACCCGCAAGCATCCGTGAGCGGCCTCTACATCAGCCACCCCGAAATCGATTACTTCCACGTGAAAGTGTAACGGCAAAGCCCAAAAGAACTAAAAAGACTGCGCCATTTTTGACGCAGTCTTTTTTAATCAAAAGCAAACAAAGCGTTAAGTTTTTAACGCGAAAAGTTCCTTACTTCTTCTCTTCTGGAGCCTTGTGTTCCACCTTCCACGGCGTGAGGCCAACGACGTTATCGACCGGGAGCGCAAACGCAATCCCCTGCCCCATCGTATCGAGGCCCGCTTTTTCGTACAAAGCATGCAGCACCGCATCTTTCACGTTCAGCGGAACAAGAATCATCACCACTTCTTTTTCAGGCTGAATAGCAATATGGAAGAACGATTCCGCTTCCTTGTTCGCCGTGCCACGAGCGTTCAAAACAGTACCGCCGCGAGCGCCAGCGTCCTTTGCGGCTTCCATCACGGTATCGGAGAATCCGTTATTCACAATGCAAATAATTAATTCATGTGTATTCGCTTTCATGATTATCCTCTCCCCACCTGGGAACGGTTGTCGCTCAAAAAGTTAAATACGGACTTGCCAATCACACTCGACATCGGAATCGTGTAGGCAATTCCTTTTCCATTTACAATCGTCCTGAATTTTTCTTCAAGACATTCCAAAACAGCAGGTACATGGTCTTCGCCAATGATGCTTATAATCACAGCACGTTCCGAATCTGCAAGGCCAAGCGCGGTCATGATTTCGCGCGGAGCAGTTCCATGTCCATAAAAGACGAACTGCATATTTGCACCAAACGACTGGATGTAATCCATGTAAAAGTCAGCCTTTGCGCGGTTCACCGTCGTCACGAGAATCTTCAGGCGATTCATCGAGACTCGGGAATGAACCTTCTGAGGCGCACTTCTTTTCAAAACTTTTTTCACTGTTTCAACCATAGCCGCCTCTACACAAAGTCAATAATTTGTTCGTCATCAGCATCTTGCAAGCGGCGCATCATCATCTTGTTACGCCAAAGCCTTGCAACAATCGCTTTGAAGCCAAGAACCTGAATCGTAATAAGCGGGGTCATCGCGACCATTGCCACAATACCGAATGCGTAATTCAGAATCGAATCGCCGCCGTCGTGAATCACAGAGCAAGCGCCAATCGCTAAAGGCAAAATAAAGCTAGACGTCAAAGGTCCACTCGCCACACCACCGGAGTCAAAAGCAATCGCGGTATAAAGCTTCGGCACAAAAAACGAAAGTCCAAGTGAAATAAAGTAGCCCGGCAGCAAGTAATAAATAATCGGGAATCCGATAATAATGCGGAGCATCGAAAGCCCAATCGAAATGCCGACACCCACCGAAAGCGCGATGAGCATGGAGCGCTTTGTCACAAGGCCGCCAGTCACTTCTTCGACCTGCTTGTTGAGCACATGCACCGCCGGTTCTGCAAGCACGACCACCATACCGATAATAAAGCCTGCCGTCACAAGCGCATGCGGGCGTTTAGCCAGTTCACATCCAATCTCAAAACCAATCGGCATAAATCCGACCGTCACTGCCGTCAAGAAAATTACAAGCCCAATAAACGTATAGCAAATCCCGACACCCACTTGCACCAGCTTTACCATCGGGAGCTTAAGAACCGTAAATTGCAGCGCACAAAAGAACCCCACAATGAGCGCAAGCGCAATAAAAACTTCTTTCGCAACGGTCAGCACTACTGGTAAAAAGTGTTCGCCAAGGCTCGCTTCAATAGAATACGCTGCAGTCGAAAGTTCATAAGTCAAATCGCCTTTCGAAAAAACAACCAAGCCCATCAAAGCCAAAATAGGGCCCACCGAGCAAAGCGCAATCAAGCCGAAACTGTTTTCCGATGCATTCTTACCGCCAATCGCACCCGCAACACCCACGCCAAGAGCCATGATAAACGGCACCGTAATCGGCCCCGTCGTCACGCCACCCGAGTCAAACGCGAGCGGTACAAACGAATTCCGCCCGACAGACACCATGAGCATCCCGAGCATGAACAGCACCATGTAAAAGAAAATGATAATCAGCGAAAGGTCTTTCTTAAATACAATCTTCAAAATCGCAAGGAGCAAAAAAATTCCGACGCCCACACCGATTGTCGAAATCAACAAAATCGGTTTTACGGCATTTTTCACCTGTTCGGCCAGCACGGACAAATCTGGTTCAGCGATTGTAATAAGAACCCCCATCACAAAACAGACCGAAACAAGCAACAATAGACGCCGTGACTTGGTAAGCCCCGACCCCACGTACGCCCCCATTGGCGTCATGGCAAGGTCAGCCCCCAAGTTAAAAAGCCCAATCCCCACAATCAGAAAAACAGCGCTAATCGAAAAAACAATTTGCTCTTTTACCGAAAAAGTGACCAAAGGAGTATGCGACACCAACAGCACAATCAACGTGATGGGCAAAACAGAGGCAAAAGCCTCTTTCATTTTTTCAAACAGAATTTTTTGCATCGATTATAATATAATTAAATGGTTATTAGTCATTGGTTATTGTTCATTAGTAGCTCAAAAAAAATTTTGGTATTTACGCAACCATCCATTCACCCCACGCATCAAAAATAACGAAATGGACGAAAAAGTCATCATAAAGAAAATCAAGGAAGGTAGCCGCGATGCGCTCGGCATGCTGTGGAAAGCCCACAGCACAAATGTTCTGAATTTGGCGTTCAGAATGCTCAAGAATCGCGACGAGGCCGAAGATGTACTGATGGACATTTTCGTCTCAGTTCCGGGGAAAATCGGCAAGTTCCGCGGCGACAGCGCGCTCAACACTTGGCTATACCGCCTCACCGTCAATGAGTGTTTGATGAGGCTGCGTTCCAAAAAGCGCCACGCCGAACTCGAAGAGGAACATATCGAGCTCGTGACCGTATCCGCACTCGGGAGCAAGCACGAGGAACAAACAGATTACGACCCGGAACTCTTGGAATTTGGACTGTCAAAGCTCTCCGCCGAAACGCGAAGCATGCTTTGGCTCAAAGACGCCGAAGACCTCGGCATCAAGGACTTATCCGAGATCTATAACATGCCCGAAGGAACCATCAAAGCAAGGCTCAGTCGAGCACGTACTGTAGTCAAGAACTATTTACAGGAGAACCTGAACTATGCGTGATCAAATTGATTTCTCAAGACTTGAAAGAATCAAGCCCAGAGAAGACTCCTGGGACAAAGTCTGCGCAAGACTCGATTCTTCGAAACAAAAGAAGTTCCTCAAATTTGTCCAGACGAGAACCATGTACGCACTCGCTGCAAGCCTTTTAATTGTCTCGTTCATCGCAGTCTTTACGGCGTTCAACCATATAGATTCCGAAACGCTCCTCATCAAGAATGCCGCCTCCAACGAACTCGTTTCATGGTACGACAATCTTGGTGAAACAAACGACGATGAACTTGAAAATTTGGACACTCACACTTCCATCAGCTATTTATTACAGGAGACAAAATAATGAACGCTTCCACTAAAACCTTCTTCGCAAGCTTGATTATTTTTGCTTGCTCCCTCGGCTTCTTCATCGGAGCTTTCGCATTCAACAACGCAGGTTGCTCGTCTTTTTCTAAAAACGGAATCTGCCAGTCTCAGTTAACAGCGGACTGCTGCAAAAAGAATTTAGACTGCTGCAAGAAAAACATGGATTGCTGTAAAAAACATGGCGGTGAATTCCATGGTGATCATTTCCGCGGAGAACCGCCTCGCGACCCGCACTTCAAAGGCAAGGATTTTGACAAGAAGTTCGATAAAAAATTCGACAAGAAATTCGATTTCAAGAAAGGCGAAGCCTTCATGGATTCCGTGTTGCAGGTGACACACGAACAGAAAACCGCACTTGAACAGCAGCGCAAAGCAACGGATTCTACGTTCAAGATTCTTCGCAAGCAAAAGAAAGAAGCCGAAAAGTCTCTCCGTGAAGCACTCGATGCTAACGACGACAAGAAAATTGCAGCCGCCAAAGCTGAAATTCTCAAGGCTCAGGAAGCATTGCTCAACCACAGAATCCAGGGCGTTAAAGCATTCAACAAGATTCTCTCCAAAGAGCAGTTGGAAAAGTTCAAGGCCATGCAGTTCGAACACAAGAAGCACGACAAGCACCACAAAGGCGAACATGTTCCTGAACGCGACAACGATCAGCCTCGCGATTAAGAATTTCTAAAACGCAACTTATTTGATTTTCATGATTCCTTGATTAATAAGCCTTCGGTGAACAACCGAAGGCTTTCTGTTTTCAAAGAACTACGCATTATCGACATCTTCAAAATCGGTACTATCCCACCTGTTCTCGTCGCGGCTATCTTCCAGATGGCGCTCCGCCGTCTTGGCAATACTTTCATTGTGACCACGCAATGCCGCAAACGGGCTGAAGATTTTCGCCCGATTCGCAATAGACATTCGCGGGTGTTTCATCAAGAAATTCCAATCATCCCGCGGGTACGGCAAATTTATAATGTCATCGTAATCCATAGAGGCAATGAGGTCGTGCTTACGGCACTTTGAGGTATGAGCTCGGGGCTTCGCCCCTTTGAGGAAAAGTAGCAATAAAAATGATTTCTCATAGCTCAAAGCGAAGCGACCTCAGAGTGCAACGCACGTGCTCACCCCTCTAAGCTTTGTGCCCTCCGATTTGTTCATTGCGTTCGCGAGTGGTCGCGCCTTCCTGCATATCCATACCCTTGAAAATTGCATTTTTGCCAAAACGCTTTTTTATCGCAATTTGAGCCTGCATCATCTTCTTTTCACGCTCAATCTTCTTCACGTCCGTAAACAAGTCGTAGCTCTCGTTCGTAGCATGCAGCACGTTATTTGCAGTCAAGTTCAAGCGCTTTACAGTAAGCGAAGGATTCATGATGCGGTCGGCAAGTTTCATCACAGCTTCAGCAATCGTCGTAGCAGACGATGTATAATTCATGAGCGGAGCGGTTCCATGCGCAGGCTTTGGAATCGTGCGCCCATAGCCATCCACCACCGTTTCGCCATGATAAATTCCTTTATCCACATTTTCGCGGTCATAGCCCACATGAAGCGTAAGGCCGTTCGTCACGAGACCTTTTTCTACAAGGTCAAGCGCCAGCGTATCAACCATTTCGCGGATGACAATTTTCGCTTTTGCGCAGTCGTACGCACAACTTAAGACTTGCCCACCGCCAATGCTATGCGATTTGGCTTTGTAACGTTTGATTTCGGCAATGCCGCACGGCTCGTAGCCCCATGCATGATCAATCAAGATTTCCGCATTCACGCCAAACATTTTGTAAAGCGCATCAGGATTCTTGACGCTTGCCCGCGCAAGGTCCCCCATCGTAAAAATACCACGGCCATTATTCAAATAGCAATGTTCCAGTCGCTCCGCAATACCGCGGCCCAACTGCCAAAAGCTCGTTAGCGGCCTATGGCTCCAAAGTTCCTTGCGGTAGGTCATCTCGTCAAGTTCCGCAATGCGTACGCCATCAGCATCCGGCGCCACATGCTTCGCCATTACATCCATCGCAATCTTGCAAAGGTAAAGGTTCGTCCCGATGCCCGCCGTCGCTGTAATTCCCGTCGTTTCAAACACATCGCGAATCATTTCTTTTGCCAGTTCACGTGCCGGCTTTTTGTACATCGAAAGGTAATGCGTCAAGTCGATAAAACATTCGTCAATCGAATAAACGTGAATATCTTCTTCGCTTACGTATTTCAGATAAACTTTATAAATACGTGTAGAATATTCCACATACTTTGCCATTTGCGGCGGCGCAATAATGAATTGTATATCTTCGCCTGTTCGCCGTTTGACATCGCGAATTTTTTGATGGACCTCGAACAGTCGAGCTCGACCTGGAATCCCGTAAGCCTTGAGACTCGGCGTCACGGCCAAGCAAATCGTTTTTTCAGTACGGCTCGCATCAGCAACAACAAGATTCGTCTTGAGCGGATCCAGTCCGCGAAGCACGCACTCCACAGACGCAAAAAATGACTTCAAGTCGATTGCAACGTAAGTACGAGTTTCGCGCGGCAGTCTCATGAGTTAAATATAGCTATGCTATTACGCGCCCCTTATTTAAAGGGCTTCAACGCCGGCCTCTGAGCCGATTTACCTATACTTGAGTTCAGGATGCGCTTCGTAATACGCATTCTTAAAAGCATACATTCGTTCATCCGCAAGTCGCATAGCCTTCCGGATATCACGTTTGCCATAACATACACCAATCGAGAAACGAACATCCTCTGTTTTTCCCGACAAGAAATGAACACGAGCAACACGGTTCTGCAGTTCTTCTTCTTCAATTTCATCAACAAGAATCATGAACTCATCACCGCCAGCACGGTACACATTGCCATCATGGAATACGGCCTGTAAAATAGACACAGCCGAACAAAGCATCGCATCACCAGCCCCATGGCCCCGATCATCGTTCACTCGCTTGAGACCATTCAAATCTGCAAAAAGAACAGCCTTAGGCACCGGTTCGTGACCGGCAACAATTTCGTCAACACGATTGTTCATCACATTTCTGTTCTTAGCGCCCGTCAACGAGTCTATTGTACTCATTACTTCCAACTTGTTCAAAAGTTGGAAACTAGCAACTTCAGAAGCAAGGAAGAACGTCGTAACTTCCAATGTTTCCTTGATCTTTATTGCATTAGCAGTATCAAAATTGAGCACCCACATATAGCCAAGCATCACCTTGCCATGGCGAAGCGAGAACAGGACAACGCTATTGACGCCAGCCTGTTCAAGCGAAGCCGCCCAAATCGGGTTCTGCTCGCGCAATGTTTCCATATCACGTTCATCTTTTATGATAAGGCATGTGCTCCCTGCAAGCGTATCGGGCCACGTTTTAACAATATTGTAGAACCCATCTATATAATGCGACATCGGGAGCATGCTCGCTCCTTCACGAAGGGATTCTGCAAAGTTCGTGCAAGTACGCTTTTCGTCATCCGCCAGCAATATACAGCAATGGTCAGCACCGCAAATTTCGCGAACATCCTCAACAACTTCATGGAACGCCTGTTTAATATCATTCGAGCCACGCAGCTTGATACAAGCTTTCAACACTTCAGAAGCCGTATCCGCAGAAAGGTCCGCCATTGCGGTAGAATCCGCTTTGGGAGCAACGTCATAACAATAAAAGCAATAACCGATATTTTCTTTGTCAGATTCTAGCGGCAGGAGGAACATGTTGAGCCACAAATCCATCATGTAAAGATTGACATAAGCATGGATTGGTCGACCATCGCATATACAGCGGTAGCAATGTTCTTCAAAATTCGGATTTTTCGGGAAACAGGCCTCATAAGGGCAGCCCGGCTCAAATGGATGGTGAGTCAGAGCTTCACTGTCGGCACAATGCGCTTTGTTACCCGCAACAACGCGAATATTCCCATAAGAACCGTCTGGATACAATTCGACGGAAACAATACAGGCTTTTCCCTTGTGACTTGTCAGTAAACGCTCAAAATCCATATAGAGTCCCCTACTATTTTTGATAGGTATCTATTAATATACATCTATTTAAGCAAAAAATTTCAGGTACAGCAAGCCAAAAACGCCACAATTACAAAAAAAAACACCCCAAAAAGGGTGTTTTCTGCACTAAATGAGATGTCTAAGGCTACTTGTGCTTGCGGATACCGTTGCCCACAGCACGGAGAATATCCTTGAATTGCTTCTTTCCAACTGCTGGATTCGTGCCAGATTTTGCCAAACCCGTCGTACGATGGAAATTCAGAATCAGATCTGCAAAATTTTCGCAGGCATGAATATCCTGATCGTTGAGCTCGAAATCAAAGAATTCCTGTGTTTCGCCGCTTTCATATTCATTCTGATAATTTGTAAATGCCTTGGCGCAGTCGCCCTCATTGTAAGCATAGAGGAAATTATGTGTCACAGGGCAAGAAACACCGCCATAAGAAAGCGTATAAGCAATAGACGTTTCCGTATGGGAGGTGTAAGTCATTTCCAGTCCCTGAATACTAATCTTGTTGCACCCCATCGTCACAGCATCTTTCGGTACACCCGCAATCAAAGACAATGTTTCTTGCATTTCTCCAAAATTTTGGAAGAGACATTCTGTATTCACATAAACAACATCGCTGTAATACGGATTTTCCAGAATTACGCCTTCGATAAGCGGGTTGTTAAGCGAAGAGGATTTGTAGAAATGGCCGCTCGGGAAAGTTTCACCCGCGATAGCCTTGAAATCATAGGAAACACTGCCTGCGCCATCGCCCAAATCAAGCTGCGCTGCATCGTCACCGTTCTTTGTTACAGAACCGCGTTGCGTCGTCTTTGTCCAAACGTATTGGTTCGCCCGATCTGTACAGGTCGCCTTTGTGACTTCCAAAGTTCCATCCGCACTATAATTATATTCACCCATCTGGGTAACGATGTAGTCGCTCGGATAAGTCACAGCTACCGGAACCGGGGCTACGCTATTATCATCACTAGAAGAAGAACAACCTGCCAGAGCGAGAGCAACAGCAGGGAGCACGGCAAAAACTTTTTTCATATAACCCTCTTAGTTAAATAGACATTATCAATGTACAAATTTTTTAGGTTATGCACAAATAAAAACAAATAAATTTAAAAAATAACTTACAAACCGCCCCATTTCATTCTGATCCACCAAACGTTTCACAAGCGAAACACCCAATGATTCTTTATGAAATATCCTTTGCAAAATCGCCTACAAAACAGCAAAAACAACGCAAAGGAGTCTTTTTTTTAAAGTTTAATTCCCGAAAATTTGCTTAAAATCGCCAATTTTCAATATTACTACGGCACTTTTCAAAAAAAATTTCTTTTTCGCCACTATTTCGCAAAAGTTGGCACGGCTTTCGCTTAAAGTAGAGCGAGAACAAAACAGGGCCAACGCAAACGACGAGCCCGCAACAAAAAAGAGGTTAAAATTATGATGAACACACAGATTATCCCGAACGCTTTCTACGGCATCCAGAATTTCATTGACAGCTTGAACGCAGCAAACGCACAGGGTGAATGCACCTACACGCCGAAGGCCGACTACTACGAAACCGAAGGCGGCTTCGCCCTTGAAGTGGAACTGCCGGGTGTCAAGAAAGAAGATATGGATATCCAAGTCGAAAAGAATATCTTGACCGTCAAAGCAACTCGCGCCCGCAAGGACGAAAAGTTCACTTACGAACGCAGCTTCCGTTTGGCCGACGATATCGATACAGACAACATTAAAGTTTCCTTGGAAAACGGTATCTTGAAATTCGACCTTGCCAAGAAAGCCCAGGCCGCAGCCCGCAAAATCACAATTGCCTAATAGGCATGCGGGCTAACGCCTCGCTTTTAAACACTTAGCTTTTTTCATACACTCCTCCTTAGAACAACAAAAGGGTTCCCGACGTCTGCTGGGAGCCCTTTTTATTTGCCAAAGAGTACCTTTTTTACTATCTTTTAAATTGAGAATCATTCTCAATTTAACTTTATTCTTTTTTGAGAGATAGCGTGCTTCATCTACTTGACAAGTTAATGGTCACTTTGGCGTTGCTCTACACGGAGCACCATATCGACCATCATTGCCATGGCGAACATTGCCATACTTGTCACCGCATACACCACTGCCTCGACCTGATTTCGGAATTTTGCTTTGAATTCGTCGAAGCCCCGATAGAGCTCATTTGCCGCTGTTTTCTTTTCAAGCTTGTTCGTTTCGCAGTCATTGTACTACGGCCGATTACACTTGTTTCGCAAAAAATCCTTTTATTGAATTAAGCAAATCTTCTTTAAATTGTCATGTCACCCTGGAGCAAGGCGAGATGCCGCAGCGATAGGGTCTATAATTTCAATAGTACATCATTCAAAAAAAATTTTAAAAGGATTAAAATGAAAAAGATTTCATTTTGTGGTTTGGCGTTCGCACTTTTGGCAGTAACGCTCAGTACCTTCGTCGCTTGCAACAATGTCGAAAAGAAGCCAGAACAAAGCAAGCTTTCCATCGTCGCAACAATCTACCCAGAATACGCCTGGCTAAAAGAAATTCTTGGCACCCGCGCTGATTCCGTAGACCTCACGCTGCTCATCAAGAACGGGGTAGACTTGCACAGTTACAAGCCCACCGCGCAAGACATCGCAAAAATCGCAAGCGCCAACATGGTTGTTTATGTGGGTGGCGAATCGGATGAATGGATCAAGAAAGCGCTTGAAGCCACTCCGAAAAAAGACCGCGCCGAAGTCAATTTGATGGAAGCACTCGGCGACCGCGTCAAGGCCGAAGAAGTCGTTGAAGGCATGCAAGCGGAGCACGAAGAACACCACCATAGCGAGCACGCAGAAGAGCACGAACATCATGAACATCACGACGAGCACGCCGAAGAACACGAACATCATGAACATCACGACGAGCACGCCGAAGAGCATCACCATCACGATCATGAAGAAGATGTTGAAAACGATGAACACGTTTGGCTCTCGCTGAAGAACGCCGAAATTCTCGTCCAGAAAATCACAGCAGAACTCGCTAGAATCGATTCGGTTCACGCTTCGCTTTACAACAAAAACTCCACCGATTACGTTGCAAAAATCAAGGTCCTCGATAGCAACTACCGCACCGCTGTAGAAAATGCCGCACGCAAGACGGTTCTCTTTGGCGATCGTTTTCCTTTTCGTTATTTGGTGGACGATTATGGTCTTAAGTATTATGCCGCGTTTGTGGGCTGTTCCGCCGAAAGCGAAGCGAGCTTCGAAACGATTGCGTTCCTTGCGGGGAAGATGGATTCTCTATCGCTGCCCGCCATTTTCACCATCGAAAAAGGGAACCAGAAAATCGCAAACGCCGTTCTCGCCGCAAGCAAGAACTCGAAACAAGCACAAGTCCTCACCATCAATTCAATGCAGTCGATAACGGAACAGCAAATTGCCGAAGGCATCAGCTACTTGTCGATTATGCAATTGAATTTGGATGTTCTGAAAAAGGCTTTGAATTAAAAATGATAAAGTGCCGCAATTTAACTCTCGGATACGGGTGCAAAAACATTGTCAATAATTTTGATTACGAAATCAACTCAGGCGATTATCTTTGCATCATCGGCAGAAACGGCTGCGGAAAGACAACGTTCTTGCGCGGGCTAGCCGGTATACTGCGCCCAAAATCTGGTAAAATTGAGCTTTGCGACAATCTACAGCGAAAGCAAATCGGCTACTTGCCACAAATTACGATTGCACAGAAGGACTTCCCCGCATCGGTCGAAGAAATCGTACTTTCGGCATTCCAAGGTAAAAGCCTTTTGCTTCCGTTTTACGGTAGCGCCCTCCGGGAGCGCGCCAGAGAGTGTCTGGCGCTCACCCGAACCGAAAACTTGCGGAAATCCTGTTTCCGCGAGCTTTCGGGTGGCCAAAAGCAACGCGTGCTTTTGGCGAGGGCGCTTTGCGCCGCCGAGCGTATGCTGCTGCTAGACGAGCCCGTTACCGGCCTTGATCCAGAATCTTCGCAAAACATGTACAACATCATCAAGGAACTTCACGAGCAAAAGAAAATGACAATCGTGATGGTCACGCATGATGTTGAGGCCGCTACAAAATACGCCACACGGGTATTGGATTTTAACACTATGCTCAACAATTAATCTTTTAGCGGTCACTCAATGCATCTTGTCATTCTGAAAAGCGATTAGTTTCGAAGAATCCAGTCATTTTTTCATTGGATCCTATCGGCTTTGCCTCCAGGATGACGATTTTGAAATAACGCCCTCAAAGTTCTAAACTTCGCCTACTTTTACAAACCACTTTTACATGCTCGATAAACTTCTCTTCTATCTAAACTTCCCTTTCGTGCGATACGCAATTATCGTAGGAATTCTCATTTCGCTTTGTTCGTCTCTCTTGGGAGTAACACTTGTCCTGAAGCGATATTCTTACATCGGCGACGGCCTTTCGCATGTGGCATTCGGAGCGTTAGCGATAGCCTCCGTCCTTAAAGTTACGAACAACATGTTCATCATTTTACCGGTAACGATTATCGTTGCGGTTCTACTCCTTTGCGGAGGGAAAGACGCCCGAATCAAGGGAGACGCGGCCATCGCGATGGTTTCGGCCGGTGCACTAGCCATCGGGTACTTGCTGATGAACATTTTCTCCGCTTCTGGGAATGTCGCAGGGGATGTCTGCACAACGCTTTTCGGTTCGATGTCCATATTAACGCTCAAATCGACAGACGTTTACCTTTGCGTAGCACTTTCGATTGTCGTTCTTGTGACGTTTGTACTTTTTTACCACAAGATTTTCGCCATCACCTTTGATGAAAATTTTGCACGCGCTACGGGCGTAAATGTTAATTTATTCAACTTACTCATTGCTATCATCATTGCAGTCATCATTGTCCTTGCAATGAATCTCGTCGGAGCCCTTTTGGTCTCTGCACTTGTCGTATTTCCGGCACTTTCTGCCATGCGCGTTTTCAAGAGCTTTTTCTCGGTGACCGTTGCGGCAGCGATTATTTCGGTCATCTGTTCACTCAGCGGAATTCTTGTCGCAATCCTTGCCGGAACTCCCGTGGGTTCTACGATTGTCGCCATGGACATCGTTGCTTTCTTGATTTGTTATACTTCTAGTTTTATCCGCAATCGAAAAGCATAATAGGGAATCGCAAATGAGAAAAAGTAATTTATACAAAATAATTTCTAAAATCACCATTATTGCAATTCTTTGCATATTTTCACTAGCCAATAAAAGCATCGCTGCAGACAACACTTCAGCAAACCACATCGATATCGACCTTTCTCGAATGAGTGCCACCATGGTCTATTCCGTGGTTTTCCAAATGGTGACAGAGCCAAAAAAATTTATCGGAAAACGAATCAAGATGAAAGGCGCATTTTCCAGCTACTACGACGAAGCCGTAGACAGACGATTTTTCGGCTGTGTCATCAAAGACGCCCTTGCTTGTTGTTCACAGGGATTAGCTTTCGAAACATTCAAACCTCGCAAATATCCCAAGGATTTTCCAAGCGAAGGATCTTCGATTACAATCATAGGGAATTTTGATTACGAAAAAGAAGAAGATGGAATCGGCTTTCCAATTATAAGAAACGCCATTTTTGTCAAATAAAAAATGATTCGTCTATCACACATGCGCAAGTTCATCATCGTGCTAATCGCAACATGCCTTTTGGCAGTTGCACAGCACCATCATGATGATTTCGAGATGCACGATGACTGCCCTGTTTGCGCGTTAATCCACGACGGATACAATCTAGACGATTTCACTCCCATCGCAGTCGTATTTTGGATTCTGCTATTTATTCTACAAGTGCAGTACGCCTCGCGAAATCCATTTACATTCGTACTTCATTATAATCCTCGCGGCCCTCCCGCCATCAAGATTTAACTGAATTCTTCGGCGTTTCACGCCTCAGGATGACGATTTCTGTCATTCCCGTGCTAGTCCTCGCTTGACGGGGAAAAAACGGGACAATCTTATCATATACTCAAAAAAGGTTTTATAATGAAAAAATTCCATTTCTTGGCTATTGCCATTCTCTCCCTCGTCTTCGCCGCATGCAGCGACAGCAATTCCACCTCCACCGAACAGCACGAACATTTCGAAGTCGAAGGTTGGAGGCTCTATTCTGCTGAATGGGACACGCTCTACAGCGTTTACCGCGGCAAAGAAAATTCCAAACTTCCAGGCCTCAAAGTCAACGCCAATTGCATGAGTGCACACATTCACGTGAAGTTCCTCGATGAAAACAATAAAGAAATCGCAGGCCCGAACGATGACGAACACTCTCTCGGCTGGGATGTTGGCGACAGCAAGATTCTCGACATTCACTTTGAAGGCGGCTGGGGCTTCCACCTCAAGGGCCTCAAAGAAGGCGAAACGAAATTGGTTCTCAAGGTCAAGCACCACGACCATGCCGACGCCAAGACGCCTGAAATCAAGGTTGTCGTAGACAAGGCTTTGGATGCCGACAAGTGCCCGTTCCAGGAAGACGAAGATGAAGACTAGCCTTTTTAGGGCTGCCATGGGGAGCCTCCTTTGCGGAGGCTTCCTTCATTTTTCTTTTGCCCAAGAATTTATTCAGGATTTAGGCAATTCGACAATTGTTGCCGAGCAATCCACCGAAACGATTTTAGACGGTTTGCGCAAAGACGATGAATTGCAAGCCGAAAAACTCGATCGCAAAATTTCAACCACCATCGCAGAGACCATCAAGAACAAGCCCGACATTGCCATACGTTCCATGGGCCCCGCCGCCGCACGTCCCGTCATTAAAGGGCTTTCGGGCAGTCACGTCACGCTCACTGAAGACGGTTCATTTTGCGGAGACATGAGCGCCACCTCACCCGATCACGCCGTCGCTTCCGAAGTCTTGACAGCGCACAAACTAAATGTTATTCGCGGGCCACAAATTTTAAGCCATTCATTCGCCGCTGCAGGCGGAATCATCCAAGTCGAGCATAACGACATTCCTTTTGAAATCGCGATATTCCGCGATTCATCATCTAGTGATTCACAAGCGCGCGATTCAAGCAACTCGCATCTTCACGGCTATATTACCGATTACGCCGAAAGCGGCCAGCCGGGATTCGCCACCACCGTAGGCGCGAACGCCAACATTCACGGACTATCACTCAAAGGCGAAGCATATGCACGCAACATGGGCGACATGAAAACGCCCAATGGCGATTTGAAAAACACTGACATTGAAAATAAAGGCTTTGCCATTGGCGCTGCCTACAATTTTGAACGATTCAAGCTCGGCGCCTCCTTCCGCAACTTCAATTCCACTTACGGCATCCCAGGCGGGTTCATCGGCGGTCACCCCAACGGCGTTGATATAGACCTTTTCAAACGCGACCTAACTTTGCGCGGGCTTTATCTCCCCGCCCAAAAATCTAGCGACACATTGAGCGTCACTTTCCGCTTGAATCAATACCACCACACGGAATACGAAACTAAGGAATACGTCGGCGCCGAATTCGCCGTCAATCAAGCAAACCTGCGAGTCGAAAAACTCATTGCGCAAAGCGGGCCGTTTTTCGGAATCCACTTCGGCGGAGAATTGGACGCGCGCTCGATAGAAATGGGCGGTTACGTTTTTACGCCTCCAACAAATTCCTACGCAGCATCTCTCTTTTCTGTCGCAAGCCTTAACGGATGGCGAGACGGTCTCGAAATAACTTTGTCCGCACGACTCGGCGGAGCATTCTTTAAGCCCAGCGAAAGCGTTGTTGCCGACAAAGACGCCATCGAAGAGCGTAACTTTGCGCTATGGGCCATCGCTGCCGAATTTTCGCAGCGCGTCGCTCCCGGCAAATTCCTCACGCTCGATATTTTCAGAACCACCCGCGCCCCAACCATCGAAGAACTCTACAACCAGGGCCCGCATCTCGCGGCCTACACTTATGAACGTGGCAACCACAAGCTCGATGCCGAAAGCGGTTACGGCGCAGAACTCGAATTCCGCAACTACGGCGAAATCATCAACTGGCGCGCCGCTGTTCACAGCACCTGGTTTCTGAACCATCTTGCCCCCCGCGCCACCGGCGATACGAACTGGTCGCAAATTTTACCGATTTACCAAGTCAGCGGCGACGAAGCATTCCTCATGGGAGGAAGCGCCTCCATCGAACTCCCAACAGAGCAAGGCTTTTATGCGCAAGCAGGTGCAAGCTATGTCTGCGGATTCTACCAGAACGAAAATTGGAGCGACATGCCCCAAATTCCGCCATTCAAATTTCACGGCGAAATCGCTTACCTCTGGATGCACGTCCGCGCTGGCCTCAACACCGAATTCGCACTCGCACAAAACCGCGTAGACCGCTACGAAGAACGCACCCCCGGCTACGTGACCTTCGGAGCCTCCCTCGAATTCCACTGGTCGCTTGCGCTCGCCCACTACAGCATCATCCTTCGTGGCGAGAACTTGTTCAACGCCGATGTGCGAAACCACCTTTCCCGCCTCAAGTCCGTGATGCCCGAAAAAGGCCGCAACTTGAGCATCCTTGCCAAAGCGGAGTTTTAGTAGACAGTAGGAAGTAGTCAGTCAGAAGTAAAAGCTTATGGTCTATTTTTTGAGATATTTGTATATTCTTTAGCGTTAAAAACTAGAAGATATTACGATGGCCGATAAAGAATTGCTTGATAAAGAAGTTTTAAAGACCGTAAGCCGCATTGAACTTTCCGTGCGAGGCACGCTCGACACCGTGATGACCGGCGCCTACCACAGCTCTTTCAAGGGCAATGGTATGGAGTTCAGCGAAGTCCGCGAATACATGCCGGGCGACGATGTCCGCACTATCGACTGGAACGTGACCGCCCGAACAGGCACGCCTTACGTCAAAAAGTTCATCGAAGAACGCGAAATGACCATGCTCCTCATGGTCGACGCTTCCAGTAGCTCCGAATTCGGTTCGGGCAAGCAAATGAAGGGCGAAGTCATGGCAACGCTCACGGCCCTCCTCGCATTCGCGGCAATCAAGAACAACGACAAGGTCGGCCTCCTCATTTACACCGATCAAGTCGAGCTGTTCATCCCGCCCGAAAAAGGCCGCAAGCACGTATTGCGCCTCATTCGTGAAATCCTTTACTTCAAACCACAGCACCACGGCACCAATACGCAAGTGGCACTCGAATATGCCGGCAAGATTCTGAACCGCAAGGCTGTCGTCGTCGTGATGAGCGACTTCTTGGACGAAGGTTTCGAAAACGCATTCAAGATTCTCCGCAAGCGTCACGACGTACTTGCAGTTTCTGTCGTTGATCCGCGCGAAATGGAACTCCCGTCTGCAGGCCTCGTGGAACTCGAAGACCCCGAAACCGGTGAAACGCTCCTCATCGATACCGGCGATGCCGCCTTCCGCGAAGCATTCGCTCGCGAAGCCAAGCGCCAGGGCAAAGCTACCAAGGAACTCTTCCAGCGCATGTCGATTGATTTTGTCCGCATCGAGACTCACGACGATTTCAAGGAAACTGTCGCCCCGCTTATCGAACACTTCCGCCGCCGCGCCCGTGCCGCAAGAATGTAGAATCACACGCATTGTCATCCTCGCGAAGACGAGGATCTAGTTTTTACACTTTTTACCACGCCAATCCATTGGCGTGTTTTTTGTTATCGGCAAGAAAGCGCGGGCAATTTCGTCAATGCGTTTTGCATTCGGTAAATCACCCGGTTCCGCAGCCATGGCATTCCCGATTTCAATACGACGCTTAACACCGCGACGGTAATCTAGTAGTGCAATATCAAAATTGTAGCCGTCCAACATATTATACGGAACTTTTTCTTCGTTATAAGATTCAACAAGTTTTTTCAGCAAATGAATTTGAGAAACAGTTCTTTTCTCTGGAGACACATCGAACGGAATTTCCAACGAAAAAGGTTCCAAAATTTCGGCACAGCATTCATAAAATTGACGTAAATTGTCAGAACCTCTTAATGGTAAATAATAAAGCGAATCAGCCTTTATAAAGAATTGATTATTATTGTCTTTTATCGAAACCACGTCATTATTCGTTTTCAAAGCAATCCACTCACAAGTCTCCACGGTGTCTCTAATCCCACACGTTTCCTTTGATGTACAAACAAAAGCAGAATCTTTCTTTACACGAAGTTGAACAATTCGTTTATCATAAATTGTAGATTCAATCATTATATAATCATCAATCATTATATTCTTTTTTGCAAGCTCCATTCTAATTTCATAATCAAAGTCGTCCTGCTTTTCTGAAATAGACTCATCAACAATTGAACCGAAAGAAAACAACTTCGGAGGATAAGAATCCAGAAATGCATATATTGAGCACGCAACAAACAAACCAGCGAGAAGAAGCAACCAATGCCGTCCCCTACGAATATTGAAGAAATAACCAACAATGCCACCGAAAACATATATAAGCAGAGCAACGGAAATACGAATAAAATCATAAGCATCGCCATTACTTAAAGTTTTCCAAAATACCCACGTCAAAAAAGCAAATGGAGAAACGCAAACTATTATCGGCAAAGCAAAAGCAATTCCCTGCCGCATTTTTTTCCATGGCTTATATTTGCAAATCACCACCAAAAACAGTGCGGGAAGGAATAAAAATAACACATAAAACAAAACATCTTCGCTAACAAGCGAATGCAGCCAATTAACCAAAACGATGCTTATATAACGTGTCGTTTCCAAAAAAGCCCCCCTACTTGTCATTCACTTTCTTTTTCAGTTCTTCCTTCACCCATTCCAAATCGCTATTCGTGAGCACGGGAATCAGCTCATTGATTTCTTCGATGGGTTTGTCCCACCACTTGAACTTCAACAAAAGCGAAGTCAGTTCTTCATCAAAGCGGTAGCGGATGGTTTCTACAGGGTTCCCGACCACAACGGTGTAAGGTTCCACGTCGCTAGCCACGACGCTGTTCGCACCGATAATCGCACCGTCGCCGATATGCACGCCCGGCAAAATCACCGAGTTCTGCCCGATCCACACATCGTTCCCGATGACGGTATCGCCCTTGTACGGCAAATCGCTTTTGGCAGGCGGCTTCATATTCCAGCCCTCAAGCGTGTAAAACGGGAACGTCGAAACAGCATTCATCTGGTGGTTCGCACCGTTCATTACAAATTCCACGCCTGCGGCAATTTGGCAGAATTTTCCAATGATGAGCTTGTCGCCAATAAAGTCGTAATGGTGCGTCACGTGGCTTTCGAATTCCGAATCCGCGATGTAGGTAAAATCTCCGACGATAATGTTCGGATTTTTAATCGTAGGCTTGACATAGATTTCCTTGTCGTAGCCTGCAATCGGATAAATTGTATTTGGATTGGGGATTTTTTCGCTCATATTCTAAATATATTTTAAAATTTGTCTATATTTTCCTAAAAATCCAATCTGGAGGGGCGCATGAATATGCATATTTTCGGCCAAAAAGTTTTTTGGACCGTTCTCGCAACAGTCTCACTTTTTGCCATTACCACAAACGCAGCAGAAACACGCTATAAGGACCGCTTATTCGAAGTTTCCAAAGAATTAGATGTCACTTATGCAGAAAAAGTTCCAAAACTAAGCTCATTTCACAATATCGCGAAATTAACGTTTTCCTTTGGAGACAGTATCTTCTTTTACACGAGCGAAAACGAAGTAACACTCAGCTCCATGAAAATGGACATCTACACCCCAAAGGGCGACACCGAAACAAAACGCGCAGCAGTTATCGTTGCTCACGGTGGAGCCATGATTAAAGGTTCCAAAAGCGATTTCAGCCAAATTTCGATTACCTATTGTGACTCTCTTGCGGCACGTGGATTCGTGACGGCATCCATAGGATACCGCACAGGCGTATCGCTTAGAGGCGAAGGCAATTCACTCAGCATCGACAGCGCTGATTTCGGACGATCCGTGTATCGCGGAGTACAAGACATCAACGCTGCGGTGCGCTTTATGCGCAAAAACGCTGACAAATACGGAATCGACACAAATAAAATTTATCTTATCGGTAACAGTTCCGGAGCAATACTTTCTGTCGAAAACATTTATGCAAACAACGAAAGCGAATTTCCAAGTTACATCAACTACGGCGACGCACCAGATCTCGGGCCACTGAATCTCTACGGCGAACAGAACGTTGGTTTTCATGCAAACGGCGGCGTTTTCTTGTGGGGCGCAACACATGACCCAAGCATCATCGGCAGCAGCAACGTTCCCGTTCTTCTTATTCATGGAACCGACGATAAAACTGTACCCTTTAAAGTCGGGCATCCACTCGATGGCGCCGCAAACATGTTAAAAAGAATGGCACCTGAGGAATACGCACCCGCTGTAGAGGCAATTGACTTTGTTGTCGAAACCCCTACACTTTACGGAAGCTACGTCATCGACTCCATCTTGAAAGCCAAGAATATTGAACACGAAACATTTTTTGCAAACACTTCAACCCACGAAATATACGAAAAGCTCGAATACGAGCAACCGGTACAAACAAAAGTTTTCGACTTTTTGTATAAACTCGCATCCTCGAATTCAACAGTATCTATCGGCAAGCACACCATTGCTTCTCGCACATCGGGAATCCAGATGCAAAAGGGAAATTTGAGTTTCATCGTTACTCACGGCAACAATCTAAAATACACCGTGATGGACCTTCGCGGCCGCCCAGCCATGACAGGAAGCGTATCTGCAAACGAATCCGTGGACTTGAGTACACTTAGCAACGGCATTTACGTTTTACAAGTGCAAGGCGAACGCGCAATACGCATTGGAATCAGTAAATAACGCGTCTCGCAAAAGCGAGCGCTCCGTTCAAATTTAAAATTGTAAAAAATTAAACAGAAGCAGGGCGGTAGCCGAGCAGTTTAAGGCTATAAACAGCAGTTCCTTTGCTGATGCTGCGCACTCCTGTCGCATAACCGAAAATTTTTCGCAACGGAATTTCGGCTTTCAAGAAGTGCGTACGGCCATCGCCATCAATTTCTTTCACACGGCCTTCACGAGCCTGAATATCGCCCGTCACAAGGCCCGCAAAATTCACCGGACATTCGAGCGAAAGTTCCATCACCGGTTCGTACAACTGCACATCTGCAGGTTTAACAAGTTTTGCCACGGCATCGGCACAGCACTTTTTAATCATCGGCGGGAGCGCACCTTCGGTCCATTCAAAGCGATGGACTTCAAAACACACGCCTACAAGCGGGCCCTTCCCAAGCACACCAACTTCAGTTGATTCCAAAAGTGCCGAACGCACACCGGCCAAAATTTCACGTGGAGCCTTTTCCATGAATTCCGCAGACAAGCGAATATCGTGAGCATTGCCCTCTAACGGAGACGCCGAAATGCTAATAGAAATTTTATGCGGACCTATTTGGAACGTATTTTCTACGGGTCCAACGCTACGGCACAAACGTTCTTGCCAACGCACTTCTGGCTTTCCGGCGCGCACTTCGCAACCAAATTCACGTTGCAAGCGTTCCAGCAAAACTTCAAGTTGCACCTCGCCTACGGTATGCAAATACCAGAATCCGCCATCATCTTTTTGCACGCGGAAACTCGGGTCCATTCGAGCAAGCACAAACAAGCTACGTTCCACATGGGCATAATCGTCTACACGAACGCATTCAATACGCGTCTGTAAAAGCGGCAAATAATTTTCACTGATGGAATGGGATTTATCGCCATGGAGATCCGCGACTGGATCCTTCGACTCCGTTGCACTTCGCTCAGGATGACACAAGGTCCCTGAACCCTCGCCTGTGCTGAGTTTACCGAAGCAAAGGGCTGCGCGCTCGTCTAAAACGTCCCCATTCGCATTTAACCGAATGACTTGCCCGAGTTCCGTTTCAAACGGGCTGCGCATCGCGTAAATATCGCCCGCACGGATTTCATCGACAGGCAAAAGCATATTCGCCTTGAGTCGCGAAAACTCAAAACCCGTTGGCCAATCACGTCGCAACAAATCAATATGACTGCGGAACAGCGAAATCTCGCCCACACCGCGGAAATGCCTCAAGCGCACCACCTGTCCCAACTCATGTTCACCAAAAGTCGGGACTTCCGGCAAAAAGAACGAAAGCGCCGTCACGAGGCTGCGCACGCCAAAACCTTCCAGCGCTGAGCCCGCGTAGCAAATAACATAATCATCGCTTGTGGCAAGAGCTTTAAGCCCGCGCAAAAGCATCTTGGGCGGCACCGGCTTATTGTCTAACGCGAGCGATAAAATTTCATCGTCAAAATTGCTTGCAAATTCCACAGCCTCGGCATAATACTTTTTCAAAAGCGCACGATCTTCAGCCGCGCTCGAATCCGATTCCCAACCGTCATCAAGAACTTCGGCACCCGATTCCGAATGCACTAAGCGACTCTGGCTCAGCACATCGAGCATACCGCACATTTTGCCGTTCTTGAATTGCGGCAAAGACATGAGCACTGGGCGCACGCCTAGCGTTTCTTCAATGTTGATGAGCGTTTCGTCCAATGAATAATCGGGATTATCCAACTTGTTTACAAACAAAATTGTACGCACACGGGATTCACGCAATTTGCGGAACGAGGCCACCGTCTGCGTTTCAACACCGCTTGCAGCACTCACTACAAGAACAGCGCCCTCCACAGCGGTGAGCGCCATATCGACCTCGGCGCCAAAATCAACATGGCCTGGAGTATCGATAAAATTGAACCATGTATTTTTCCATTCGAAATGCGCCACACCGCTTTCAATCGTAATGCCGCGTTCCTTTTCTTCGGGCATGTAGTCCATCGTGGCAAGGCCATCTTCCACTCGCCCCGGGCGATGAATCTCACCCGCAGCAAAAAGGATTCGTTCAGAAAGAGTCGTCTTGCCCGCATCAACGTGAGCAAGAATGGCAATATTTCGAATAGGCTGCTTCATAGCCCAAAATTACATTTTTTGAGACTCTAGTCTTCCAAGAAATACTGAACGCTCGTAACCACGCGAACATTCTTGATGTACGGCGTATTTTCGTCACGATCGCTAATGGAGAACTGTCCCTGCGTTGCTGTTTTGATTTTACCCAGTTTGCTATCAGAATCGGCTGCAAATTTTTCACCTGCAGCGCGTGCATTTTTATTGGCTTCATCAATCATCGCAGGCTTGATTTCGTTCAAACCGTTAAAGCTATAAATCTTACGATAGCGGTAATCATCGCCACTGAATGCGATTCCCTGTTTGAGCAAATCACCTTGCTTGCCCATAATATCACGAACGCGGTCCACATTCTTCGATGCAACCGTCGTCACAACTGTCGCAATGTAGCGGAACGGGCGCTTGTTGTCGCCATAGCGTTCACCTTGGACATCTTCAATTTCCGGAGCGGACCAACTGATTTCAGAATCAGTCACACCATTGTCACGCAAAAACTTTCCAAGCGTTGAATTTTTCGCCTGCACGGCATCATAAATCAGAGAGAGGTCATTTCCAACTTCTTTGTACACTATCGGCCAAATTACAAAATCCGCTTTCACTTCACGTTCAGAAAGCCCCTTGACCGAAACCACACGGTCTCTGTCTTTCGTGTGCATCATAGCGCAATAGAGGAACGCGCCAAGACCGAGAATTGCAATTGCTAATACTATAGCTTCTTTTACTCTAGACATTTCTTACTCCTTCGCCGCATAACACCCACGGCAATAAAATTAATATACAATCTTACTAGCCACTAGTTATTAGTCATTAGTCAATAGTTACTTTTTTAAACAACACGATATCCCATCTTGCTTCCATCTAACACAATTTCTCTCGCATTTACCCTTCCTACTTCCTACTTCCTACTTCCTACTTTTCTATCTTTGCTCTCGTAACAAAAACCCGCGTGTGCGGAAAGGATTAATCTATGTCTAAACTGACTGATTCTAAGGAATGGAAGGCCCTCGAGGCCCATGCCGAAGTCGCCAAGACCTGGCAGATGAAGGAACTCTTCGCTAAGGACCCTACTCGCGCTGACAAGTTCAGCGTCGAAGCTTGCGGACTCTTCCTTGACTACTCCAAGAACATCATCACCGACGAAACCATGGCCAAGCTCCAGGACCTCCTGAAGTCCGCCAATTTCGAAGACATGCGCGCCAAGTACTTCGCTGGCGAAAAGATTAACACCACCGAAAAGCGCGCCGTGCTCCACACCGCTCTCCGCTACAAGGGCAACGATCCGATTTGCGTCGATGGCAAGGACGTGATGCCGGAAGTCCGTGCAGTTCTCAAGCACATGGAAGACTTCACCCACCTCGTCCGCAGCGGCAAGTGGAAGGGCCACACCGGCAAGTCCATCAAGTACGTTGTGAACATCGGTATCGGCGGTTCCGACCTCGGTCCGGTGATGGTGACCGAAGCTCTCAAGCCGTATGCAGAAAAGCCGATTGCCGGCGAAACATCTCCGGAAGTCTACTTTGTTTCTAACATCGACGGCACCCACATGGCCGAAACCCTCAAGAAGGTGAACATCGAAGAGACTCTCTTCATCGTCGCTTCCAAGACCTTCACCACTCTTGAAACCATGACGAACGCCGAAACTGCTAAGGCTGCAGTTCTCAAGGCATTCAACGGCGACGAAAAGTCCATCGCGAAGCACTTCGTGGCACTCTCTACCAACACTGAAGCCGTTTCCGCATTCGGTATCGACACGGCTAACATGTTCGAATTCTGGAACTGGGTTGGCGGCCGCTACTCTCTCTGGTCTGCAATCGGTCTCTCCATTGCTCTCCGCATCGGTTTCGAAAACTACATGAAGCTCCACCAGGGCGCTTACGAAATGGATCAGCATTTCAAGACCGCTCCGGCCGACAAGAACCTCCCGGTTATCCTCGCCCTCATCGGCGTTTGGTACAACAACTTCTTTGGCGCTTCCAGCTACGCCATGCTCCCGTACGACCAGTACCTCCATCGCCTCGCAGCCTACTTCCAGCAGGCTGACATGGAATCCAACGGTAAGACCGTCGATCGCGACTCCAAGCGCGTGAACTACCAGACGGGTCCGATCCTTTGGGGCGAACCGGGTACGAACGGCCAGCA
>Ga0265298_10002537_pt1 | contig 25254 bp, 17 predicted proteins | sample AusTroGonzalo_MG_3_FD_193486 | JGI IMG/M metagenome (GOLD analysis project Ga0265298, IMG submission 193486) | Bovine rumen microbial communities from tropical cattle in Woodstock, Queensland, Australia - Gonzalo_01 | ecosystem: Host-associated > Mammals > Digestive system > Stomach > Rumen ...
GAGCAGGCCAAGGAACTCGGGAACAGCCGCATTTTCGGCGGTGTGAACGGCAATTTCGGCACGGGCGTGACCGGCATGGCGCAGAACACCGGCAATTGGGAAGATACCAAAGTTATCGCCGACCTTTATCTCAACAACATGGGTGCTCTTTACACCGAGGGGCATTGGGGAGAACACATCCCCGGCGTCTTCAAGGCGGCGCTGGTCAATACCGATACCGTGGTGCAGTCACGTTCTTCCAACAGCTGGGGACCGCTTTCACTCGACCACGTCTATGAGTTCACCGGCGGTCTCAGTCTGGCCGCGCGTCACGTCACCGGCAAGGATCCCGCGGCATATTTCAACGATTTGCGCAATCCCGGCAGCGCCCGGATCCAGGAAGCAGGCGAAGCCGCCATGGTCGAAGCCCGCAGCACCGTGCTCAATCCGAAATACATCAAGGAGATGATGAAGGAAGGCGCGGCCGCCACCGGCTCGTTCACCGAAGTGTTCCGCAATACCCTCGGCTGGGAGATCATGAAGCCCGATATGCTCGAAGATCACTTGTGGCAGGCTTACAAGGAGACTTACGTCGACGACAAACTGAAACTGAATATGCGCGAATTCTTCGAGAAAAACAATCCGGCCGCCCTGCAGGAGATGACCGGGATCATGCTAGAAGCGGTCCGCAAGGAATTCTGGAAAGCGGATGCCGATACGGTGAAACAGCTGGCGAAAACCCATGCCGAACTGATGAAAAAGTTCGATCTGCCGCCGACCCGCAATGAAAAACTGCGGGAAATGATCCGGAAGAATCTTCAGGATCCGGAACTGCGCAAGGCCTATGAACAGCAGATCGCAAAAATGCTGGAACAGCAGCGCAAGGTGGCGGCCGCACGCAAAAAGGCCGATGAAGTGTCGGGACGCAAACTCAAGGCTCAGACCATGGAGCAGCCATTGTCCGACCGGAACAATAAGCGCTCCGCACTGATGGTCATTGCCGGACTGGTGGTCCTGGCGCTGCTGGCGATTTTCCTGGGGAACCGGCGGAAGAAGAACACGCTCTGAGTTCATTCGAGTCAGGCACGCGCAGCGGTCAGCCGGAATTTCTCCGGGGTCATGCCGGTCCGCTGCCGGATCACGCGGCAGAGATAAGCGGAATTGGACAGGCCGCATTCCTGGGCGATCTCTTTGAGCTGCAGATTGGTTTCGGTCAGGAGGCGGACGGCTTTTTCATAACGGATCTCCATCAGCCAGCGGCGGGGCGTCATGCCGTCGGTCGCGTCCTTGAACTGCCGCGTGAAAGTGGTCCGGTGGATCCCGAGTTCGGAAGCGATGGATTCCGCGGTGAAATCCGGATCGGCCAGCCGTTCTTCCGCCTTCCGGAAAAAATACTGCACGGGATCGGCCTGGGGACTGGGCTCGGGACGGCCCGCCAGCGCCAGGATCTCGGTCGCCACCGAGAGGGCATGACGCTGCGCATACGGGGTGCGCGATTTCAGCAGGTTTTCCAGTTCCAGGAAAAGCGTCACCGGGCAGATCCCCGCATGCTGCGCTTCCTGCCCGTAGCCGTAGGACCGCATGAACGGATCCGCCAGCGGTCCGTCCATGGTGAACCAGCGGTAATTCCAGACTTTGCCGACCGTGCGGTGACGGTGTTCATCGCCCGGCAGATGGTAAAAGAAATCGCCGGCATGCACGATGATCTTCCGGGAGCCGAGCGTGATCTCGCCGGCGCCCTCTTCGGTCCAGAAAATCTGCACGAACGGTTTATCCGCCGGCGGATAATATTCGCCCCAATCGTGCATGCTTTCGTTCGCGCCGGCGGAACGGACATGCAGCGGCAGCCGGAACTCGGGCAGCCGGCTCGGATCCGGACGGCTGATGATCTTGATCTTTCCCATGCCGGGGCCTCCTGTTTCAAAATTGCAATAAATACATCGTTTTTACTATTTGAAATGTAATATTAGCATGATATCTTAATATTGCAAGCAAAATTCCAACCAAAATACAGGAGTTAATAAAAAAATGAAACGTTCCGAAGAAGTCCGCCGCATCCTCAGCCTCACCACCGAAGAAGTGCTCAAGGAGGCCCACGGCCAGCTGAAACTGTTCCCGACCCTGGATGAAGTCTATGACTTCCTGGCCGAGGAAATGGTCAACGAATTTGCCAAAGCCGCCGCGGGCGACCATATCGTGTCTTTCATCATGCCGGTCGGGCCGACCCAGCCTTACCGCCTCATGGCCGAAAAGATCAACTACCGCAGCCTCAACCTGAAAAACGTCCGGTTCTTCTTCATGGACGAATATGTGGACGATGAAAAAGACGAACTGATCCCGATGACCAGTCCGCTGAGCTTCCGCGGACAGATCGGGCCCCTGCTCTTCAACCGGATCCGTCCGGAACTGATGATGCCGAAGGAACAAATCATCTTCCCGACCCCGGAAAACATCAAAGATCTGCCGAAAATGATCGAAGACGCGGGCGGCATCGAAGTGTGCTACGGCGGGATCGGCATCCACGGCCATGTGGCATTCAACGAACCCGGACCGGGCGTGAAGGATTCCAATCCGCGGATTCTGGAAATCAACGACTTCACGCGCACGATCGACTCCACTCGTCACAGCGGCGTCGGCGGCAACCTGGAAAACTTCCCGCGCCGCGCCATCACCATGGGCATGAAACAGTGTCTCGAAGCGCGCCGCATGCTGCTGATGACCCGCAACGAAACGCCGACCTTCCTGTGGTCGAACACCATCCTGCGCATCGCCGCGCTCGGCCAGCCCGGCGACGATTACCCGGTGACCCACGCCCGCAACCACAAGAATCTGCTGATCGTCTCCGATTACGCCAGCTGCGCCCGTCCGAAATACAATATCTGACCGGGAGCCGGAAATGAAATTCATTGATGCGCACGCCCATCTGTGCCATGACGCCAAAGGGATCGACGGCATTGTCGAATCCGGCGTTTTCGAACAGATCTGGCTCATGGACCTCTCCGGCGTCGGCGCGCTCGGCAATATCCGGTTCGCCACGCAGCAGGAAGTGCTGGATACGGTCAAGCACTACAACGGGTTCTTCCTCGCGTTCGGTTTTCTCGACCTCGACCATGCGGTCCCGGACGACATCGACCGGCTGCGCGACCTCGGTTTCGTCGGGCTGAAGCCATACAAACAGTTCAAGCCGTATTCCGATCCGGCGTATTATCCGCTGTATGAACGGGCGCAGGAGCTGAACATGACCATGCTCTTCCATACGGGACTGATCGCCCAGGCAAAACCGTATGACGGCAAATACACGCATGCTTTCGGACCGGAAAACATGCGTCCGATCCAGCTGGCGGCGATCGCCGAAGCTTTCCCCGATCTCCAGATCATCGGCGGACATCAGGGCTGGCCGTGGATGGAGGAAATGGAGCACAACCTCTATTATTACCGGAACATCACCGGCGATATCAGCGGCTATCTGCGTTCCGTGCCGAAACTCAACGAGATCCTGGACCGCCGCGCGCACGACGGCACCGACCGGTATTTCAACGAGAAACTCCATTTCGCCACGGATGAATTCTACGGCGATGAAAGCTGCAATGCGCGGGCGCTCCGGCTGGCGAAATTCTGGGAATCCTATTTCGAATTCGTCGGCGGCCTCTATTACCGCTGGGGCCGCCCCGAGGAACAGGAAAAATTCTTCCGCGGCAACGCCATCGAGATCAGGAACCGATTTCCAAAATAACGCATCCGGTGACCGCTTCCGATCGAAATCGGTATCCGGCAGTCCCGCAACTAATCAACGAAAGATGAGGCAACCATGAAAAAAATCTCTCTGCTGTTCGGCTGCGGACTGCTCACTCTGGCAGTTTCCGCGGGAACGGTCAAATTCGCACCCGATGCTTCCGAGGCTGAAAAGCATGCCGGCAGTGAATTCGCCGTCTACTACAAAAAAATCACCGGCAAAAGCATCTATGACAAGAAAAACCCGCTGACCGTCTATATCGGCAAAGCGGCCAAAGACGCCAAATGGTTCACCCCGAAAAAAGGGAAAACAGAACAGTGGTTCATCGAAAGCAATGGTGATGAACTGGTGATCACCGGCGATATCCGCGGCACCGTGTGGGGCGTCTATGAATTTCTGGAAAAATACATGGGCTGCGCTTTCCTGGCGCCGGACACCGAGATCATTCCGTCCAATCCGGACTGGAAACTGCCGCAGATCAAAGAGACCTTCACGCCCGCGATCTTCCGGCGTGCGCTGGACATGGCCCAGCCTCGTATCTATCATCAGCAGATCCTGCTGCATCTGAAAAGCAGCATCCGCACACGTTACCCGGAACTGTGGCTGCATCACGGTTCGCCGCACGGATCCCATACCGCGGCCGCGTATGTCAAGCCATGGAAAGACAAAGACGCGCCGTTCGCCCGCAGGGCCAATGGCGCCGTGTGGGAAAGCACTTACTGCTCGAGCTCGCCGGAAGCGGTCAAACGGATCGCCGCGCAGATGTGTGCATATATTGAAAAAGACCGGAAAAATGTGCCGCCGGAAAAATGGCGGATCATCTATGATCTCAGTCAGAACGACGGCGACGATGCTTTCTGCCATTGTCCGGAATGCAGACGGAAAAGAGGCAAAAACGGTTCCTGTTCCGACCTGAACAATGAATTCGTCAACCAGGTGGCGGAAATCGTCGGGAAGAAATATCCCGATGTGCTGATCCAGACTTTCGCCTACAGCCAGACGCTCGCCGCGCCGGAAAAAGTGAAAGTGAATCCGAACGTCATCATCCGGTTCTGCAATTCCACGCTGCTGAATCCGCTGCGACCGGGCACCCCGGCGGCGGAAAATTTCAGAAAATGGCATGCCATGGCGCAGAAATTTGCGCTGTGGGGCTACTGGAAAGTCTATACCGGCACGGTGGTGACGCCCTACGTGATCCCGCGCAGCAGCATGCAGCGCGAACTCCGGTTCTGCCGCGATTACAATGTGATGTTTTATTACGGCGAAAACGAAATGCCCTATCACCGCAGTTTCTATACCTTCCAGTTCTATCTGGGGATGCACCTGATGGTCGATCCGGATGCCGATGTGGAAAAACTCACCGACACGTTCTTCAACGGCTATTTCGGCAAGGCCGCTCCGGTGATGAAAAAGTATCTGGAATTCCTGGAAAAAAAGATCCTCGAACTCGGCGATATTTCCAAAAACGCCAAATTCTCCAACCGATATCTCGATCAGGCATTTTTCGATCAGGTCAACGCCTGGCTGGATGAGGCGGAGAAACTGACCGCGGACGACAAGCGCTCGAACCTGCATGTCCGCTGGGAACGCGTACCCGTCGATCAGACCCAGCTGCTCAATCAGGATAAGATCCAGGTCAGAGACAAGCAGAAGACGATCCGGCGTTACCGGGAAACGCTGACCGAACTTTATTCCACTACCTCGGATTCCGGCTGGAAGAAAAGAGGACTGAAGGGTTTCCTGACCGGACTGGCCAACGACTGCGACATGTTCGAACGGATGCCGTTCCCGATCCCGGAACAGTTCAAGGACAAGAAGGGGTTGAGTGATCTGCACTGGCCGGATTTCCATCCGTGGGGAGGCGCTGCCCGCTGCCGGGTATCGGATCCCGATGCCGCGTCCGGCTCGGCTTTCGAGCTCCGCCGCGACCGCAAATACACGCACAAGACGCCGTTCGCCGCGATCCTGGTCCATGCTTACCACCGCAAGGATTTCAGCGATGTGACCTTCATGCTTCCGAAAGCGAAAATGCCGAAAGATGAAAAATACCACTGGTACCGGATCGGCGCCACGACCATGGCCCCCGATGTGCGGGTCCACTGCGGCCCTGGCACCTGGGACGGGATCGACATCCATCTTTCCAAAGCCGTTTCCGGCATCGTCTGGCCCGTGAAGGAAGTGTGGATCTCCCTGAAACTGACCGGACCGGCCTACGTGGACGGCTCGACGAAACCCAACGGGATCTTTGTGGAACGCGTCATTGCGTTCGAGCCCGAACAGCAGGCGAAATGAGGTGAAGCAATGAAACTGGGAGCTTCGGTCAGTGGTTTTTTCGACATCCTCTATCAGGAAGCGATCGACGCCCTCGGGGCGAGCACGATCCAGACTTTCGAGCTCAGTCCGAAGGTGTTTTTCCGGAGGACCATGCAGGACGAGTTCAACGCAATGCTCCGGGACACCGGCAAAAAGGCCGCCAGCTATCACATTCCCTACGGACTGGGATATGATATTTCCAGACTGGATGAGACGATCCGTCGGGAAGCTGTCCAGCACACGGTCAGTCTGCTGGATCAAGCCGCCTTTTTCAGCTGCGGGATCATCGTGATCCACGCCTCGTTCGGTCCGATCGCGGATGACGAACGGAGTAAACGGGTCGATCAGGCACGCCGTTCCCTGGATGAGCTGGAAAAGGAATTGAACGCCCGCGGCCAGCGTCTGGCCGTGGAACTGCTGCCGCGGCACTGCATCGGCAATAAAGTCGAGGAACTGATGAGCATCCTCAAAGACCATTCCGACACGTTCGGAGTCTGCCTGGACACCAATCATTTCACCTGGGGGATCGAAAAACTGATCCCGTCGGTCGCGCAGTTCGGCAAACGGCTGATCACGACCCATATCGCGGACTATCTCGGCGAGGATGAAATGCACATCGTGCCGGGCGAAGGCAAAGTGGACTGGCCGGGATTCGCCCGCGCCTTGATCGCCGCGGATTATCAGGGTCCGTTCAACTACGAAATCAACCGGTTCCCGATCTCGCCGGAAAAACGGATCCGCTCGGTGGAAGACAGTTACCGGCGGATCTTCAAGCCGATTTTCGAACCGTGAACTGAAACCATCCTGAAAGGGCCGTGACGACATGAAAGTGCGATGCATCCATCTGGATATGAAATCCATGTTTCCGAAGGCGGAATATCTGCTGACGGAACTCGAACAGCTGGCTGCGATGGGATATACGCATGTGCTGATCGAATTCGAGGACCGTTTCCCGTTCGAAGCCTATCCGGGTTTCGCCAGAAAATCAGCCTACACCAAAGCGGAATTCCGCCTCGTCGCGGCAAAATGCCGCACCCTGGGGATCGGGGTCATTCCCCTGCTCCAGTGCGCCGGACATCTCGATTATTTCCTCAAGGAACCCGCCTACCGGAAATGGAGCGAAAACGGCAACACGTATCAGTGGTGCCTGTCCGATCCGGAAACGCTGCAGGTCTGGAAGACCATGGCGCAGGAAATCCTCGAAATCTTTCCCGACTGCGAATTTTATCATATCGGCGCGGACGAGGTCAAAAGTAAAAATCCGTGTCCGGAATGCGCCGGCAAAAACGCCTTTGCGCTCTATCTGAACCGCGTCCGCGAATGCACGGATTTTCTGCTGAAAAAAGGGAAAAAAGTGCTGGCGTGGGACGACATGTTCCGCAACCACGACCTGACCGAATCCGGCGATCTGCTGCAGAAGGTCATTCCGTGCGTGTGGCAATACCGGACGATGGATGAATCGATCATCCGGCGCTATGCGGAAAACGGCATCCGCTACTGGGGCGCGTCGAGGCTCCAGACCAATACGGATGTCTACCGCGGCATGGGCCGTCAGCAGAAAATGCAGAACAATGTGGACGACTGGGCGGACATCCAGGCGAAATATCCCGCGGAAGGGCATATCGGGACGATCTGGGGACGGATCCAGAGCCTGTATCCGATCAACACCACGCTGCCTCAGTCCATGTATATGGCCGGCTATCTGGCGGAATCGCTGCAGCACGGCAGGATCACCGGCCGCACGGCCTTCAACCGGAAATTCGCGGAGACGTTTTTCGGCCTGCCCGAACTGAATATGGATCTGCTGGCAATGAATTTCGGGATCGAGCCGGCAATGGTCAAAATCGAGCTCGAACGCTGGCTGGGCAAAGCGCCGCGCAACAACGATGTGCTGGAGATCTGGCATGCGTTCAACGAGATCGACGACCTTTACGCGTATGTCGACATGTGTTTCAACAACAACAAGGCATCGCTGGGGAAATACCGGGCCGGCATGGTCAACGATGCCGCGCTGAACAACTGGACGGACGGCGTCCGCATCACCCGTGAACGAACGGAAAAACTTTCCGCCTGGCTGGATGAAGTGCTGGGCAGGTATTTCCCCGCCGACCAGCTCGAAGAATTCAAACAGGAACGTTTCGAATCGATGCTGGAAACCAATGCGCAATGGGGCGAATTCCTCGCCGAGACCGCCAGAAAACCGCACTTTTCAACCAAAAAGGGAGAATAGTCATGGGCGAACCGGAACTGAACGTGAAATGGCAAATATTGTCGAGTCTGGAAAAAGTGTTTCCCGATTCGGAGATCCAATGTGGAACGGCAGGCAAAATTCCGGTCTTCGCCGGAGCCAGAGGCGAAACGGTCGCCTTCCAGATCGCCTTCCGGAGTCAGACGGGGATCTATCTGAAACTCCGGACTGAATCCGGACTGAAAAATCTCCGTCTGCGGGAAGTGTGTCTGGTGCCGTGCGAACGGCCCGCCGACCCCAACGATCCGGGGATCCTGCGCTCGCAACCGGGTCTTTACCCCGATCCGCTGCGCGATATCCGGGAACCGCTGCGGCTGGCCAGGGAAGTTACGCGCTCGGTCTGGTTTTCAGTCCGACTGGATGAAAAAATGAAGCCCGGCAATTATGATCTGAAAGTCATCGTTTCCCAATATCAGTATCCGGACGAACCCTGGAAAACACCCGGCGAATTCGAGGCGGAGATCCCGGTCCGGATCCGCGTGCATGCCGCGGTCTTGCCGAAACAGAAATTCATCCTGACCAACTGGTTTTACGCCGACTGTCTCGCGGAATATTACCATGTCAAAGTCTGGAGCAAAAAATTCTGGTCCATTCTGGAAAATTATCTGCGCGACTACACGGCACACGGACGGAACATGCTGCTGACGCCGCTGTGGACCGTGCCGCTGGACACCCGGATCGGCGGGGAACGGCCGACCTCGCAGCTGCTGGAGATCAGTTATGAAAACGGCAGATACCATTTCGATTTTTCGAGGCTGAAACAATGGATCGATCTGGGCCGGAAATGCGGGATCGAATATTTCGAGATGTCGCACTTTTTCACCCAGTGGGGTGCGGAATTCACCCCTAAAATCATCGTAAAAGTCAACGGCCGCAAAATCAGAAAATTCGGCTGGCATGTCGCGGCGCAATCTCCGGAATACCGGGATTTCCTCGCCCAGCTGATGCCGCAGCTGCTCCGTTTCCTGCGGACGGAAAAACTGTCCGGCAGATGCTTCTTCCATTTTTCAGATGAACCGCAGGAAAAAATGTTGGAAAATTACCGCCGTTCCACTGCTTTCCTGAACCAATACGTGAACAATGACGAATTTCCGGTGATCGATGCGCTTTCCTCAGTAAAGTATTTCCAGGAAGGACTGGTGAAACGCCCGGTGCCGTTTTTCGTGCATCTGGACAAATTCGCCAACGAAAAATTGCCTCAGAAATGGTGTTATTTCTGCGGTGCGAATCAGGGCTATCCGGCCCGTTCCTATGGTGCGCCGCTCTGCCGTTACCGCATCCTCGGCGTCCTGCTTTATCTTTACGAAATGGACGGCTTCCTGCACTGGGGACATAATTTCTGGTTCACGCAGTATTCGCGCCGGACGCAGCTGGATCCCTGGAAGGAGACCACGGCGGGCGGCTGTTTCACCGGCGGACACATTTTCAATGTCTATCCCGATGCGGACGGACAGCCGGCGGACGCGATCCATTACGAGAGTTTCATGGAAGCGATGCAGGACCTGCGGCTGCTGCAGCTGCTGCAAACGAAAATCGGCCGTAAAGCTGTAGTCAAGCTGATCCACAAAGGTCTTGATCACGAGCTCAAAATGGGGCATTTCCCGCTCGAGGCGGACTATCTGCAAAATCTCCATGAGTCCATTCTGAAAAAACTGGATTCCTGCGCGGAATAAACCTTCGAACGGGGGAGGAAAAATGCCGAAGAGATCGCTGCTGCATGAACTACAGGAAAGCGGGGTGGATTTCGACACCCAGCCGGCCAGTTATTATTCCGGCGGCATGGAAGACCCCTGCCGCATCGAACCGCATAATATCATTGTCTTTTTTTCGCCCACGCTCCGCCGGGCAAAATCAGAAAAATGGTATCACCAGCGCTATCAGATCAAATGCAATCTGGGCGATCCGGCTTTTCTGGGGCTGGACGACCTGGAATTCAGGATTCCGACAAATGATGGAATCGTGATTTTCCCGTTCCAGATCCATTATTTAGATTTGAGCGTGTCGCGGCCTTCGCGTTTTTTTCTGACCATCACGTTCACCGACCGCGGCAACGGCCGGAGTTCGCTCCTGCCGCTGATGAACCGGCCGTTCCGGATCGACCGAAAGGATTTTCCCCTGCTCAAAACCATTGTCTGCGCCTATCAGAAACATCACGGATACGAAGAGGAAGACGCGGTAAACGCGTTGCGGCTCTTCCTGAGCCGGAAACTGCGGCAGTCAAAAACCGACTCCCGGGCGGTTGCCTCCAGCAATCCGTTCATGGATGAGGTGATGAAGCATGTCCGGGATAATTACGACAATCCCCCGAGCATCAAGGATCTGGCGGAAATGATGAACCTTTCCGAATCGCATCTCCGGCTGAAAGTGCGCCGCATGTTCAACGGCATTTCCCTGGGAAAATTCCTGCATCATCTGCGGTTTTTTCATGCCTATGAACTGATCGAACGCACCGAGCTGCCGCTCGGCACGATCGCACGGAAATGCGGATATTCGGACATTTACAGTTTCAGCCGCGCCTTCAAAAAAGATTCCGGTTTCTCCCCCTCCGCCTTCCGCAAGAAATGCCGTCCTTCCTGATGCCCATTCGCGGTATCAGAATTCCACAGCGACATAATCGGTTTTGCTAAATATTTTCATTTTTTGGCTATTTTATTTTACCGGATCCTGATTATAATATATGGCATAACCAAAATCAGGAACTGCTCATCATGAAAATCAAATTCGGTGTGGTCGGCGCCAATCCGGAACTGCGTGCCAATTTTATTTTTCACTATTTCCCACGCAATAAAGGAGAACTGGCTGCAGTCTGCGACCATGACCCGGAAATGGTGGAAGTCTTTCGGAAAACCTATCCCGAATTCGCGGCGGTGAAAGTCTATGCGGATTATCGGGAACTGGTCAATGATCCGGAGCTCCAGGCCGTTTTCATTGCCGTGCGCGATCAATACCATGAAGAAATGGCAGTCGCCGCGCTGGAAGCCGGCAAGTCGGTCTATCTGGAAAAACCCATGGCGATCACCATCGATGGCTGCGACCGTATTCTGGAAGCCGCTTACCGCACTGGCAGCAGACTCATGGTCGGACACAACATGCGTTATATGGATTTCGTGCTCAAGATGAAAGAGATCATCGACTCCGGCGTGATCGGGGAGATCCAGAGCGTATGGGTGCGGCATTTCATCAATTACGGCAGCTGTTATTTCCGCCACTGGTGTTCGGAACGGAAGAACTGCACCGGTCTGCTGCTCCAGAAAGGCGCGCACGACATCGATATCATCCACTGGCTGGCCGGAGGCTATGCCGAACGGGTCACGGCGATGGGACGGCTTTCGGTTTACAACCGCACGACGGACCGCCGGAAAACCGATGAAAAACCCGACCGCAAAATCTCATTCACGGATGCCTGCTGGCCGCCGCTGGAACTCAAGGGACTCAGTCCGGTAATGGATGTGGAAGATCATTCCATGCTCCTGATGCAGCTTGACAATGGCATCCAGGCGTCCTACGAACAGTGCATGTATGCCCCGGATGCCGAGCGCAATTACACGTTCATCGGCACCCGCGGCAGAGTGGAGAACATCGGTGATTATTCCGGCAAACGTGAGATCCATGTTTGGACCCGGCGCGGACTGCGGAGCGAACCGGATATCGTTTATCACCTGAAAGATGTCAACGGCACGCACGGCGGTTCGGATGAGGTCATCTTAAACGCCTTTTTCGACTTCCTGCTGGAAGACCGCACACCATCAGTTTCTCCGGTGGCGGCGCGTTATGCGGTGGCGGCCGGCGTGATGGGTCATTATTCCATGCGCAACGGCAATGTTCCCGGCGTGATTCCCCCGCTCCGTCCGGAGCTGGTTGATTATTTTGAGAACGGTCAACATAAAAAATAAGGAAAGGAAGCAGACATGTTCAGAAACAGAAAAAAAGGATCCAGTCCAAGCTGGAAAGCAATCAAACGGTTCACATTGATCGAGCTCCTGGTCGTTATTGCGATCATCGCGATCCTGGCAGGGATGCTGCTGCCGGCATTGAACGCAGCCAAGGTCAAAGCCAGAACCATCCAATGCATCGGAAACATGAAACAGATAGGTTCGGGATTCATGATGTACCGGAGCGACAATAGAGAATGGTTCCCGTCGTATGATATTACAGTCTCGCCGTATACGATCCTGTGGTTCGACCTGCTGGAACCGTATGGATGCGGCATCAGGGTCGGGATGCGGGTGGTTTCCTCGGGCTGGAAGTCCAAACTCATCTGCTCGGAATTCAATGAAAAGACCTTCAGGATAGACTCAAATCTGCAATACAGTTACGGTTACAGCTGCGCATTTGCGCGCTACTACAATCCGGCTAAAACAACACTGTATCCCAAACGTGCAAGTCTGATCAAGCTGAACCGGGCCAGCGAATTTTTCCTCTGCGGCGACACCCAGCATCCGTGCGCCAATTCCGATGACCAGGCGTACGGCGCCTGGTACACCAAGCTGCAGCACCGGCACAAGGACCTGGCCGCCATGGTCATGGGCGACGGCCATACGGAAACCAGAAGGGTCGGCCAGATTCCGCTCAGCGCCTCCGGCAATACGTTCTGGGATCCGACCAAATAAAAAACTGTGATCGGTTTGTCAAACCGGCATGAGCCGGATCAATAACTATAAATGCGAGGATCAATGAAATGATGCAAAAATACCGTTTCCCCTTTACTATCCTGAGTTTTATCATTCTGACGGCAGGGACTTTTCTGCTGTCCGGTGCGGAACGCGACCGGAGCCTGATCTTCGAGGCCTCCTTCGATGATTTTTCGGCGAACGCGGGTCATGCTGAAGGCAGCAAAACAGTCAGGGGACTGCCGGAAAGCGATCTTCAGCTGAGGATGTTTCCCGGCATCGGCGCGAAAAGCAACGCTCTGGTGCTTTCCAATGCGGAAACCTGTCGTTGGGAATTGAAAAACAATCTGGATCCCAGGCAGGGGACGATCTCCTTCTGGCTGCGGAACCTCAACTGGCAGATGACGATGCCGGAACGGCAGATGTTCTTTTACGCCTATCAGGGAAATTTCACCTTGTGGATCTGGAAAAACTGGTCGCCGTATGTAAATGTCCACATAAATATTATTGCAGGCGGAAAAAATCAGAGTTTCACGCTCGCAGCCAGAGTCGATCCGGAACAATGGAACACGCAGAAATGGCATAAGATCGACCTGACCTGGGATCAGCAGGATTATAAATTATATCTGGACGGCAAAACACCGCCGCGCACGCCGATCCTGATCGGGAAGAAAAGTGTGCCGCCGACTGCACCGCGCAAAAAATTCCCGCCGGGAACCGTCTTTCCGGAGGGCCAGAAGACCGGCGTGATCGGAATCGGTCTGCAGCCGGCCTGGAAAAAAAGCAAAAACTTCAATTCGAGTCACCGCACGGCCTATAACAAGCTGAAAATCCACAATCGGGTGCTGTCCCCGGATGAGATTTATCAGAACTACCGTTCGCTGATTCCCGATGACAAACCCGAGCCGAATATCGTGACGATCCCGCAGACCGGCCGGTCGATCACTCCGGACGGTTCACTGGACAGTGCGGAATGGAAAAACGCGGAACGGGTCCTCATGCTGGAAAAACTGAGAGGAAGCATAGCCGGAGATATCTCCGCTCAGGCGCTGGTCTGCCGCGACCGCAAGAATCTTTATCTGGGATTTTCCGCCTCGAAACTTTGTAAAAAAAAAGCATATACGCAGGCTGACGGCCCGCTTTGGGAAGATGACAGTTTCGAATTTCATCTGGAGCTGAAATCCGGCGACCGCTATCAGTTCATCGTCAATTCAAAAGGAACGCTCTACGACTCGCACAACACGGATCCGAAATGGAATGCCGGAGCCTCGGCAGCGGCTAAATTCAATGAAAATGGAAGCTGGAGTGCGGAGATCGCCATTCCGCTCCAGGCGCTGGGTGATCCCTCCGGTGAAGTCAAAGGGAATTTTACGTTTACCGCCCATCAGGGGCTGGGTCATTTTTTTCGGCAATGGTCCAATCAGAGCAATTATGAATTCAAACCGGATTCCATTCTGCGTTTCGCCGAAGTTCCGGGACCGGTCCGACTCTCGGTGGCGGATTCGCTGAAAAACGGCATTCTGGAACTGCACTGTGAAAATTCATCGCCGGAAAAAGTTTCCGCAGGTGTCGTTTCCGTATCCGGAACCAGGCTGGACCATCCCGGCAGTCTGGGGAAAGATGGCTGGACAACCCGGCTGGAAGAAGGTATGCAGACCCTCACGGTCAGTCGGGGCTCCTCCGGGCAGACTGATTTCCGTCTGGTGACCCGTTTCGCAGTTCAACCCGAAATGGAGATCACCCATAATTCCAACCCACTGAAAAAAGTCATCCACGCGGATGTCAATTTCACAGGCAGCGGCGCCGATTTCCGTCAGGAACTGGATCAGGGAGTGCAGCTGAAAACCTCGCTGACCGATCCAAACGGCAAAACCGTCTTTTCCGGTGTCCGGACGGTGTGCGGACTCCGGAGCAGTGTGGATATTCCATTTCCGGGCAATCTGGCACGGGGAATTTACCGGATCCGGATGGAAGCGGATGCCAAATGCAGAAAACTGACTGGGGAAATACCGTTCCGGATTCCCGATCTGAGGCCGTATCAGCAGAAAATCGGACTGGACGATTCCGTTCCGGCGCCGTGGTTTCCGGTAAAAACTCTGGAGCGGAACCGCTTCGAAGTATTGGACCGGAGTTATTCTTTCGACGGGTCGTCACCCTTCCCGCAGTCAGTGATCACCCGCGGGACCGAAACCTTGTCTCACGGACCGGAACTGATCCTGAACGGACAGAAGGTCCGCTGGACGCCTTACCGGATCAGCGGAAGCCGCAAAAACCATATCACCCTGAGCGGCAGCGGGGAAAGCGGCAATGCAAAATTAGAATGGACCGGCGAACTCTGGTTCGACGGCATGTATAAACTGGAGCTGAAAATGCGTCCGGATCAGGCTCCGCTGAAAATTACCGGTCTTTCGATCCGGTATTCGGTCACGCCGGAAATTTCACGTTTCGCCCTGAATCCGCTTTATATGCCATGGAAAAACGGAAGTGCAGGAATTGCGCTCGGACCCGCCGGACGGAAGGACAATCTGCTTTGGCTGACCGGGCATGAATGCGGTTTTGCCGCCTGGGTCAAATCCAATGCCAACTGGGTGAACCGCCCGAATGAAAAAGTGATGACCGCCCGGAAGAATGCCCGCGGCGCGGATGCTGCACTCAATATCATAACCGTTCCCGCCGAACTGAAAGGAACCGCAGGATATACTTTTGTTTTCATGGCGACGCCGCCGCGGCGTCCGACCGTGCCGCCCCGCTCGGTGAATTATCACGGTTACAATTTCGTCAAAAACAACAATTACCAGAGCTGCAGCTGGGGCGGGTTCGAAAAAATAGCCCACGCGGACGACACGACTTCGCTCAACACCCTGATCCCGGCCGATCCCGGGCAATGGAAAAAACATGCCAGCTACAACCGGAAAGGCAAAAAAGCCCATCTTTACTCAATGCCGGGCCATGTATCGGACAATGAACCCGACTGTGACTATCTCGGCGGCGATCTGCGGAGTTTTCCGCTGCTTACCCATTCCGGAATCAAGCAGGGGAAGAAATGGACCACTTATCAGTATTGCGGCAACGCCTCTGATTTGGCAGCCGACCTGTGGTGCTGGAATTTTGACCGGAATGCACCCTTATTCAAAGGATATGATTACGACGGAATTTATTTCGATATCGGGAATGTCCGTTTCTGCTCGTCCAAGGCGCACGGCTGCGCCGGTATCGATGCCTTCGGTCAGGAGTATATTTCTTCGGACGCCCTCGGTCTCCGCAATTTCTATATGAGGGTATATAAAACGGTCAAAAAACATGACGGCACGGTCATGATCCACAGCCATGTGCAGTTTGTTCCGTTTGTACAGGATTTCTGCGACATGTTCTCGCCCGGCGAAAACGCATTCTACATCATGGCAAAAAACCTGAAATACGGTTATCTGGAAGGGATCACGCCGGAAGAATACCAGACGGATCTCAACTGGCGCAAAGCAGGCGTCGCTTATCAGATCATTCCCCAGACGGCGCGGGCGGCAATGATGATCCCTGCGCTTAAACCATTCTATAAGGAAGTGCTGCGCGATCCGGCCTATACCCTGAGCGCCATCACGGCATTTGCCGTCCATGACCTCAACCTGTGGGCATCCATGCTTAAGATTGCTCTTGTCGACCGCTACTGGAAAATCAGGAAGGATATTAATATTGATCAGGCTTCGGATTATGTCGGCTACTGGCGACCGGACTGTCCGGTGAAATCAACCTCTCCGAAAGTATACTGCGGCTGTTATCTCTGGAACCGGCCCGCGCCATACCGCTGCGTGCTGGTGATATCCAATTTCAACCGGCAGGCGAGCCCGCTGCGTCTGCAGATCGACTGGAAGAAATTGAAACTTGATCCCAAGCGGGTCACACTGACCGATCTCTGGGCTCAAAAGCCGATCCGTCAGGAAGAGCTTTCGGATCGTTTGCTTTCCGGAGCATCGTTCCTCTTACTTGGAGTAAGATAATTCTCCGGACCGGAAATCGTCCAGTCCGGGGATATGCCGTTTTTTTCAGTTTTCTGATTTTTTTTGTTACACGATTTGAAAAAAGCGGAAAAACGGCTAGATTATTTGGTTGAAGCAAAATTTTTTAAACTTTTGGAATCACCTCATGAATAATGATTTAAGTTTCTGGATTGCTCCTGAAGGTGCTGCCGGACGGAAGAATTGTCACTTTTTCGCTCAAAAGAGCTTTTCGGTGAATTCTCTTCCTCAAAGTCTGGAACTTAAAATAGCCTGTGAAAGTTATTATGTTTTGAAGTTGAACGGCATCCTCATCGGCCGCGGTCCGGCTCGGGGGTCCAGCCGGATTTATTTTTATGATGTCTACGAACTGGCAGCTTTCCTGCACGAAGGAAGCAACACGCTGAAGGTGGAAGTTCTATGCATGAACGTGCCGACCGGGCGGAACGTGCCTCTGCAACCCGCCCTGCGGGTGGAATGCGGAGATCTGTTCGGCAGTGATTCCAGCTGGGAAATGGCACTGCAGGAGCAGGAATGGCCCGAAGAACCGCCTTTCTATGATATGCAGCAGGGGTATTGCGAATGGCGGGACCTGCGCCGGGAAAAGAACTTCCGGAAAGTGCCCTGTGCAGTGATCCCGGCAGACTCGCCGATCTATCGCCGGAAACTTCTTCCAAGTGGGATTCCCCACCCCGTGGAACACGAATATCTGCCTGGAGAATCACTGTTCCCCGCATGGGTACCGGCTGCGGATCTGAGCGATAAAAGAATTGCCGTGCTTGCCGATGCAGAGCCTCATTTCCCGGTTCCGGAAGGACTGGCGGCCGCCTTGTATGAACTGACGCTCGGCGGTGGGCATGAAGTGGTCCTTCCTGTCCCTCCCGATCATGGCGGGTTGACCGTGATTTTCAACTTCAACCGGCAGATTTCCGGCCGGCTTGAGATTGAACTGGATTCCCCGGAAGGAGCTGTGCTGGACATTGCCCATGAGGAAGAGCTGTTCCAGGGGGAACGGCTCCGCAGCGATCACACCGCAACCAATCCGACTTATAATTTCAGTGACCGTTACATCCTGAAAGCAGGCAGACAAACCGTTGGGAATTATATGGTGGAACGGGGTTTCCGTCTGGTGCGGCTGACTTTCCGCAATTATGAAAAGCCGATCGTGCTACGGAGTCTTCGCGGAATTGATCGCCGATATCCGTTCAGTTTGCGGAGCCGTTTTTTCTGCAGCGATTACCGTCTGAACCGGCTTTGGGAGACCGCCAGTGAAACCATTTCGGCATGTACGACCGATATTTTCACTGACTGCCCCTGGCGCGAACGGCTGTTTTTCATCAATGACTTTGTCGTGGAAAACCGGAGCGCACTGCAGCTGTCCGGGGATAAGCAGCTGCTCCGGCATGCTTTCCGGATGATCTTTTCCGAGGCGGATGAAAACGGTATTATTCCCTGCGTGATTCCGAACAGTACATCCATGCTTGTTTACCATGGGTTCCCGAAGGATACCACTCTGGGATATATTTTGTCCTCCAACCTCACTTTGCCGCTCTCGCTGTATGAATACTACCTGTATACCGGCGATTCCGAACTGGTCCGCGAGTGCTATGAGCCCCTGCTGAAAATGATGCAGACTTTCCGCCAATGGAAAAATCCGCGCGGGATATTGGAGCTGCCAAGGCGTTATTGCGGGATCAGCAATTTCTTCGACTGGTCTTTCGAATTGAACGGCTGTCAAATTCCATCCTCGGGCAGTTCCCTGATGAATTATCTGTATATTATCGCGCTTAAAGCCGTGGAACAGCTGAAAACAGCAGTGGGGAATGACCAATCCGATTTTGTGGAAGAAATCCAGTCAATGCAGACTGCAACATGGAACGAATTCTATGATCCGGCAGATAAAATGATGCGCGACTGCCGGGAATATGTGGTCAATCAGCAGGAGCTTGACCTTTGCGGTGTGCCGAATCAGGGCCGAACCGAAATCCGTTCGAGCCGGATCGCCCATGCGCTGGCTTTGCTGGCCGATGGGAACCGTGGAAAGTCCGATTTGAAGATTTTGGAAGAAAACATGCTTTCCGAAAGGAATTTCACCCCGGAACTTTTCTACGGATCCTTCATTCTGCTGGCCATGAAAAAATATGGTTTGTATCAGGCCGCTCTTGATTATATCCTGCGCTTCTGGGGACCGATTCTGGATTCCGGCACACCCACGCTGTGGGAAAACGGAGTATATTCTTCTGGGAAAGCCGGATTCGGCGGATCGGCCAGTCTGTGTCACGGATTCAGCACCTCCCCTGTGGATTTCCTTCAGACAGTCCTGCTTGGCATCACACCGGTGGAGCCGGGGTTCTCGGAGTTTCGGTTCGAACCGGTTCCATGCGGACTTTCTTTCGCTCACGGAATGGTTCCGACGCCGCATGGGACAATCCGGGTCAGTTGGAAATTGCAGGGTGATTCCATCCATGCGGAACTACTCATTCCGGAATTTACGCTTGCCCATACCCCGGCAGGCGATTTCGGTTCGGGAAATCATGTCTTGGCCTGGAAACAAAGCGGTTCGTAATGTGGCATCGTCATGCAAGACTTTCGAATTTAACTCAAACAACAGGATTTTCACTTTACTATAAAAGGAGCAAAAATTATGAGCAGCCGTATCGAACAATCCTATCGGATCGCCAAAGAAATCTTTGCCGAACATGGAATCAACACTGACAACGCGATTGCCGAACTGGAAAAAATCACCATCGGGCTCCATGCCTGGCAGGGGGATGATGTCCGCGGATTCGAAGCTGCCACGGCCCATGCACTTACCGGCGGATGTCAGGTGACGGGAAATCATCCCGGGGTTGCCCGGAATGCGGATGAACTTCGTGCCGATCTCGATGCTGCCATGAAACTTATTCCGGGCAAAGTCAAGGTCGGATTGCAGGGACACGAAGTCGATAAGATGATCCCCGGAGTGGACCGGGATGCTTATACGATCGAAAATTTCTCCGGCTGGCTGGATTGGGCGAAGGAGCGCAAGATCGGTATGGATATTGCTCCGGCGTTTTATTCTCATCCGATGCTGGACCATAACCTGTCCGTTTCCCATCCGGATCCCGCCATCCGTAAATTCTGGATCGGTCATGGACAGGCCTGCCGCCGTATCAGTGAGATATTTGCCCGGGAACTTGGAGTGGTCTCAGTCTGCAATCAATGGTTCCCAGACGGGTTCAAGGACATTCCCTGCGACCGGCAGATCTTCCGTGAACGTCTCCGCGATGCCCTTGACCAGATATTCTCCGACCCCGTTGATGAAAAACTTGTCCGGGATGCGGTCGAACCGAAACTTTTCGGGATCGGGGTTGAAAGCTGCACGGTCGGTTCCCATGACTTTTATGCAAGTTATGCGGCAAAACACCATAAACTGATCTGCATCGATTCCGGTCATTTTCACCCGACCGAACAGATCGGCGACAAGATCTCCGCATTTGCCTCGAACGGTGTGGGGATGCTTCTGCATGTCAGCCGCGGTGTCCGCTGGGACAGCGACCATATCGTGCTGCTGGACGATTCACTGCTTTCAATCGCCCGCGAGACGGTTCAGGCGCGAAAACGCGGCGCCGAAGTGCATCTCATGCTTGACTATTTCGATGGTTCCGTGAACCGTATCGGCGCATGGGCTGTCGGTTCGCGTGCCCTTGCCAAAGGGCTTCTGATCGCTCTGCTGGAACCGACGGCGGAAATTGCGGCTGCAGAAGAAAAACTCGAATATGGTTCCCGCATGATCCGTATGGAAGCGGCAAAAACACTTCCATGGCAGGCGGTATGGGCATATTATTGCGCCAGCCATAACTGTCCCGATGATTTCGAAATGGAAAAGCCGCTGGATGCGTATGAGGCAAAAATTCTTGCCGAACGCAGCTGATCTGGAGCTCCGGCATCGTGGTATATGCGGTGTCCACTGCAGTCAGCAAAAGAGATGACCTGTATGATACGATATTCCGCGTCACCTTCTGTTTTCTGCCCGGAAGTCGTGCGGCTCAGGAAAAGAGCGTGCTTTCCGGCGGATCATGACGGTGGTCTTTCCGGTAGAGTCTGCGCGCGGTCTTGTCCACTGCTTTCAGAAAATCACCGTATTGACGGAATACCGATTTGATATCCTGCTGGAAATAAGCTTTCAGGAAATATGCGATGTCATGTTTCGACAACCCGGCATCCATCGCGGAAAACCAGAGTCCGGCCGTGTCCTTCACCCAGTAATGCCAGGGCACTTTCGCCCGGATCTGCGCCCGGTGCAGATCGATCACATGCAGTTCCGGATCGGAGGTCTGCTCCGTGCCTTTGCGGAGCAGGAAATGGCAGATATAGCAATCGCGGTGATTCAGGCCCGAACGGTGCATTTTCCCGGCCATAGTGCCCAGTTTGCGGATCAGGGCACGTTTCACCCGGAAAGACGGCGGTCTGACCGTCCAATCACGGCAGAAATCTTCGAGGCTGATACAGTCGGTCAGTTCATCGGTGATCAGGAACGAGGTGCGCAGCGGGGGTATCGAACCTTCGCATCCGTAAGCGGCGGGCGTCATGGTGTCCACACCGTGCTGCTGCAGATGAAGGAGGGCGCGGTATTCCTGGCCGGCATCGGTCACCGGCGATTTGAACTGGAACAGGTTCTTGAAATATTCACCCCAGCCGATGCCGCGGTGCAGTTTGACGAAATATCCCCTGCCCCCGATCTCAATGCGGAAGGTATGGCGGGATTTGACCTTGCGGAAACTTTCGCCGGTCAATTCGAAAGCGGCCCGGAACGGATCGCGGTCCTGCCAGAGTCGCTGAAAATCGCCATTGAGAAAGACTTCACGCATGGATTTACTCCTCAATGAACTTCCAGAACAGTTCCGTGCGGTGATAAAAATCGGTTTCGGCCGCAAAAGAACGGACATCCTGACACATTCTGGGCAAAGCATCAGGCATACGCAGGGTGAGCTCAAGCGCATCCGTGAGAGACTGGACCGTGAAAGGTTCCGGCAGCACGATGCCGCCCGCAGAGCGAATCAGCGGGGCATAACCGCAGACGGAGCTGCAGATGGCGGGGAGCCCGCAGACGGCCGCTTCGGCCAGCACGGTTCCGGTCGCCTCGTTCCGGGCGGGATGGACCATCAGGTCGGCGGCGGTCAGCAGGTCGGGCACATCCTGACGGGGACCGGCAAAAATCACCCGGTCCGCGATCCCGAGATTTTTCGCCAGATTCAGAAAGTCGCCGGGTTCGTCATTGCCGGCGACCAGATAGACGACCTTTTCCCGAACCGCCGGCGAAAGTCTGGAAACCGACTCCAGCACGCGGTCAACGCCTTTGGTCCGGAAAGCCGAACAGACCTGAACCAGCAGCACGGCAAAGTCCGGAATATCGAATTCGACGCGGATCCGGCTGCGGATCTGCTCCGCCACAGGTCCTTTCCGCAGACAGAATTGCGGCGCCACGCCGGGCGGCAGATAACGGAAACGATCATTCCCGGTGCCGTAAAACTGCTGAAACGATTTTTTCTGCGCTTCGGTCAGATACAGGATCCGGGTGGATCCCGAGGCGTCAAAAACCGCTTTTTCCAGCCGTTCGAACACACGGTAACGGGGCAGCATGCGGACCAGCATATTTTTTTCCCGGACATGTTCCGCAAAAGGATTGTCGGCGGCATAATACCAGTCCAGTCCGCCCATCCGGTTGAACCCGACGATCCGGTCGAAAGGATGTTCCCTGCAGTAAGAACGGGCCTGGGTTTCGAAATCCAGCGCCCTGCCCCAGTTGGTCAGTCCACGGCATTTCAGATTCACATATTCAGCACCGGGAATGAATTCGCCTTCCCAGCGGTCATACAGCACAGTAACGGTATGGCCGCGGCTGATCCCCTCTTTCAGGAAACGGGCGAAATCCAGCTGCAGGCCGCCGAACGGGAAATAACGGAATATGGCAAATGCGAGTTTCATGGTTGTTCAGTCTTCTCCGGATCTGCGGTTTTTTCTTCAATATAATCCGGATTTTCATTTCTGCAAGCCGTTTTCCGGCGGTCATGCAGGAATAATTGTGCGCCGTTCCACAGATTGTGCCACAGAACATAAAAAGTCGGCCCCAGCGCCGCCAGCGGGCCGGAAAAAGTCATGGCCAGCGACAACGTGAACATCGTGTTCTTCTGTCCCAGCGACTGACTGGATTCGTGACCGAAACTTTTTCCCGCCAGGAAATAGCCGAGCGTAAAATTGACGGTGCAGATCAAGGCGGAAAGGCCGGCGATCTCCAGCAGGATCAGCGGGGAAACCGAACTTCTGCGGATATATTCCGAAGCGGACGAGGCCGTCAGGAAAAGCATGAGGATCCACAGCATGAAGGAAAAATTCGCCAGTTTCGGCACGAATTCTTTCGCTTTCGGATAAACCCTGCGGACGATGAACGCCGCCGTCATCGGAATGCCGATCAGGAAAAAGAGGTTCCATGCCACATTCAGCAGGAATTTCAAAGTGAAATTGCCGGTGACCAGCGGGATCAGTCCGGTCAGGGAAAGCGAAACGCCGATATTGGTGGTCAGGAACGAAGTCACAACGAATTCCACATCCCCGCCAAGGAAACGCATGATGACGGGCGCGGCGCTCGCGGTCGGCGTGATCCCGGTGAAAAACGCGGCATGGGCCAGGTCGCGGGAACCGGACAGAGAGGCCAGCAGCCAGGCGGCAATGCCGACGGCGATATTGGCGAACAGGATCAGCCAGTGGGTTTTCCGCGGCCGCAGACCCTGCACTTTCACCTGCATGAAAATGAGGAACAGCATGATCATCAGGAAATACCGGATCAGGAACGTGAACGCTGCGGCCTGCGGGACCAGATAACCGGCCGCAAAAGCCAGCAGGATCATACCGGGACGGATCAGCGCTTTCATCGAATCGGGAGTTTCGGGGGTGAAATATGAAAAATGCCCAGCGGTTCAGATCCCGCTGAGCATTTCAGTTCAGGACAGACGCTTACGCGATCGCGTTTTTGACGAGGTCGTGGAAGCTGTCTGCTTTGAGGGCGGCGCCGCCGATCAGACCGCCGTCAATATTTTCCTGGGCGACGAGCTGCTGGGAGTTTTCCGGCTTCATGCTGCCGCCATACTGAATGATGACTTCATCAGCGAGGGCCTGTCCGTAGAGTTCGGCGCAGACTTTGCGGATGAACTTATGGGTCTCTTCGGCCATTTCGGGAGTCGCGGTCTTGCCGGTGCCGATCGCCCAGACCGGTTCGTAGGCAATGACGACCTTCCGGAAGCAGCATTCCCTGATGCCGGCGAAAGCGCCTTTGATCTGTTTTTCGAGGACGGCTTCGGTCTTTCCGTCTTCGCGTTCCTGGTCGGTTTCGCCGATGCAGACGATTGGTTTCAGATCATATTTGAGGGCGGCCTGGAGCCGTTTGTTGACCGTTTCATCGGTTTCGCCGAAATACTGGCGGCGTTCGCTGTGTCCGATGATGACATATTCCACGCCCATTTCCTTGAGCATGGCACCGGAGATCTCGCCGGTGAACGCGCCGTTGTCAGCCCAATGGATGTTCTGGGCGCCGACCTTGATGTTGGAGCCTTTGAGCTCGGCGATCGCGGCCGCGATGCTGGTGAACGGCGGGCAGACCGCCACATCCGCACAATTCGGGCAGATGTCGGCAAATTTTTCTTTCAGGGCTTTGCACAGTTCCACGGTTTCGGCAGCGGTCTTGTTCATTTTCCAGTTGCCGGCAATAAATACTTTTCTCGCCATAAAAAAATCTCCTTATGATTTTCTGACTTGTTCATACATTCTGACCACGCGTGAGCAGCGGTCATAGGCATCCGCCAGGAAAGCGCGGATGTTCTCAGGTTTCTGTTTCAGTTCCAGATCCTTCTCGAAGAACGGGGTATTGCGCATGCCAAGTTCGAAACTCAGCGGCCGCCCCTTGTAGGAGGATTCCACGAGGATCTTCACCATCCGCTCCCAGTCGACCGTGCCGTAGAACGGCGGCTGATGCTGATCGCCTGAACTGTCGTTGTCATTCAGATGCAGAGCCTGCACCCGGTTCTTATACGGCTCCAGACGATCCATTCCTTTGCCCTCGGCAATGTTGCCGTGACCGGAATCATAGGTGATCCCCAAATATTTTTCGGGATATTCCTTCATGACGCGTCCGATCAGTTCGAAGGTATCGGAAAACAGATTTTCGACCGCGATCCTGACCGTATATTTTTCCAGCACGGGCACGAGTTCGTCCAATGAACGCCGAAGCGCTTCGAACTGTCTTGCCGCGGGAGCCCGGTCGTAACCTTCCCGGTCGGGAAAGGCCGGAATATGCATCATCAGCGAACCGGTTCCGCCGAGTTCATGCAGCATGATGATCCGGTTGAT
>Ga0265298_10002539_pt1 | contig 25252 bp, 19 predicted proteins | sample AusTroGonzalo_MG_3_FD_193486 | JGI IMG/M metagenome (GOLD analysis project Ga0265298, IMG submission 193486) | Bovine rumen microbial communities from tropical cattle in Woodstock, Queensland, Australia - Gonzalo_01 | ecosystem: Host-associated > Mammals > Digestive system > Stomach > Rumen ...
AATGATTGATTTGCTTTTGAATTGCAAAGGTAGTCAATTCAAATCGTCACCGTCAATTTCTCGCTCTAAAACTCTATATTTAAGTAATTTACAAACATCTCTACTATTTTTTAGTGGACACTAGTGATATAATCTGAATAATTTCAGGAATTAAAACACAAAAGGGACTGTCCCCATTGTGATATATGCTTTGGGCTCGCATCACTGCGAGCCCAAAGCAATTACTAACTAATCAATAACCCAATAACTAAAAACCAATATGAAAAAGAAAACTTACTCTAACTAACTTATGCGTGAATCTTAAATTTGATGCAAAGTTACACCATATTTCGCCCCATCGCAAACATTCTCGCATTTATTTCTCCAACTTGTAGCGACAATCGTCCCCACAGGCGACAAATCGCGCCAACTCCCTCAAAAGTTGACCTATCAAGACGATTATTTTATCTTTTTTCTCAAAATCTTCCGTAGTTTCAAAAATAATTTGTACTTTTGCAGAAGCATAGCATCTGCCTGGATGAGAGCATGCTCTCTGGATGGCAAGCACAAAAGGGGCTGCCCCTGTTATGATATCTATGCACCATAAATATTGTATTGGAATAATATGAGCAACAAAGAACCTGGCTACGTTTACATACTGACCAATCCCAGTTTTCGCGAGGATTGGGTGAAGATCGGCAAGAGTTCACGTCCTGTGGATGTGAGAAGCAAGGAACTGGATAATACAGCCGTTCCCTTGCCCTTCGAGATATTCGCCACGATGAAGACGACGAAATACAACGAGGTGGAGAAGTTGGTGCATAAGACCATTGATCGCCTTACCGATCTTCGCATCCGCCAAAACCGCGAGTTCTTTAATGTGGCCCCCCAGATGGCTCTCGACATCTTTCGCGATATTGCCAGCGCTATAGACGATGCCGAAGTAACACTCTACGAAGACAACAAACCCATAGTAGAAAGTGAACACAAGGAGCCACAGAAGCGAGAAGTGAAACGCCCCCGTTTCAAGTTCTCCATGTGCGGCATCAAGATTGGCGAACAAGTCACTTTCGACCCAACGGGCCTTGTCGTGAAAGTTGCCTCTGATGACAGCATCGAGTACGATGGGCGTATCTATAAGCTCTCCCCCTTCGTTGGCACCTTCATGCCAGAGGAACATCGTAATGCCTCTGGTGCCTATCAAGGTGCCAAGTATTTTTCGTATAATGGGAAAGTCCTGGATGAGATTAGAAAAGAGAAAGAAAACAATACAATATTATGAGAACAGAAGACGAAGTAAGAGATCGTGCCAAGATAATATTAGGTTTTGATAATACAGAACCTGACATTCAACAGGGGACTGGACAAATAACTACTTTTAATCGATTAGGATTCAAAGGAGTTAACGATAAGCCCGATGGATGGTATTTCCCTAAAAATAAAAGTGAGATTGCTATTGTATTAGAAACCAAGTCTGAAGCAGAAGATTTGCAATTGAGCAAATGGGTAGATGAATTATTTAAAAATGTGTCTATCGCAAAAAAGAAATATAGACGCATTATTGGCATTTTGTATAATGGAAAAGACATACGAGTATTTAAAACTGCCCCCAAAATTCCATTTACAGAAATTGAAAATGTTGCACCAACATTACAGCACAAATCTTATTATTTATCTCTTTTCACAGAGGATAAAATTAATAAGCAAAAAATATATGCATTAACAAAACAAATAAATGATTGTCTACATATTCAGTTTGGAATTAAAAATTTGTATCATCGTATGATCTTTACAGCATGTGCTTTAGTTGCAAAACGCTATGGGGCCATGCTCGTCAAAGGCATGAATTTTACATTAATGAAAAATTCCATTCTAAGCACTATAGCCAAATCTATAGAAAAAGACAGAAAACAAAATCTAAAATTAGATCTTCTTATTGAAGTGTATGCTGAAATAAAAATGAATAATGAAACAAACCAAGAATCACTAGATAGTTTTATAGAATGGATAACAGAAATTTCTGATAGCGTGAATTCTGATAATTGGAATGGTGAAGATGTTATGGGAATTTTCTTCAATGAATTCAATCGTTATAAAAAGAAATCCGAGAGTGGGCAGATCTTTACACCAGACCATATAACATCCTTCATGTATAGACTTATTGATGTTAACAAAGACGACGGAATTCTTGATGCCACTTGTGGTTCGGGAGCATTTCTTGTTAAAGCAATGTGTAATATGACAAAGGAAGTTGGAGGCTCAAGATCAAAAGAAGCTGAAACCATCAAATCCTCTCAATTATTTGGAATAGAATTTGATCGAGAGATTTTTGCATTAGCATGCGCCAATATGTTAATACACAAAGATGGCAAAACGAACCTAGAGCAACTCGATGCGAGAACATCAGAAGCAGCCGATTGGATAAAGTCAAAGAGAATAACAAAAGTGCTAATGAATCCACCTTATGAGCGGAAATATGGTTGCATGAAAATAGTCAAAAATGTACTTGATTCTGTTCCTAAAGGCACAAAATGTGCATTTATTTTACCAGATAAGAAATTAGAAAAGGACTATAAAGACAAAAAATACGGGAATAAGGTATTAAAAGACCATACCCTTTCCACTATAATAAAACTTCCAGAAAACCTTTTCTTCGGTATAGGACTCACTACATCCATTTTTGTTTTTGAAACGGGAAAAGCACAAAAAGGTAAAAACATCATAGGATACTATATTGAAGAAGATGGCTTAGAGACCGTAAAAAACAAGGGGAGACAAGATATTAAAAACAAATGGCAGGAAATAGAAAACTACTGGATTACTGCCATACATGATGGTGTTGATGAAAAATATAATACTCGCCAAATCATCAATCCAAGTAAACATTTATCCTATCAGATGCCAGAAAAGGCATTTGCTGTATATGAAGAAGATTTTGTAAAAACTATGGTTGATTACGAAATGTTCAAACGAGAAATAGACCTAAAGGATTTTAAGGAAAGACTTGCAAGAAAGATCTTATATGTTAGCGATGTTGATTCCAAAGATGAGGTGATTAGTATTATTGTTGAGAAAGGAGGCTTAGAATGAAACAAGTAGACATTTCAACATGGGGCATGTTTGTAATCGGTGATTTAATGAAGAAACTTGATTTAAAAATTAAAAAAGAAGATTTTGACAAAAGAATAGACACTTCTCTTGAAAAGAATGAAGAGTTTTCACTCCCATTAATAAATGCAAAAGACGGAAATAATGGTATTATGTATTATGGTAGAGAGGCAGATTTTGAAAGTGAAGAAATGTGTCTTGATATTGTTCAGAATGGAGCAGTAGCAACAGGAAATGTTTATGCACAAATACAAAGAACAGGTGTTTTGTGGGATGCATATTTGGTGAAGCCGAAAGATAAAATCAGTAAATATGCATTGCTGTTTCTTTCCCGTATAGTACAGAAGAGTATAAAGAAGAAGTTCAATTATGATAATAAAGCAATATGGGATAAAGTAAAATTAGAGGTTATACCTTTGCCTCAAGACAAACAGGGAAAGCCAAACTGGTTATATATGGATTTGTATATGAGAGAGATTGAGAAAAAGGCTCAAAAAACAGTCGAAAATCTTATTGAGATTACCGAATAAGACAACATAATACACATACATTTAAAATTTTCCGACAAAAGATATATCTAGAATTAATGGACTACTCGAAAAAAATATGAATTAAGTACTATTCAATATTGTGACAGCATACGAAAAAGTAATAACTAATCTCAATGGGAATCTTGATGATGATTTAAAGAAACAAGATATAGCCCAAGCACTTCTCTGCTCTGAGACGACAGATGAAGAGATCGCTCATCTTTTCTCCATATTTTGGGTTGCAAGACTTGTTGATTTTGAATTGTTAAAAGAATGCATTGAGTATTATACAAGGAAGCAAAATATTATCCATCTGTTTGATCCCATTGGAGAAAGAGCTCAAAGTCTCCATAATGACATGCCTCGCGAGTTAGAAGAATATGCTTTTGAACTTGTAATTTCCCCAAATGGATATGAAAGATTTATGGGTAGACATTTGTGGGATGAGTTTGAAATGGATAACTCAGACATTGATATTCTTACTATGCATGAAGAGTTCCAAATGAGGTTTGCCTTGTCTATTGTGCAAGACCTGATGTTCCCTCAAAAAAGGTTGAATAAATTATTGTCTCTTTTCAATTCTCATTCAGAAGATGTTAGGAATGTTTTACTGAAGGTATTACCCAATTATACTCTGAACTATTTCGGAACGGTAAAGAAAACATTTGAGCAGCAATCATTTGAAGAATCAAAAGAATTAGATACTTTTAAAAATTTCTTAAATGCATGTGATAAGCGGTTTGATCTTTGTAGAGAATGTTACGAATTGTTTTCTGAATATATGTTTCCAGATGAGTACGAGATTTGTCATCGTGAGATTACTGAACATTTAAGAGAACAACAAAGAATAGCCTCAAAAAAGAACAGTCCGGCATTCTTCGATTTTGTTTCAAAGGTTGAACTGGGTAGAGGTGGAGGATGGCGTGACAAAAATGGGAAAGTATATCCGTTAGGACATTTTTCTTATTCACAGGAAATGCCAATGATGATACATTCATTGACCCCCTTAGAAGAAAAAGAACATACGGAGTTTATGTTTGAGGATTGGACTAAATTGGGGAAAAATGATGAAACATAGAATTGTCAGAGACTATTTGGAATCTCTAAAAGAGGACAAAGAACTGGATTACATTTTTCCAATGCTTCTTGAAGCAATGGGATTCCATGTTGTGGCTACTCCAAGGAATTCTAAAGGTCAATCACAATATGGAAAAGATGTAATTGCTATTGGAAAAGGCGAAGACGGACTTTTATATCGTTGGTATTTTGAACTAAAGGGGAATGCAGCAAAAGACATTAACGATACTACTTTTTTTATAAAGGATGGGGTTCGTGATTCTATATTGGCGGCAAAATATGCTCCATACGAAGATTCGTCAATACCATCATTCAATAAACTTCCTCACATAATAGTTTTCGTACACAATGGAATTTTGGTAGAAAATACGAGGGAAGCATTTGAAGGATTCATAAAGCAGGAGTTTCCTAATGGCGGTTTTGAACGTTGGCATATAGAAAGACTCACCGAATTATTTTCTAAGTACTTATTTGACGAATGTCTGTTCTGTGATGACGAAAGCTATAACTTGTTTAAAAAGACATTAGTTTTATTAGATGCACCTGGATGGAAGACAACAGGCGTTGACCGTTTGATTGATATACAATTAAATCACTGTGATTTAGGGAAAAAGAATCATCGAGAAATAGCAAAATGTTTGTCCTCTTTGAATTTGCTATTGGTCATTATATACAAATATGCTCAAGATGCAAAGAATCTATTACCAGCCAAAATGGCTTCAGATAGAGTTGTCTTAAAGACATGGGCATGGATACTTAAGCATAACAAGGAAAGGTCTAAAATCGTGATTACTTTTTTCTCAAAAATAGTGGATTTACATTTAGAAATCTATTTCAAATATATTCAAAAGATTATCCCACTTGCTATTGGTTATAAAGGACTTTATATGTATCGTGGTTCTGACTCTGAAAGGGTTTGTTATCCATTAAGATGCTATACTTTTATGAATGATTTGCTCTATTTTTACATGGTTTCTTGCTATTTAAATAATAGAAATGAGCAGTACACTAATGCTGCAAAGGATACCATTTTAGAGATTTTAAAAAACAATTCTGGATTTGAAGTACCTTTGTTAGATACTCATGCAATTACATTACAATTATTAGTTTCATTCCTTTTTCGTTTTCCTCTTACCGAAGAAGACGAGAAAACAATAATGGAGTTTATCAAACGCCTTACCTTAAACGTTATAATTCGAAAGAATGAAATGGACATGCTTCCAGAACTGTACGGGAATAGCAAGCAGGTTGCAAAAAGCATCTATGCAAAATCTCCTGAATTTAGCGATTCTTCATCATTGTTTCTCATGTCATTAATAGAGATTATTGCATGGGCTGATGCAGAGCCATTATACACAATGCTCCGAGAGAAAATAGAAGAGAAAAAGGTTAATCTACAGGTTTCATATCCCATAGAGTCAGATGACCTTGAAATCAAATTATTTGAGCACAAGTTATATGATGAAATGGCTGTTCAGACAAATATAAAGCTTCCTGAAAGTCTTGAAGAATTCAATAAGAGTTATAAGAAACGGTATAACTCTATTGATTTCCGAACCTCAAAAACAAAGTTTTGGTTTCTTTCAATTCTTGCCCATATACATTATCAAACAGATATGTTTCCAGATTACCTGAATTTAGGTTTTTTAGAACCTAATAAAGACAATTAGGAAGAAGCCTGATAACATTGAAGGCAAAAACTCACTTATATTCAGAAAGAATGATTAACTTTGCAAACGCAATATGAATATGAAAAAAAACATAGATAATAAAGATAACGGCAATCTTTTGCAACACAGAGAGGAGTTTGAAACGGTATATGGCATTATCTCTGCCCACAAGAAACGGGCAATGAATGCCGTGCATAACGAATCGCTCAATATGCTTTGGGAGGTGGGCGCATACGTGTCAGATCGCTTGAAGAAGGCTGCATGGGGTGATGGTGTGGTACGTATGCTAGCAGAGTATATTCACACCAGAAGTCCCAAGGCAAAGGGTTGGAGCTATCGTACAATCTATAAGATGGTGCAGTTCTATGAAACCTATTCATCGCAGGGGTTCAACGAGATAGTTCATCATTATTGTATGCAGCACTACCTGTCAAAATCTGATCAGAGAGAATTACCTGATGAGAAGAAGGCAATTGTGCCAATCGAATTGGCACAAATAGGAAACGATGTAATTGTGCCAATCGAATTGACACAAATTCCTAACGTGCTGTTTGCTACAGGCTGGAGCAACCATCAATTGATTATGAGCCGATGCAAGTCGGACGAACAACGCCTTTTCTATATGCTATATGCTGGGCGTGAGCAGCTGGAATATAAAGAACTACAGCGTGCCTTGAAAACAGATGCAATGTCTTCGATACTTGGCAGCAAGGATGTGCAGTCTGAGATGATGAAGCGCGAATATCCGCAAAGTGGCGTATTGTTCAAGGATACTGTCTATCTGGAGATGTTTGGTTTGCCAGTAAAGTATAAGGAGTCGAAACTGCGGAAGGAGATTATTGCCCACATGAAGGACTTTATCCTGGAGTTAGGCAAGGATTTCCTGTTTATCGATGACGAGCATCGCATTGCTGTTGGTGGCAAGACATTCAAGGTGGACTTGCTGTTCTATCACAGACTATTGCAATGTATGGTGGCTATAGAGTTGAAAACGGATGAATTCCAGCCCAAGGATTTGGGACAGTTGGAGTTTTATCTGGAGGCACTCGATCAGGAGGAGCGTCGCTCGAACGAGAATCCAAGCATTGGTATCATCCTCTGCAAGGACGCTGATATGGAGGTGGTGCGTTATGCGCTGAATCGTAGCATGTCGCCTACAATGGTTGCGCTGTATAAAGAACAACTTCAGGTTGGCAGTGTTATCCAAAGAAGTTTGGTGGAATTTTGCAAGTTTCTGAACAAATGATTTTTTGTGGACAAAGATTGTTGTCACGGATGAAAGTTTCCGAATAGAGCGAACCACATCCAAAGGCAATAGTATGTCCTAAGTTGTCCCAAGTCCAATTGACAAGATGGAGGCAACTGTTTCCAAAATGGAAATAGTTAAGCAGGAGGGTAAACCTGCGGTTTGAAGCGATTAGGTTTCGGCCCTTGGATGGTTGGATATATACGTGAATTGTCATCGTAAGAATATTCCTTCTGTTCAGGGGTCTTTTATTCGGTCTTTTCTGTGAGATCTATGCACCTGATGCCTACATTGCTGATGAGCATTCTTTGCGAAGATGTTCTGCTACGCCTGTCCCTATGCATTGCATTTCCTGCTATTATAATATTACCCTCATTGTCAAAAGTAAATGTACACATAACAGCTGTAGCAGGGGTGATGTCTTCAAACCCTTTTATCATGACCACATCAGCAATGGCTTGAAGTCCTCTACTTTTACTATAAAAGCGATGAAACTCCCCACTATTATCATAGAATCCTGTCTCTATGTTGTTTACATAATAGTAAACCATTGTATGCATACCTCTCTCATCGCCAAATGATTTGAAGTCGTATTCTTCAGCAGCCTTAACAATGTCCATATCATAGTTGAAGTTGAAATCCCCCATGTTGACGACCTTGATTCTTGGATCATCGTCGTTGTTTCCTTCTGATGATGAACTATTTGAAAGGTATTCCAGATAGATACGATCTTGCGGTAAATGTTTGACCATATTAAGTGCCATCGTTGCAGCACGAAACGAATAACCACCTACACGAATACGGACAAATCTTGTGTTATGGAACACAAAATCAAACAACGTATAATACAGGTGCTGGTATCCAAGATCAGTGTATCGCGCAAAGACCTTACCCTCATCGAAGACCGCTATTACTGCTCCTGGCTTATCTATCTCAAGAATATATTCCTGGATATTCTTCAGCTCTTCTTTTGTTAGCATAAAAATATCTCCTTAAATCTATTCATTTGCAAATATACAATAGTTCTCATACTTCTCCAAATTAATCTCCCTGAAAGGCCTCAGTCGCTTCTTCATACGAATCATATGCCCCTACTGGAGAATAGTTGTTTTCGCTATCATAATGATAAAAAACATCTGCAGCTTTAAAAAAGCCATAGTGTGTATTATCACTAAGCATAACATATAATGATTCATATAAATCTCCTCTGTCTTTCTCCGTCGTTTCGATAGTTATCTCAATATCACGACGACCAGTAGAAATGTTGTAAGGACTATCAAATTTTATAGAAAAATAATCGTTTGACATACATACATATATCTTGAATTCTCCATTCATTCCTTCTGCAATATAATAATTCGCTTTTTCAATTAAGAATCTTGGTTTTAGATGATTTAGAATTTTGAGGGCGATATCTTTATCCTCTTCCGATAATCTCATTATGATTTCATCAACTCGATTGCTTGTGTCAATCATAACCTCAAAAGATATGTCCCAATATTCCTTATGCTGATAATACAAATCTGGGTCATGTAATATATCGTCAATTATTTGCTCTGCTTCAGAAGAAGAGCTTGCTGCAAATCCTAGATGCATCCCGCATACACTAGGAAGTCCATTGCGGATAGCGAATAAGTCATTTAAATCTTCATCTTTATTTGCTTCATAATTACTTAACATTATTGATTTATGAACAAAACTTTTCAGATGTTGGTCTGTCCCCATTAAATAGAAAGCCTTGTATAAAATCGGATATGCCACAATCCCTTCTAGCTGGATTATAAAATTTCCTTCTTTATTGAAGAAAGAGCAATTATAATAGTAATTAAAGATATCGACTTTTAACTTCAGCAAGTTGCCGTCAGAATCTGTTTCAATTTCTTTATGAATCTTTTCGTGATAGAACCTATTCGTAAGATATTCTAATATAAAGTCGGAATCTTTATTTGAACATTCATGAGGAAACATAAAACGAATCCTTTTTACAAGATCTTTTCTCTCGAATAAGTCGTACTCAATAGATATTGAATACTTATATATGGGATTCTCAGATGATTCTTCTAATTTGCATATTTCCAGTTCTTCTTTTTTCTCTTCGGCTTCCTCATCAGTCATCCCAATGTATAATCCTGCAAAAATAGGGATTCCCCCTTTTACCTGAAAGATTTCGTCTAACCTATTTGATTTCATACGTTTTATATATTACACCGTTTCTCGCTGCAAAAATATGAAATAATTCTGTTATTTCCAAATTTTGTAACCCTACAAGCCTTGCAGAACAGAGTTTTTTTGTATCTTTGCAGCGGAATAACTAAAAAAGAAGGATTATGTTTTTTACTTTAGGACTAAAAAAACTGCCTTTTGAGCCTGATTGCAATCAGATCATCTATATTGAAGGTCTGCATGATGAGGAGGTGAATGAACTCATCAGAAGGCATATTCGTAGTATTCTCAGTTGTTTTTCTGCCAGAAACTACGACTTTTGCTATATTCCCATTCTGAAACATGAACTCGTTTCTGGTGAGAGGCTTCACTATAATGCTCCTTATGCTAAAAGTACGAAGGAGGCTGACTTCATGATAAACGACAACTTCATCCTGGACTATATGATTCATCCTGAGAATCGTGAGAAGATTCCTCCCTCGCTGCTCTATTATCATCCGGATTGTTGGGATTCACGTTATAATGAGGCTGAAAACCAGTTCAGAGGGATTCAGATATCTGTAGCATCGTTTGATGGTGATGAAGGCTTGAATAAAGTGCTGGATGAGATCCTTCGAGATATTGATGCCCACGGAAATTTATACAATCAGCCGTCCTTTTCCATTAGATTCCAAAAGTGTACAGAACCCGAAGTGGAAGAAGATGATGAAGGTTTACTATATCGATCTGATGATGACTGGGATTGGGATCTTGATGAAGTATATGGGTTGGACGATGAATCTATCTCATTATTTAAAGAAATAAAAGAGCGTATTGAAAAACTACAGCAGAGGGGTGTAGACTCTATTATCATTGAGAATCTGTTTAAGCAACGCAGACAAAAATTAAGTCGTCTACGTGTTACGGAGGACTATCGTATATACCTTCCAGACTATTTCGGAATGGAAATCAAGATGACACCGTTACCAAAGGCGGTATTTCTACTCTTCCTGAAACATCCAGAGGGTATCATGTTCAGCTATCTTCCTGATTTCAGAGAAGAACTACTTAATATATATAAAGAGGTGAAAGGACCTTTCTATAATGAATCTGATGCCAGAAGGAGTGTGTGGGACGTAACTGACCCATTAAATAATTCTATTAATGAGAAATGTTCTCGAATCCGTGAGGCTTTCGTGAGTCTGTTTGATGAACACCTTGCCCAATACTATTTTGTGGTTGGAAAGCGAGGGGAGCCCAAAAAGATCGCATTACCAAGAAATCTGGTTAAGTGGGACTCAGATAAATAACACACCGTAGGGTCGAGCGGTAAACGAAATATGAATATGGATAAAAACATAGAGAATGCTCACAAAGTTAGAGTGAGAAGGAACAATAAAGGACATAAACGAGAACAAGATAAAGATGTTTTTTGACAGCAAAATTAGTTAAGTAGAAGAAAAAAGATGTAACTTTGCAAACGAATTATGACGAAAGAAGATAAGGACTTATTGTTACGATTGCTCCAGCAGCATAAGGAGTTGGGTATATCAGAGCAGATAGACTATCAGAAGTCCTATCTTGATTCCGTCATTAGCAGTTCTGTTGCTCTTTCTGATCTGAAGCCTGAGCCTATAGCCCCAGAAATGGTCGATAAATGGTCGATAAAGCCCTCTTTGGCAGAGAAACTGGTCGATATTTTGGAATTTGTGGTCGATAAGGATGAATTTACCACAGAACAAATAGTCAGTCACTTCGGCTTCAACGCAACAACAGCCAAACGCTATCTTCGCCAACTTACTGAGTTCGGCTATCTGGAATCACATGGAGGTAATAAGAACAGGACTTATGCTCACAGAGGGTCTTTGTGAGGTTATATATAAATTAAGGTGAAATAACAGAGGGTGCTTTTGTTAAATACCAAGTGCGGATGGCTGCGGCTGTCTGCACTTTTTTGATGAAAAGTTTGGTGGTATCATAGTAAATGTGTATCTTTGCAACCAGAACTTAATCTGAGTCTAAGATATGACAAACAATATAGCATCAGAATTGTTTAGCATCACGAAAGCATTTGCTGCAATCAGACAGACTGATTATAAACAATACCAAAGGATGTTCAGACAGATATCTGAGACGACAGATCGCAGACAGGCTCAACATCAATATGGCTATTGCCGAAGTATGGGTGTATGAAAAGGGGAAGAAACGGCTAATCTTTAAAGATGGAAAATTCTATAAAGACAACAGGGAGGTTTGATCCTCCCTGCGATGCAACGTACCGTAGTACACGCTAACTTCCGAAGAAGTTGGTGCAAAGATACGAACTATTTCTGAAAGTTCCAAATATTTTGGGAACTTTTTGCTTTCAAAATAGTAAAGCGAGTCAGATCCGTTTGTGCGTGTTTTTTGTTTTATTAACTTCATGGATGATTAAAAGTTGGGGCGTTTTTTGTACCTTTGTAGCCGCTTTGCCCCAAAAAGTTGGGGGTACGGATAACAGTTGTAAAGAATTATAAAAGACACAACAGTCACGATGGATAATCAAACTCAAACATATACGATACTCAAGAATTTCGAACGCAAGGTAGAGGCGCTCGACTGCTCGTCGTGCATGTTGGCGCTGACCATGATGAGCATGAGCCTTGCTGTCGATGCACGAAGGCTGACAAAGTTTTTCCTGATCATGCTGGATGGCTGGCGCAAGTGCCTGCCTCTGGGAGATGCCTGCGACGTGAACTTTACGACGTGGGGACATAATGTGTGGGAGCTGATGCAGAAGGTACGTCAGGTGTACAGCCAGAACAAAGTGCAGCTAAACGTGTATGAATATAATTCGGCCAGCTATCAGGAGTTCAAGAATCGTCTGGAGGCAGCCGAAGGAAATGGCGAGTCGATGAAGGCTCTGATGATGATTTCAGGCAGTGAGGCGGGTATCATCCTGATGTGTGCGATGCGTGAGCTGAATGAGGAACTGATGGAGATATCTGAGTTTCTGAATTCACCTACGGAGGAGCAGATTGCCAGCTCGTTCGGCCAATGGATGGCCTGCTATGAGGAGCAGTACCATAAGGCCTGTCTGAAGCGTTACAACAAGTGGAAGCTTAAGTTTACGCCTCGCACGCTGAGGAAGAACGTGAAGGACCGCATGAAGATCGAGGTGGAGGAGTTCAGGCGGATGTTCCAGAGCGACAATGAGTTCGAACTGGTGTACGATACTGAGCAGATGGAGGTCGATATCGAAGGTGTGTCGCGTTTCCTGTTTACCAATCCGGAGCGTTTTGGTGTGTCGCATATCGACAAACGTCAGGCGTTCAGCAAGGAACTGCTCAAACTGTTCAACTTCATCGATACCTGGCGCATGATGCAGTCCGACATGCAGACTAAGAAGAAACAGGGCGAGAAGGCTGCGGCACCTGTGGTCGACGAGTTGGAGCAGAAGGTAAAGGTACTGCTGGATAAGATTCGACATCTGACGGCAGATAACTGGAAACAGCAGCTGCCCAAGTTGTGGAAGAGCATCTTCACCACATTCCGCAGCGAGATTAGTAAGGCTGGCTCGCATGAGAAGTTCAAGGAGTACAGCAAGAAGACGCTTTACTGCATCATCGGCCATCTGAAGCAGAAGGGTGCCTACAAGCAGATCTCCAATCTGGAACTGACGGTGACGCTGGAGGGTATGAACAACGGTATGCGCAAGTACTTGAACAGCGGACTTGTGGAGTTGGAGCAGTCGCTCAGGGAGCGCATAGAGTCGTTCGTGGATCAGGAGATGCGGCGGCTGGTAGTTGTGGAGTGACAGTCGGATTGTCGGCTGATAGTTGATTGATAGTTGATTGATAGTTGTGTGATAGTTGTGTGATAGTTGGGCGTTGCCAACTGTCACATTCTTTTTTTGTGCCTTTATCTGCTGGGTGATTGAAAATTGATAGTATCATCCGAGCTGATAGTTTCCGCTCATTATTATTATGTTCTACCTTTGTCAACGCGAATAAGAATCATTATTGTCAAACCCGAGTGGAGTGAGAATCTCATGAGGTAAGCCCGGCCGGCGTTCACTGCTCTTCTCACAACACGAAGGTGTATGAAGCAATTCAGACAAGTCCGCCCTGAGGACTTCGACGTGGAGCTGCTGATGGCGGCTGCGCGAGAGGGGAAACTGTATATTGACGAGACAAAGCGTGAGGTCAGCAGGGAAGAAATAATAGTGGAGGTACGTGCGTACGTACGACGTATTAAGGTGTTTGTCACGAAGGCGTATAGTTCGAAGGTCGACGACCTTTGGGAACAGATTCTGACAAGCGAGGATTTTGTGACGTTCCTGACTCCCGGGTGCAAGGCCAAGAAGTGCAAAGTGTTCGACAAGTACAGCGTGATGCGCATCATTGGCGTGCTGCGTGAGAAGGATGTTTACGAGCGTTATAGTGACCGCAAGTTTGATGCTTTGCTGGAGCCTGAGATGAAAGACAGTCCATACAGGAAATACTTGGGAATGGGCCTGGAACAGCGTGCTTTGCTGATAAAACTGAGGCTAATCGTTGCAAAATTCCAACTTTAACTTTTGGGTAAAATGATTCCTTTTTACCCGCCTGAAAATCGTCGTAATTTTGCACCGTCAATCAGTTCGAAAGGGGGTTGACAGCGTTCATTGACATGATGAGACAAACGGCAGGAGTATTTATTTCTCCCCCTAAGTTAGGGGGAGCCAGAGGGGGTCTGAACAGGCAGATTCTGAGGCAGATACAGAGGCAGATATTGCGGCGGATCAGACCACCCCTAACCCCTCCTACTCAGGAGGGGAAGAAAGAACACATTTTTTATTAAATAGAAGAAAGGATTAAAAAAATGACAGAAATTCAGAATTCACAGGCGATGGGTGCGCAGCGCATGACATCGCTGGAGATTGCCGAGATTACCGGCAAGCAGCACAAGAACCTGATGCGTGACATCAGAAACATGGAAGCTGCATGGGAAAAGACATGTGGGCTCAAATTTGAGCTGACATCGAGAACCATCAGCCAGCCTAACGGTGGAACACGTATTGTTCCCTATTACTCTCTCAACAAAATGGAATGTCTCTACATCGCCACGAAGTTCAACGACGAGGCTCGTGCCAAGCTGGTCATCCGCTGGCAGCAGTTGGAACAGGAACGGCTGATGCATCAGGGCATCCGACATCTGCTGGTGACGGATCAGGACGTGATGCACGAGGCTGAGCGCATCGTGGGTCGCGAGCTCACCTGCGACAACAAACACGCCGACGGATGCATCACCATCACGGACATCGCCAAAGTGTTCGGAATGGAGACAAAGGATTTGAACTCGTTCCTTAAGGATCAGGGTGTTCAGAGATGGAGCCGGGGTCAGTTCAGGCTGACCGAAAATTACGAGGGGCGCGGTCTGACTCAGGACAGGCTCTTCGTCTACTACGGGAAGGACGGGAAAATGAAAAGGAGCACCTATCTCGTCTGGACTACAAAGGGTGCAGAGATGATTGAAGAAATGATCAATCCAAAAAAGAACAAGAAATTGCAGACGAATTAATAAGGAGGAATTATTATGAAGAAAGTATCAGACATTTGCTTGGCAAAAATCAAGGAGTTTGAGGGCTTGCGCAAGGAGGCTTATCTGGATGCAGCCGGGGTGCCAACAATCGGCTACGGACATACGCACGGTGTCAGAATGGGAGATGTGATCAGCGAGTATTGGGCAGATATGTTCCTGAAGGCGGATCTCTTCGATATCGAAAATCAGGTGAATTCTCTGGGTGAGTTCAACCAGCCACAGTTCGACGCTTTAGTCTCGTTTGCGTTCAACTTAGGCTTTTATAAGCTGAAGACCTCTACCCTATTGAAGACCATCAAAGAGGGCGGTTCGATGCACGCCATCAAGAAGGAATTCAAGCGCTGGGTGTATGCAGGGGGGAAGAAGCTCAAAGGGCTCGAACGTCGTCGCGAATGGGAGGCAAAGCGCTTCTTCGAACCCGACGAGATGGAGCCGATGAAAGTCCGAGACTGGAGTGATTTTCACAAGACAACGGATTAAACGAATTAAATTGCAGAAGAGTTATGAATAAAAATGGTTAAGAAAAACAAGATTAAGAAGAGCGTGACATTGGACGGGCTGATGACACTGGGGCAGTTGGATGACGGAAGACACACGGTGGACTTTGCCTGTTGCGAGGATGTGCAGCTGGAACAGGTATTGGGGACGTTCAGCGTGCAGGTCCAGAGGGACGGCAACGTCTATATGACGGAGAACAAGAAGCGCATCAGGAACAGCCCAATCTTCAGAGAAGACAACAGCTCGCTGTCGCACGGGCGGAACAAGAGGTACTACTTTGTGTTCTCTATTGAAGATGACCGCATCGACGAGCTGGCAGAGGAGCTGACACGTCAGGCAAACGTCATTGCGCAGAAGATTATGATGGAGCTGATTGGTTAATGAGCGTACATTTTATCTACTTAAAGGATGGGGCGAAGATGATGCGCCCCGTCCTTAATCGAGAGGAGTATCTGAGGCTGAGGAATGGCGGCAATCAGAGGTCCAACCTGAGTCGCATCAGGCAAGGCGAGGTGAACCTGAAAGGCGACCTCGTGCAGATGAACTACTCGTGCCTGCCGAATGAGGACGGGACGCTGAAGGGTTCGACGAGGATGAGCACGACCATCGGAATGGATGTGGATCATATCCCAGTCGAGGAGATGCTGGCGGTAAAAGAGCGTATCCTGAGCCTGAAGGACGAGCTGGGGCTGCTGATGCTGGAGAAGAGCGCAAGAGGGGCGGGCTATCACCTGGCCTTCAAGCGCAAGCCTGAACTCTCTCAGGAGGAGAATCTGAAGTGGGCCAGCGAACTGCTGAATGTCGCCTACGACAAGGGCGCGAAGGATATCACGAGGGTGTTCTTCACAACGACAGCCGACCCTGAGGAACTGCTGTATCTGGATGACGAGATTTTCAGCGTTACAGCGTTACAGCGTTACAGTTCGGGTGGCACCAGTTCCTCCCCTGAGTCAGGGGAGGCCAGGAGGGGTCTGAACGCGGGACAGGCCGAGCACTCCTTCAGACCACCCCTAACCCCTCCTAACTCAGGAGGGGAAGGCTGCGCGGAGAAAAAAGACTATCCTCAGGACTACCACGGGATTCCGTTTACGGAGATCCTGAAGAAGTACTGGGAGTTGCACAACGAAGGCAAGGAACCTGTAGAGGGCGACCGGGACACGCTGACGTTCCAGCTGGCCAGCGACCTGAGGCACATCTGCGGCCGCAATGCGGACTGGCTCGACCAGGTAATCCCCTGCTACGACCACTTCCCACAGGAGGAGAAGCGGAAGAAGATTGAGAGTGCACTGACACTGAAGATGGAGGGAATGCCCTATCGTCTGAAACAGGTACTACAGGCATTGAAATCTCAGTCGGGTGTGAAAGCCTGCGGCGGTACGCTCACTACCCCACCCCCGATGCCGAAACGTCTGCCTCCGCTCGTCAAGTTGCTGACGAAGAACGTGCCTTGGTTCTATAAGCCCGCTGTGGCCAGCGCGGTATTTCCTGCGCTCGGCGCCCATCTGCACGGCGTGAAGTTCAGGTATTGGGATAACGTGGATCACGAGGCGACGTTTATGAATGTGCTGATAGGCCGACAGTCAATCGGTAAGGGTACGATCAAGAAGCCCATCGAGTACATTATGGAGGACATCAAGCAGCGCGACCAACCCAACCGTGAGCGTGAGGCCGAGTGGAAGCAGAAGAACCCGGGCGCCAGGCAAAAGAAGGATCCGCGACCGAAGGACATCTGCATCCAGATGCTGATTGACAACCTGACTGATGCTGTCTTTAATCAGCGTATCGTCGATGCCCATAACAACGGGGAGCGTTACATCTTCACTTGTGTGGACGAGATTGAGGCCTTGAAGAAGGTGACATCACGCGGTACTGTCGATGAGGTGGGTCTGCTGATCCGTAAGGCATTCGACAATTCGCTGGCTGGTCAGGAGCGCGTGGGTGCTGATTCGGTATCTGGAATTGCCCCTTTAAGGTGGAATTTCAACGCGTCAACGACACCGCCCAACGCCCGGAAATTCCTGTGGAAGATGGTGAACGACGGTACTGTAAGCCGACTGGACATCGCAACCATCATCCTCGGTGATGATGATGATGACATCGCGCCCATCCTCGGCATCTACGACCACACGTTCGCTCAGGAGCTGAAGCCCTACATCGACCGTCTAGACGCTGCCAACGGACTCATCGAATGTCAGCAGGCAAAGAAGCTTTCACTCGACATGAAGCAGGAGAATCGCGATGCGGCCAAACTCTACGAGAGCGAGGCTTACAGGGTCTTCTCCTATCGTGCCAACGTGATTGCTTGGCTGAAGGGGATGGTGCTCTATGTGGCACACGGCTATAAGTGGTCTCGTGAAATCGCTGATTTCGTGCGATGGTCGGAGCAGTACAACCTCTGGTGCAAAATGCTCTATTTCGGTCAACAGTTAGAGAAAGAACTGCGCGAGGAGGTGGAGATACAGCGGCAGTCGGGGCCACAGAACCTGCTGGAGCTGTTGCCTGACGAGTTCACACGCGACCAGTATTTCCAGATGCGTCAGAGTCAGGGGCGCACCGCTGACGGTGATTCCACCCTTCGGGTCTGGACTAAGCGCGGGCACATCGTCTTTGATGTGACGACAGGCCGCTACTGCAAGACCGAGGCGTATAAAAAGAAGTACGGGAAAGCCATCATCTAAACAAGCAAACAGGACTCGCAGTCATTTGTGGCTGCGGGTCCTGTTTTGTTTTAATTACTCAAAACTTGCAAGAAATCTCAAAAAGGTGTAGAATATGTTGCATTACATTTGCATTATTGAGGCAACAGAATGGTGAAACTTAAAAAAAGGAGGAGCGACGTTTTCCGGCTCCTCCTTTTGTTTGGTCGGGATTACTGGACTCGAACCAGCGACCTCGCGCCCCCCAGACGTGTGCGCTACCAACTGCGCTAAATCCCGATCCTTTTAAGCTTGGCACCGACCCTAAGCGTCGAATGCGGGTGCAAAAGTACACAGATTTTTCGGAATATGCAAATATTTGGGGAACTTTTTTAAAAAAAAGGTGAATTTTGCGATTGTTTCTTGCACATACATATAATAATGTGTAACTTTGCACGTTAATTAAAGGTGAAAAAGTGAAAAGGTAAAAAAGTAAAAAGATATAAACGTGACAACATATAGACTTACAGCACCGCAACGACTGGACACCACTATCGACCTGCCAGCCTCGAAAAGTATCTCCAACCGCGCCCTCATCATTCACGCACTCAGCGGCGGAGATATGCTCCCACAGAATATCAGCAACTGCGACGACACGGAAGTGATCATCAGTGCCCTGCAGAACATGCCCGAAGAGATCAATATCAAGGCGGCAGGCACGGCGATGCGCTTCATGACCGCCTACCTGAGCCTGACACCGGGAACACACGTACTGACAGGAACGGAAAGGATGAAGCACCGTCCGATAGGTACGCTGGTGGACGCCCTGAGAGAGCTGGGTGCTGACATCGAATACACGGGCGAACAGGGATTCCCCCCCCTGCGTATCACCGGCAAGCCCCTACCCGGCGGCAACCTGGATATGGCGGGTTGCATCAGTTCGCAGTACATTTCGGCGATGCTTATCATCGGTCCCATGATGAAACACGGCCTGAGCCTGCATCTGACGAGCGACATCATCTCAAGGCCCTATATCGACCTGACACTGTGGATGATGGGCGAATTTGGTGCCAGCGCGAAATGGATATCGTCAGACACCATCGTAGTGGAGCCAAAGCCTTACAAGACGAGAGACTACTTCATCGAGAACGACTGGAGTGCCGCCAGTTACTGGTATGAGATGGTGGCGCTGAGCGACGACCCCGAGGCTTCTGTAAAGCTGACGGGACTGACCGACGGTTCGAAGCAGGGCGACTCGGTGACGAGATACATCTTCAGCCTATTGGGCGTAAAGACCGTGTTCCAGACAAAAAAACAGGGTGTGCCGCAGACGGTGACACTGAAGCGCAACGGCCGCTGCGTGCCGAAGCTGGAGTATGACTTCGTGAATTCGCCCGACCTGGCACAGACGTTCGTCGTGACCTGTCTGGCAAAGGAGATCCCCTTCCACTTCAAGGGGCTTGCCACACTGAAGATCAAGGAGACGGACCGTATCGAGGCCCTGAAACGGGAGGCGAGGAAGCTGGGCTACATCATAGAGAGCCGCAACGACAGTGAGCTGTTGTGGAATGGTGAGTGCTGTGAGCCGAGCGACGAGGGCATCGACACCTACGAGGACCATCGTATGGCGCTGGCGTTCGCACCGTTTGCCCTGAAGCGGCCGGGATTGGGAATCAACAACCCGCAGGTGGTGAGCAAGTCGTATCCAAAGTTCTGGGAGGATATCAAAGCCGCAGGGTTTGATATAACTAGTTTGTAGTTTACGGTTTATGTCTTTTGTTTGGGTGTGCATAGGGATGATCATGGTGCTGGGGGTGATTGCCGCCATAGCCAACCGGTTCGATAAGGGGGAAGACACTATCGAACAGGGTCACGACTGCTCTACCTGCACGGCGGCAAAGGACGAATCGTGCAAGCTGCATTGTTTGTTGGAAGAAAAAGGAAAACTGAAGAAGATAAAGGGAGATAAAGGACAAATAGCCGGTATCTTCATTGTACTCCTTCTTTCTTTTTCCATCCTCTCCTCCTGCAATATGAAGAAGAACACCGCCACGAACCGCATGTATCATGCGTTCACGGCACGGTATAACATCTATTTCAACGGACAGCAGGCATTCATCGACGGCAATCTGGAAAAGGAGAAGGGCAACAAAGACAACTTCACGGAGATGATCCCCCTCTACATGGTGGGCAACAAGCAGAGTCGCGAGTTAGGTAAGGGCCAGTACGACCGAGCCATCGAGAAGAGCGAAAAAGCCATCCGTCTGCACAGCGTGAAAGGGAAACCCGTATGGAAGAGCAATAAGAAGAAGAGTGCCAAAGACCGTGAGTGGCTCGGACGAAAGGAGTATAACCCCTTCATTTGGAAGGCGTGGATGCTGTTGGGCAAGGCGCAGTTCCAGAAGGGTGCCTTCGACGAGGCCGCTGCCACCTTCTCCTATATGACGCGCCTCTATCAGACGCAGCCCGTACAGTGCGGGCTGGCGAAAGCCTGGCTGGCGAAGTGCTATACGGAACTCGGCTGGCTCTACGATGCCGAGGACGTGATACGCAATATGAGCCGCGACTCGATGGACTTCCGCACCGTGAACGACTGGGATTACACCTACGCCGACTACTATATCCGCACGGGCGACTACGAGAAGGCTGTGCCCTATCTGCGCAAGGCCATCAAGCACGAGCGTCGCAAGGCACAGAAGGCCAGGGAGTGGTTCCTGATGGGACAGATACAGAACCTGCTGGGCAACCGCGAGGCGGCCTATCAGGCCTATCAGAAGGTGGTGGGCTGTCATCCGCCCTACGAGACGGAGTTCAACGCCCGCATCGCCCAGACGGAGGTGATGGCGGCCAACGAGGGCGGCAAGATGATCAGTCGCCTGAAAAGGATGGCGAAGTCGGATAACAACAAGGAATACCTCGACCAGGTGTATTACGCCCTCGGCAATATCTACCTGAATCAGGGCGACACGCTGCAGGCCATCGGTGCCTACGAGAAAGGCAACAAGGAGTCGGTGAGGAACGGTGTGGAGAAGGGCGTGCTGCTGCTGACGCTCGGCAACCTGTACTGGGAGATGGAAAGGTTCGGCGATGCCCACCGCTGCTACGGCGAGGCCATCGGACTGCTGGACCGCGACCGCAAGGATTACGAGGAGCTGTCGTACCGTTCGAAGGTGCTCGACGAGCTTGTGCCCCATACGGAGGCCATCCATCTGCAGGACTCGCTGCTGGAACTCTCCGTGATGCCCGAGGATGAAAGGCTGGCAGCCATCGACCGCGTGATCGAGGCACTGAAACAAAAAGAGAAGGAGGAGCGCGAGGCGCAGTTGGATGCCGAAGCTGAAGAGCTGCAGCAAGAGATGCAAAAACAGCAGGGCGCCAACCCTAACCAACCAAACACCCCTACCACCCCTACACTACCAACCACCCAGGGTAACGGCCAATGGTACTTCTACAACCCGATGGCAGTGAGTCAGGGTAAGACCACCTTCCAGCAACAGTGGGGCCGTCGTGAGAACAAAGATAACTGGCAACGCATCAACGTGACTGTGGTGAGGAACGAGCCTGAGGAATCAGAAGATTCCGAAGACTCAGAGAACGCAGAGGATGCCGAGGCCTCAGACTCCCTGCAGGCCGGTGGACTGCCCGAAGACCCCAGCCTCAGCATGGGCAGAGACTCCATCTCATCCGAAGAGAAACCGACGGGCACAGACTCCCTCGCCAACGATCCCCACGAGCGGGAATACTATCTCGCACAGATCCCCTTCACCGAAGAACAGAAGGCCGGCTGTCATGCCATCATTCAGGATGCCCTCTTCCATGCGGGCGTCATCTTCAAGGACAAACTTGAAAACCTGCCGCTCAGTGAGCGCCACCTGCGGAGGCTGACGGACAACTACGACGACTACGAGTATCTGGACGAGGCGTGGTATCACCTCTTCCTGCTCTATTCCAGATGGAGGGACTTCGATATGGCCGATGCCTGCCTGGACAAGATGACACAGAAATATCCGGACAGTGAGTGGACCATCCTGCTCACAGACCCCTATTACGAGGAAAACGCCCGCTTCGGCGAACATATCGAGGACTCGCTTTATACCGCCACCTACGACGCTTTCAAGAACGACCGTTACGAGATGGTGAATGCCAATGCCAAACTCTCCGAACAGCGATTCCCACAAGGTGAGCACCGCGACAAGTTCCTCTTCATCGAAGGCCTGAGTCTGCTGAACGAGGGCTATGGCGACAGTTGCATCGTCAGGCTGAAGGAGGTGGTAGAACGCTTCCCCGACAGCGAGGTGAGCGAGATGGCGGGTATGATCATCAAGGGCGTGAACGACGGAAGGCGGCTGCACGGCGGCAAGTTCGACATCGGCGACGTGTGGTCGAGACGCGACATCACCCTCTCGGCAGATTCCACCCGTCAGGACACCCTCGACGCGAGGACCGACCTGAACTTCGTCTTCATCCTCGCCTATCAGCCTGACTCCGTCGACGTAAACGAGAACCAGCTGCTCTACAACATGGCGCGCTACAACTTCACTAACTTCTTGGTGCGTAACTTCGACATCCAGATAGACGACGATCACGGACTGCGAAGGATGCTTATTAGTGGATTCCTCAGCTACGACGAGGCGCTGCAGTATGCCCGTCAGCTCTATGCCGACGAGACGATGAGCGAACAGGTGAAGGACTGCCGAAGCCTCATCATCAGCGAGACAAACCTGCCGCTACTCGGTACGACGTTCAGCTACGACGACTACCTGAAGTTCTACGAAGACAAGTTCATCCCGTTGAAGATCAGCGAGGAGGAGCTGTTGATCGTGCCTGAGGGTATGACACCACTGGATCCCGAGGATATCGGTGACGACGAGGAAGGAAGCCAGGAGTCGGGAGCCGGGAGTCAGGAGACTGACGACGAAGATGATCTGTTCCCGATGCAGAAGCCCCAACCAAAAGTGCAGGACTTCGACTTCGGCGATGATTTCTGGTGATGATTATAATTCGTAGTCAATAAAAATAATAAGTGTATGACAAATGGATTATTGTTGTGGGTGGACGATGAGATAGAGCAATTGAAGGCTCATCTCATGTTCCTGGAAAAGAAAGGCTACGAGGTGGTAACGGTCTCCAACGGTCCCGACGCCATCGACCAGTGCCGCGAGCGGAACTTCGACATGGTGCTGCTCGACGAACAGATGCCCGGTCTCAGTGGACTGGAGACGCTGCAGAAGATCAAGGAACTGCAGCCTGCGCTGCCCGTCGTGATGGTGACCAAGAGCGAGGAGGAGAACATTATGGAGCAGGCCATCGGACAGAAGATTGCCGACTACCTCATCAAACCCGTCAACCCCAATCAGATCCTGCTGGCACTGAAGAAGAATATCCACCGAAGGGAGATCGAAACGGAAGTGACGCAGAGCCAGTATCAGCAGAACTTCCAACAGATAGCCATGCAGATCATGGACTGTCGCGAGTGGAAAGACTGGGCTGACGTGTACCGTCGGCTCGTACACTGGGAACTGGAGCTTAGTAGCACCGACAGCAATATGACCGAGATGCTGGCGATGCAGAAGGAAGAGGCCAACAGCGGCTTCGCCAAGTTCATCAAGAAGAACTACCTCGACTGGATTCCCTCCCTCTCCCCTAACAACCCTTCCTCCCCTAACCCTCGTCCCCTCCTCTCTCCCGAGATCTTCAAGACGAAGATCTTCCCCTTGCTCAGTAGCGGCCAGCGAGTGTTCCTTGTGGTGCTCGACAACTTCCGTTACGACCAGTGGCGGATGCTCGCCCAGGAGCTGAGCGGAGATTTCGACATCGACGAAGACCTCTACTGTAGCATCCTGCCCACAGCGACGCAGTATGCCCGCAACGCCATCTTCAGTGGACTCATGCCCAACAAGATTGCGGAGATGTTCCCCCATCTGTGGGTTGACGAAGACGAGGAAGAGGGCAAGAATCTGAACGAGGAGCCGCTCATCCAGACACAGCTGGAGCGCTACCGCCGGAAGGAGACATTCTCCTATCATAAGATCAACAGTTCTGTGGATGCCGAGCGGTTCATGCAACAGTGGAGGAATCTGGAGAAGCACCAGCTGAACGTGGTCGTCTTCAACTTTATCGACATGCTCAGTCACGCCCGCACAGAGTCGAAGATGGTGCGCGAACTGGCCAACAACGAGAGTGCCTACCGCAGCATTACCCAGTCGTGGTTCCGCCATTCTGTCATCTCCGAATTCTTCAAGCTGATAGCACAGACGGACTACAAGGTCATCGTTACCACCGATCACGGCAGCATCCGTTGCACCCAGCCCGTGAAGATCATCGGCGACCGCAACACAAACACGAACCTGCGCTACAAGTTGGGCAAGAACCTGGCTTACGACGACAAGAACCTCTACATCATCAAGGAACCGCAGAAGGCACTTCTGCCAATGCCGAACCTCTCGACGAGCTACGTCTTCGCCACTGGCGACTCGTTCTTCGCCTATCCGAACAATTACAACTATTACGTCTCCTACTATCGCGACACCTTCCAGCACGGCGGCATCTCGATGGAGGAGATGATCATCCCACTGGTCACACTCTCAGGGAAAAAAAGGTGAAAAGGTAAAAAAGTAAAAAGGTAAAAAATGGAGATAAGGATCAACGATTTGGAACATATCCGCGAGGCGGCAAGGCAGTTTATCGACGCGATGGGCGACCAGCAGGTCTTTGCCTTCTACGGACACATGGGCGCCGGCAAGACCACCTTCATCAAGGCCATCTGTGAGGAACTGGGTGTCGACGATGTCGTCACCTCACCCA
>Ga0265298_10002540_pt1 | contig 25232 bp, 20 predicted proteins | sample AusTroGonzalo_MG_3_FD_193486 | JGI IMG/M metagenome (GOLD analysis project Ga0265298, IMG submission 193486) | Bovine rumen microbial communities from tropical cattle in Woodstock, Queensland, Australia - Gonzalo_01 | ecosystem: Host-associated > Mammals > Digestive system > Stomach > Rumen ...
ACGGAATCGGCGTTGCAATCGCGCAGGCCATCTTCACCGACCCCACCTCCAAGCACGGTCCTCTTGAGGCAGTGTTCACATTCTCCGAAGAGACGGGCATGAACGGCGCCTACGGTCTTGACGGAAGCCTGATCAAGAGCCGCAGGATGATCAACATAGACAGCGAGGACGAAGGCACCATCTTCATCGGCTGTGCCGGAGGAATCGATCTTGTGGGAAAAGCTTCCTATGACATGGAGCCCGTGTCGGCGGACTGGGACACTCTTGAATTCACGATTTCAGGCCTCAAGGGCGGTCACAGCGGCGGAGAGATCCACAAGCAGCACCTCAATGCAATCAGCGCACTTTCAAGAATGCTTGTCTCCATAGAAGAGACGGGAATACCGTTCAGACTTGCACGCTTTGACGGCGGCACCAAGAGGAACGTCATCCCCTTCTGCGCAAGCTGTTCCATCTGTGTGCCCGAGGCCATCAAGCACGATGTCGTGGGCAAGGTAGTCGAGACATTCAACATCATCAGGGAAGAGAACAAGTACGAAGAGCCCGGTCTTGCAATGGAGAAGATGTGCTCTCATCACGGCGCAAAGAGATTCGATGCGGCTCTTGATGCAGACACCTCCCTGCTTCTGGCAAAGGCCCTCTTTGCCTGTCCGCACGGAGTCTTTGCCATGAGCAAGGCCATCCCTGGAATCGTGGAGACATCGGACAACCTTGCAATCGTGAAAGTCAATGACGGGAAGCTGGACCTTCAGGTAAGCGTCAGAAGCAACATCGACAGCTCGAAGTACTACCTGGTCAACATAATCAAGACCATCTTCGAAAGCTTCGGAATCGAGTGCACCGTAGGTGACGGATATCCTGCATGGACTCCGGATCCCTATTCCGAGCTTGCACGTTTCTGTGCCGAAGCTTATGAACAGATGTTCGGAACAAAACCGGTGGTCACCGCAATCCATGCAGGATTGGAGTGCAGCGTGATCAACAGCAGGTGCCCGGGCATGGACAGCGTATCCATAGGACCGCAGATGTACGACATCCACTCCACGGAGGAGAGGCTGTCGATCAGCTCATCCCTCAGGACCTACGACTTCGTGAAACATCTGCTTGAGATAATGAAGTAAAAGCTCAGACGATATTCATGGACCAGCCGGACTTGACCAATTCAGAGAGTCCGGCTTTTCTTTCGTCCAGATCCGGCATGTGTTTTCTCATCAGCGCCCAGAAGCGTTTTCCGTGACCGCTGTAGCGAAGGTGGCAGACCTCGTGAAGCACCGTCATGTCTATCAGATACCGGGGCAGCGTTGCACACATGTAGCTGAGATACAGGCGTTTTTCCAAAGGATAGCAGACTCCCCACTTGCCTTTTGCCCGGTTCACGCCGAAGGCCGGGACATCAACTCCGACCTGGGAGCACCAGTACGGAACACGTTCTATCAGGATATCTTCCACGGTTTTTATGTAGAGAGCCTTGATCTGTTTCTTTACGGCTTCGATGTTCTGATTCCTTGCAGTAACTATGATTTTATCATCAATGATATCATATCGGGCTTTCTTTCCTTCAATCACAAGAAGAGTCTTTTTCTCTCCCAGATAGGGAACGAAGTCGCTGGTCGTGTAGGAATGGTCGGCTACTTTCTCAACGTGGGAATGTATCCAAGAGGCACTTCTGGACACAAAATCTTCTATCTCCGTGTCCGTGGCATAAAAAGGACAGCTTACTATGACGGCACCGGAGGAATCGATGCGGATCCTGAGATTGCGCTGGTTGCGGTTGCGTCTGAGGGTGTAGCTTATTCCTGCGGTGGTGCGCTGCGTTTCCATGGCTTCATTATATACGATTGAATACTTCACGCTAAGCAGGTATATTTAGACTGTTATTCGTCGGAGGCAACTGTGAGATCAGAGCATGTCAGTGATACAGTGAACAGGATTTTCCGGGACAACGGGGATGAGATCATCCTTGTCGGGACCGCGCATGTCTCGCAGGACAGCGTGGACGAGGTCCGCCGTGTCATAGACGAGGAGCAGCCTGACCACATCTGCCTTGAGCTGGACAAGGGCCGCTACGAGAGCAAAACCAAGGAGCAGAGCTACTCCAACATGAACCTGACCAAGGTCTTCAAGGAAGGCAAGACTTTCCTGGTGCTGGCCAACACAGCCCTGGCATCGTTCCAGAAGAAGATGGGAAACCAGACAGGTTCTGCACCCGGAGAAGAGATAATCGGTGCAAGCAGGATTGCCGAGGAAAAGGGAATCCCCTACTCGTTCTGCGACCGCGAGATCGCCACAACCCTCAAGAGAGCCTGGGCCAAGAGCAACCTGTGGAACAAGGCCAAGCTGATAGCAACGCTCCTTTCCAGCGCATTCGACAAGGAAGAGTTCAAGCCCGAGGAGCTTGAGCAGCTCAAGAAATCGGATACGCTTCAGGAAATGATGAACGAGCTTGCAAAGGAGCTTCCCGGAGCAAAGGAAGCCCTGATAGACGAGCGCGACCGCTATCTTGCCACGAACATCATGCAGGCTCCGGGCCACAAGAAGGTTGCCGTCATCGGCGCAGGCCACGCCAACGGAATCATCAAGACTATCGAAAGACTTGAGAAAGGCGAGCTTTCCACAGACCTCACTGAGATCTCCAAGGTTCCCAAACCGTCAAAGGCCGGCAAGGTCATCGGCTGGCTGATACCAATTGCGCTGGTTGCCATCATAGTGGGGGTGGGAATCTCCCACGGTTTCAACGAGAGCCTGAGGTACTTCATCATCTGGGCCTGCACCAACGCAGCAACCACGGTGTTGTTCAGCATGCTTTCCTTGGCTCATCCCGTGACATGGCTTGTCTCTGCCATAGGGGCACCCATAGCTGTACTGAACCCTGCCATCGGCGTAGGTGTCTTCACCGGCATTGCAGAAGCCACCATGCGCAAGCCCACCGTCAAGGATTTCGACAGCCTCTCGGACGACATCTCATCCTTCAAGGGCTGGTTCCGCAACCGCGTACTCCACGCCTTCCTCATCTTCTTCACCACCAGCCTCGGCAGCATCCTGGGCACATTCGTGCTCTTCCCCATCATGCTGAAGGTGTTCGGCTGAGCCTCGGAAACTTCTAAAAGTTGCAATTTCCTCCTCGCCAATACTTCCAAAAGTTGCATTTTTTGCAAGAAAAACACTTCCAAAAGTTGCATTTTTCCAAGAATCGTGAGACAATTCCTTGCAAGGAGAAGAAATGCTCAGACGCAAGTTTTATGATGTGCTTTTGAACTGGAAAAAGTCAAAGAAAAACGAATGCCTGCTTGTGAACGGAGCCCGTCAGGTAGGTAAGACTTTCATCATAGATAAGTTCGGACAGGATCAATATGAGAAATACTACTATCTGAATTTCATCAAGAATCCGAGCCTCAAGAACATATTCGAAGGTTCTCTGGAACCAACTGAGATATACAAGAGAATGTCTCTGTATGTCCCCGGATTCTCGCCGGAGAACAACAGCACATTGATTTTCCTCGATGAAATACAGCGTTGCAAAAAGGCCCGCACGGCACTGAAATTTCTTGCCTTGGACAACAGGTACGACTTCATTGCCTCAGGATCCTTGCTGGGTATCCATTACAACGAGGATGAAGACGAACAGGAAGAACAGATATCCGTGCCCGTAGGCTATGAAAGGGAAATCGAAATGACATCCCTTGACTTCGAGGAATTCCTCTGGGCCAACGGGTTTGATGACAATGCGGTGAACAACCTGAGAAATCTCTTTGAAGCACACTGCAGGATAGACAACGAAATCAATGACAGATTCCAGCATCTGTTCAGGGAATACATGGTTGTCGGCGGCATGCCGGAAGTCGTCAAGACAATGGTAGAAACCTCCAATTATCAGGCGGTTTACGAGACCCAGCAGAAAATCCTCAAAGCGTATGAGGATGACATTCAGCTCTATGCAAAGAATACAGAGAAACCCAAGATCCTTGCCTGCTACAAGTCGATTCCCCGGCAGTTGTCCAACGAGTATACGAAATTCAAATACAAGACGGTAGAGAAGACGGGCAGCGCCAGGAAATACGGGAATGCACTTGACTGGCTTGCCGATGCCGGCCTCATCAAGAAGATTTTCAACGTTTCCAGACCCGTTCTTCCCCTGAAAGCCTATGAGATTCCGGAAGAATTCAAGATCTACGCGACGGACATCGGCCTTGCAACCTCGATGTTCGGCTTTGAGACGCAGGCCGCATTGCTGAAGGGAACTCTTGACGGACCGGCAAAGGGAGGCATCTTTGAGAATCTAATTTTTGATGTCCTGAACAAAAACATGATTCCCCTTCACTACTTCCGGAAAGGCGAGGGCAAACAGGAAATAGAGTTTGTCTTTGAGAGAAACAGTTCAGTCATCCCCGTGGAAGTAAAAGCCGGAAGAGGAAGAACAATATCCCTCAACTCTTTCATCGAGGACTACTCTCCGGAGGCAGCCTACAAGCTCATAGACGGCAATTTGGGGAAAGAAGGCGTAAGGATAACCATCCCGCACTTCATGGCGCAGTTCATCTGAGATTCATCTGTTGAAGGACTCGCATTCCGGCGGAATCTGAAGTCTTACTCTTCTGTCCTCTCCACGGTTGCTTCGGGTGCATTGCGCCTGATGCTGTCAATGCCGTTCAGGCAGTTTGCCTTTGTCGTGTAGCCCTCTCCGCTGGTGATGGTCTGTCCGTTGGAAGCAATGAGACGGAAGCGGAACTCTCCGATCTTGTCCTTGTAGACCTCATACTTGGGACACTTTTCCGCAACAAGCGGTTCTATGGTCTGGTCCTCTATCGGAGCGTTGCAGTTCCTTCTTATGGATGCAATGCCGATTCTGAGGTTTCTCATAGACTTGTATACCTGAGATGTTGCGATGACCTCATGGTTGTCGGCAACGAGGTTAAACATGACCCCTTTGTCATTTGTACTCTTAATCACGAATTTTCCCATATTCAACTCTCCCTGTTTGTTGATTATACAGGATAAAAATCCGCAGTGTTAGTTTTTCTTCCCGGAATCAGGCTTTCAGCGTGAAGGCATCACGGATCTTCTGACAGCGCTTGAGCAGTATGTTGTTCTTCTCGAAGTGCATGCTTGCCGGGACCATGGCTTTGTCGAAACCCATCTCGGAAGCGGCCTTCAGACGTCTGTCGCCGTAGTTCACCGGCCTAACTTCTCCTGCCAGTGACAGCTCGCCGAAGCTGACCATCTTAGCAGGAATGTTCGTCTCGCTGAAGGCTGACCATAGTGCAAGCGCCAGTGCAAGTTCCACAGATACCTCGTTGACCTTGATTCCACCTGCCACGTTCACGTAGATGTCCTTGTCTGCAAGCCGTATTCCCGCATGGCGCTCAAGAATGGCGCATACCCGCATCACGCGTGAGGTGTCTATCTTGTCCGAATACACGCGGCTGTATCCGGATTTTGCGTCCACTATCAGTGCCTGTATCTCTACAAGGAACGTTCTGGTTCCTTCGGTGATGGCTGTGTAGGCGATTCCCGGCGGGAGGTTGGCTTCCTTGCGCTCGGAGATGAAGAAGCTTGCAGGGTCCTTTACGCCCTCAAGGCCTTCCGCAGTCATGGTGAAGATTCCAATCTCATCCACCGAACCGAAGCGGTTCTTGGCAGCCCTGACCAGCCTGACGCCCATGGAAGCCTGCTCGAAGTACAGCACGGTATCAACCATGTGCTCGATGATCTTGGGACCTGCAAGCGTGCCCTCTTTGGTCACATGCCCTATGAAGAAAACCGATGTGCCCACGGCCTTGCACAGGCTGACGATCTCCATGCAGCAGTTGCGGATCTGTGTCACGGAACCGGCTACGGAAGAGAGCTCGTCAGTTGCCAGGGTCTGCAGTGAATCGATGACTGCAATCTGCGGTTTCTCGCCCTTTATCACGGACAGGATCTTCTCCAGTTTCGTGTCACAGAATATGTTGATGCTGCCGAGTTCAAGGCCAAGGCGCTCCGCTCTCTGACGTACCTGACTGGCGCTTTCCTCTCCGGATACATAGAGCACCTTCCTCCTTGCGGCACAACCGGCCACCACCTGAAGCATGAGGGTGGATTTTCCTATTCCCGGCTCTCCTCCGACAAGAACAGAGCTTGCCCTGACTATTCCTCCGCCCAGTACCCTGTCCAGCTCTCCGATTCCGCTCTCAAATCGGAACTCGGTCTCGTAGGGAACGTCCGCAAGGATCGTTGAATTGTATTGTGAGGAGTCCTTACTAACCACCTTTTTATCTTCTATCTTCTCTTCCGTAAAGGAATTCCATGATCCGCAGTCCGGACATCTTCCGAGCCATTTGGAACTGACATATCCGCACTGGGAGCATATGAACTGGGAAGTGGCTTTCATAGTAATTTCTCCTTACAAACAGGATATTAGGATAAAGAAAAACCTGCAACGGAATGCTGCAGGTTTTTTGTGTGTTTTTGATTGTCAGGACTGCTTACTATCAGAAATCAAGCAGCTCGACGTCAAAAATCAGGTATGAATCGGGCGGAATGATTCCCGGATAGCCATGTACTCCGTAGCCAAGCTCGGGCGGAATGATGAGTGTTCTCTTCTCCCCTTTGGTCATGGTCTGAAGAGCCTCGTTCCAGCCCTCGATTACCTGTCCGATCTTGAATGATGCCGGCTGTCCGCGGTGCACGGAAGAGTCGAACATCCTGCCGTCCAGAAGCGTTCCCGTGTAGTGGACAGTAACGGTATCGCCGTACTTGGGGCACTTCTTTCCGTCACCTTTCTTGAGCACCACATACTGCAGTCCGCTGGGGGTCTTTACGGTGTTGGGCCAGCGGTTGGAAATCTCGTTCTCGATCTTCTCGATTTCCGCTCTTCTGCGCTCCATGGCCTGTTTTGCGGCATTTTCCACCAGATCAGAGAAAATCTGTTTGGTAACGACGAATTTCTTTGCATCCTCACCTATTCTCTCAATGGAGATTGTGTTGATCTTATCGCCCTGACGGATTGTATTGACCACATCCTGGCCTTCCACTACATGTCCGAACACTGCATGCTTGTCATTCAGCCACGGAGTCTTCACATGTGTGATGAAGAACTGGCTTCCGTTGGTTCCGGGGCCTGCATTTGCCATGCTCAGCACGCCGGGACCGTCATGACGCAGCGACGGATCAAACTCATCGGGGAAAGAATAACCGGGACCGCCTGTTCCGTCTCCCTTGGGGCAGCCGCCCTGGATCATGAAATTGTCGATTACACGGTGGAAATTGAGTCCTTCGTAGAAATTCTCACCGGGATCCTCAAGATTCAGCTCACCTTCAACAAGGCCCACGAAGTTGGCAACCGTCATGGGAACCTTTTTGTATTCAAGCTCAAGGACAATGTTTCCTTTCTGTGTATCAATGACGGCATAAAGGCCGTCTTTATCTTTATAACTCATATTTAACTCCTTATATTATAAGTAATTACTCATAAAGGTCAGCACCAGGGACCAGCATCTGGTAGATTCTTTCCAGCTCTTCTTCCGACGTAAACGGGATGAGGATCTTGCCTTTCCTGATGGCTCCGTTCTTGTACTTTCCCTTGATCTCGACCCTGCAGCCTGTGGCAGAGAGGAATTTCTCCTCAATCGACAGGATTTCAGGCGATTTTGCACTTGCAGCAGGCTTCTCCTCCTTGAGAGGTAGCGTGTTGATTGCACGTTTGCCGTTGTTGAACTCGTTAGCAAGGGTTTCAGCCTGTCTTACGGACATATCTTCAGAGATAATCCTGGAGAACAGTATCTCCTGGTCCGCAGGATTCTCTACACTGAGAAGTGCCCTTGCATGACCGGAGGTGATGTATCCCTTCTCAAGACCTTCAAGCATCTTCTCCGGAAGGTTCAGAAGACGCAGGCTGTTGGTGATTGTAGAGCGTCCCTTACCTACTCTCTGGGCAAGTTCTTCCTGCTTAATTCCTGCCTGTGTAAGGAGATATGAGAAGGCACGGGCTTCTTCGACAGGGTTCAGGTTCTCTCTCTGGATGTTCTCTATAAGGGAAATCTCCATCCTCTGGAGATCTGAGAACGACCTTACTATGCACGGAATCTTGGCAAGTCCGGCCATCTTTGCCGCCCTGTAGCGTCGCTCACCGGCTACGATTACATACACGCCTTCTGCGATTTCCTCTACAAGAATCGGCTGAAGCACGCCCTGAGTCTTGATTGAATTGCTCAGATCCATCAAGGCATCGGGATCAAAGGTCTTTCTTGGCTGATTCGGGTTGGGTTTTATCGAGGAAAGCTCGATTTCCATGATTTTTGAACCGGTTTCCTCAAGTTTTTTCACTTCATAGGTAGAATACTCATCAATCAGAGAGTTGATTCCTCTGCCTAGACCATGTTTTTTATTAATAGGCACGGCTCAGGACCTCCTTTGCAAGAGCAGCATAGGCTTTTGCACCGCTGCAGCTGTTATCATAGGCATTTATGGGCAATCCATGTGACGGAGCTTCGCTCAGACGCACATTCCTGGGGATTTTTGTCTCAAATACCAGATCCTTGAAGTATGACGTGATGTCATCAACGACCTCATTATTGAGATTTGCCCTCTTTGAATACATCGTAAACACGATTCCAAGTACATTCAGATTAGGATTTAGGCGTTTCTTGACCGAATTTACGGTTCTGAGCAGCAGATTGAGGCCTTCCATTGCAAAATACTCGCACTGCATGGGAATTATCACGTAATCGGTCCAGCAGAGAGCATTCATTGTCACAAGATCCAATGCCGGAGGACAGTCTGCAAAGATGAAATCGTACTGATTATCAAACGGAGCCAGCGCATTCTTCAGGAAAAACTCGCGCTCCTCCTCGTCTACAAGCTCAACAGCCAGTCCGGCCATGTTGATTCCGCCGCTTAAGCAATACAAACCCTCTACAGGAGTGGTCTGAACAGCAGAAACGCCTGCTTCTCCTGCCAGAATCTCATAAATACCGGGTTTAGAAGTGTCAGCTGACACGGAACTGGACATATTTCCCTGGGAATCAAGGTCCACCAGGAGTACTTTATAGCCTTCTCTGGCAAGAGCAGAACCAACATTAACAGCAGTAGTAGTCTTACCGACACCACCTTTCTGATTCAAAAAAATGATTTTTTTAGCCTGCATGCTTTAAATATAGAACAAAGAACACCAAAAGTCATCATATTATTGACTTAATATCATACTTATCCTACATTTAACCACAGGAGGACAGCAGTCCATGGAAGATTTGGAGAAGAAAGTAGTCGAAGCTATAGATATGGTCAGACCATCCCTTCAGAACGACGGAGGCGACATAGACTTCGTCAGGATGGAAGGAAACAAAGTATTCGTAAAGCTCAGAGGAGCCTGTGCAGGCTGCATGATGGCCGAAATGACCCTCAAAAACGGCGTAGAGCGCATGCTGAAGTACAATGTCAGTGAAGATCTCGAGGTTGTTGACCTTACATTGGAAGACATGCAGAAGTAAAAACAGCAATGTTTCACGTGAAACATCATCAATCAATCACATACCAGGCTTCGGCCTGGTTTTTTATTTGCAGAAGAAGTGTTGTTGGAAACGACAACAAAACAGCCACACATCATCCCATTACATGGAAACAGAAAATGAACCATGTTTCACGTGAAACATTTCTAGACGCCAAATGAACCCTTTTCATTTTTCTGAAGTTACTTGGTTCAATTTTTGAAAAACTCCCGGAACATAGAAAAACCGCATTCCAGATAGCTAGAATGCGGTTTTTGACCTGTGTTACTCTACACAGTAACAGAATAATGTGGCCCGAAACGGGCTTTTTTCCACTATTTTTCCTTATTCCTTTTCGCTCTCAGAATTTGTGGAAATCTGCTCATTTTCGGTTGTTCCGACTTCGGAAACATCGGAAACTTCGGCGTTTTCGGCACCTTCAGCGTTTTCAGGCTCATCTTCCTGATAATTCGTTACAGTCATTGCAACTATGTAGTCATCATCAGTCTTCATCCTGAACACGTTGACGCCGGTTGCGTTCCTGCCCTGGGCGGAGATTCCGTTGACGTGTGTCCTGATTGTCTGGCCTTTCTTGGTGATGCAGACCACATCATTGTCATCGTTAACTCCTTGTGCTGAAACAAGATACATGTTTTCGCCAAGCTTGTAGATCAGCTGTCCCATGGTGCCTCTGCTGTGTCTGTTGAACTGGTCGAAGCCAACCTGCTTGCCCTTTCCGGTGTTGGTGACAAGGATTATCGACTTGTCCTGTTCAACCTTCACAAGGCCGATGATCTCGTCGCCGTCGGCAAGATTCATGCCTCTGACGCCGTGTGTGGCTCTTCCCATGATCCTGACGTCATCTACGGAGAACCTGAGGCCCTTGCCGTTTCTGGACACTATCATGGCCTCGTCGCCCTGCTTGACGAACAGGCACTTGATCAGGGCATCACCTTCATCAAGGACTATGGCCTTGATTCCGTTCTTCCTGGCGTTTATGAAGTCGTTGAGCTTGACCTGCTTGACCACACCGAATCTTGTTGCCATCAGGATGCTCTCCGATTCATCGAAATCCTTGAAGTCGATGATGGCGGAAATGCTCTCTCCGTCCTCCATCTTGGGCAGGATTGCCTTGATGTTGACGCCTTTTCCGACTTTCTGGCCCTCGGGAAGCTCCCAGACCTCCAGGCAGTAGGCTTTCCCGAAGTTGGTGACAAAGAGGATATGGTCGTGTGAGAAGGCAGAGAACATGTGCTCCACGAAGTCCTCATCCCTGAGGGATGCGCCCTTGACGCCCTTTCCTCCGCGGCCCTGGGACTTGTACTCGTCAGCCGGAACACGCTTCACGAAGCCCTTGTTGGTGATTACGACAACGACATCCTCTTTCTTGATGAAGTCCTTGTCCACCAGGCCGTCGACCTCGTGCAGGTCGATCTGCGTGCGTCTGTCGTCGCCGTATTCCTCTCCTACCTCCCTGATTTCCTTCTCGACCTCTGCAAGCATCTTCTTCTCGTCCTCGAGAAGGCCCTTGTAGAAGGCGATCTTGATCTCAAGCTCGTTGAGTTCGTCGATTATCTGCTGCGTCTCCATGTGGCTGAGACGTCCCAGTCTCATCTGGATGATTGCGTTGGCCTGCTTGTCGGTCAGTCCGAACCTGGCCTGCAGGTTCACCGATGCCTCGGCGTTGTCTGCGGCCTTCTTGATGATCTCGATTACCTCGTCGATGTTCTCAAGACCGATCTTCAGACCCAGCAGGATGTGCTCGCGCTCCTGTGCCTTTGCAAGGTCGAATCTTGTCCTGCGTGTAGTAACTTCCTTGCGGTGCTCGAGATAGTAGTAGAGCATCTGCTTGAGGTTCAGGCACTTGGGCCTTCCTTCCACAAGGGCAAGGTTGTTGACGTTGAAGTTGGACTGCAGGTCCGTGTTCAGGAACAGGTGGTTGACCGCGATCTCCGGAACTGCATCCTTCTTGAGCTCTATGACGATTCTGATACCGTCACGTCCGGATTCATCCCTGATTGCGGAAATGTCCTTCAGCACATCATCCTTGCGCAGGTCATCGATCTTCTTGACCAGGGCGGCCTTGTTTACCTGATAGGGGATCTCGGTGAACACGATGCTCTCGTGAGTCTTGTGGTCCTCTATGTGGTAGACGCCGCGCAGGACGATCTTTCCCTTACCGGTCTCGAATGCATCCCTGATTCCCTTTGTACCGCAGATCTTGCCGTATGTGGGGAAATCGGGTCCCTTCATGTACTGCATGAGATCCAGGACGGTGATGTCCGGGTTCTCGATCAGCGCACAGAGGGCATCCGTGATCTCGCGCAGGTTGTGCGGCGGCATGTTGTTTGCCATACCGACAGCAATACCGCTTGTTCCGTTGGCAAGAAGGAAGGGGAATCCTGCCGGAAGAACCTCAGGTTCCTTGAGGGATTCATCGAAGTTGGGCACGAAATTGACCGTGTCCTTGTCGATGTCCTGGAGCATGAGCTCTCCCATGCGGGCCATCTTTGCCTCTGTGTATCTGTATGCTGCAGGTGGGTCACCGTCTATGGATCCGAAGTTTCCCTGCGGCTTGATCACCGGATAGCGCATGGAGAAGTCCTGGGCAAGCCTGACCAGGGCATCGTAGACCGATGCGTCTCCGTGCGGGTGGAACTTACCCAAGACGTCTCCGACTGTCCTTGCACACTTCTTGAATGATCCCGTGGACTTGATTCCCAGATCATACATATCGTACAGGATTCTCCTGTGGACAGGCTTGAGACCGTCCCTTACATCGGGAAGGGCACGGCTGACGATGACGCTCATGGCATAGTCGAGGTAGCTTTTCTTCATCTCCTCGGAGAGGTCTGAGACTATTACTCTGTCTTTGATTTCTTCATCCATCTCGTTTCCCTCCCTTGTCATGCGTCAATCTGTGCGTACGTGGCGTTCTGCTCGATGAACAGACGTCTTGGTTCGACTTCCTCTCCCATCAGCATGGAGAACACGTGGTCGGCCTCCACTGCGTCGGAAAGATGGACCTTTCCGATGAACCTTGTCTCGGGATTCATCGTGGTCTCCCACAGCTGCTCCGGGTTCATCTCACCGAGACCCTTGTAGCGCTGGATCTTGACGTTCTTGGAATCCGACTCGTCCTCGTTGTGCTCGCTGAGGATCTTTGCCTTCTCCTCGTCGTTGAAGGCGTAGAAGTCCTTGCCCTTTATGGTGATCTTGTAGAGCGGCGGCATTGCAAAGTAGACATAGCCTGCATCGATCAGCGGCCTCATGTATCTGAAGAAGAACGTCAGAAGCAGAGTGCGGATGTGTGATCCGTCGACATCGGCATCGGCCATGATGATGACCTTGTGATAGCGTGCGCGGGTGACGTCGAAGCTTGCACCCAGTCCTGCTCCGATGGAGTCGATGACCGGCTGGAGCTTGTCGTTTCCCTCAACCTTGTCCTCTCTGGTCTTCTCGACATTGAGCATCTTTCCCCAGAGGGGGAGGATGGCCTGGATTCTTCTGTCGCGTCCCTGCTTGGCGCTTCCGCCTGCAGAATCTCCCTCGACGATGAAAATCTCGCACTGTGCGGGATCTTTTTCGGTACAGGGTGCAAGTTTACCCGGCAGACTCACGGAACCCTTCTTACGGGCGTTCTCGCGCGCCTTCTTGGCGGCTATCCTGGCCTTTGAAGAAGCAACCGTCTTCTCAAGCAGGACCATTATCTGGTCCGGATGCTCGTCGAAGTAGTCGTTGAGCTTCTGGTAGACGAAGCTGTAGACGATTCCCTGTACATAGGAGTTGCCGAGCTTCATCTTCGTCTGGCCTTCGAACTGCGGATTGGTGATCTTGACGGATACCACGGCGCTCAGACCTTCGCGGACATCCGAATTGAAGCCTTCCTTGAAGTCATCTGACTCGAAGAATGCCTCGGCGTTCTTGTTCTTTCCCACAAGTTCCTTCATGTGGTTCTGAAGCTGGTTCTTGAACGCAGCAACAAGACCGCTGGTGAAGCCGATGAGGTGCTTTCCGCCTTCACGTGTGTTGATGTTGTTTGCAAATGAATGGAGGTTCTCGTCGAACCTGTCGTTGTACTGCATTGCAAACTCGACTATGGCGGCTCCGTTGTCGTTTGCCCTTTCTCCGAAATAGTAGATGGGCTCGGTTCCCTCCGGGATTACCTTCTTGTTCTCATTGATGTATGAGACGAAATCCTTGATTCCGCCTTCGAAATGGAAGACCTTCTCCTCAGGATTCTCCTCGCGGTTGTCAATGGCGGTGATGGTCACGCCCTTGTTCAGGAAGGCAAGCTCCCTGAATCTCTCGCAGAGGACTCCGAAATTGAAGTTGTCCGTCTCCATGATGGTTGTGTCCGGATGGAACTTTATTGTGGTTCCGATCCTGTCTGTGCTTCCGATCTTCCTGACGGGCTCCACGGGATTGCCGTAGTGGTATTCCTGCATGTACATGTCGGGATTCCTGTGCACCGTTGCAACCAGATGGTCGGAGAGGGCATTGACTACGCTGACACCTACACCGTGAAGACCACCGGACACCTTGTAGGCTCCGCCGTTGAACTTACCTCCGGCATGCAGATGGCAGAGGGCGACCTCGAGGGTGCTGATTCCTTCCGTAGGATGGATGTCGACGGGGATTCCTCTTCCGTTGTCTTCGACGGTGACATAATTGCCTTTGTCTATCGTGATCCTGATGGTGCTGCAGAAACCTGCCACAGCCTCATCGATCGAGTTGTCCACCACCTCGTAGACAAGATGGTGAAGTCCGTCAGGACCTGTGGATCCGATGTACATGCCCGGCCTGACACGGACTGCTTCAAGACCTTTGAGAACCTGTATGTTCTCTCCGGTGTAGTCCGCCGAAGTGTGGGCAAGATCCATCATCTCCTCCTGGTTCATGGTCTCGTCATTCATGAAATGATATACCCCTTATTATTAAAGTAAAATAACACTGATAATAATATATATTTTAATAATAATGCTCAATACCCCTGCGCTTACGGCATCCTTTTCCTCCTTGAAAAGCGCAATTCAACAAGATATTATTAATGACTGTGCGAGGTTGAAGGACTATGAACGAAGAACTATGGAGCAGGACGATTTCCCAGATAAAGAATTCATTGCCCGAAAGTGAGTTCTCATCATGGTTCTCGCGCATATTTTTCGGCACGGAAGACAAGGGAAAAGTAACCCTCTATGTTCCTTCGAATTTCGTAAAGGACAGGGTGGACGCAGTCTACAGGGAGCTTATAGAGAACACTCTGAGCGAGCTCGGAGAGTCCGAATACTCAGTTGTCTTTGAAGTAAGAAAAGATGCCCAGAATCAGAATAATCTGAAGAAAAACACAGAATCTTCAAAAACTGAGCCATCAAATCAGGGCCAGGATCAGAAAGCCCAGAAGCCTTCCAAACCGTCTGCAGAAGACATGATGTTCAACCCGGCATATACCTTCGATTCCTTTGTTCCGGGAGACAACAGCAGCTTTGCATACAGTGCCTGCATGGCCATAGCCAAGAACCCGGGATCTGCCTACAACCCGTGTCTTCTCTATGGAGGAGTAGGACTCGGAAAGACACATCTGATCCAGAGCATCGGAAACTACATAAGGAAGAACACCAAACTCAAGGTGGTCTATGTCACGGCCGAGAACTTCACCAACGAATACATCCAGGCAATAAACGAGAACAAGACACTTCAGTTCAAGAACAAATACAGGAAGGTGTCAGTTCTCCTTATAGACGACATCCATTTCCTCCAGAAGAAGGTCGAGACCCAGAACGAGCTGTTCAATACATTCAATGACCTCTATGACACAGGACGTCAGATAGTGTTCACGTGCGATAGGCCTGTAGAGGAACTGAAGGATATATCCGACCGTTTAAGGAGCAGGTTCGAGAGGGGACTTAACATAGACCTCCTTCCTCCTGACTACGAGACAAGGGTAGCCATCCTCAGGAAGAAATGTCAGGAAAAGAACGTGGTGTTCAGCGATGAGGTCATAGACTACATTGCATCAAACATCACCAGCAACGTAAGGGCTCTGGAATCATGTCTTACAAAGCTCATAGCATACTGTCAGCTTCTGAACAAGGATATCTCGCTTGATATTGCAAAGGAGCAGCTCAGGCACATCATAAGCTCCAACAACGATACAAGCGGAATATCGATAGACATGGTAATAAAGACAGTTGCAAGTTACTTCAATGTTTCTCCGTTCGATATAAGAGGAAAGAACAAGAACCAGTCCATAGTCCTTCCCAGGCAGATAGCCATGTACCTCTGCCGCAAGCTGACCGATTTCTCGACTACCGAGATAGGTTACGAGTTCGACGGAAAGAACCATACGACGGTCATGTACAACGTCCAGAAAGTCGAGGCCAGGCTCAAGTCAAGCGAGAAGGAAATCGACACCGTCATCGAGAAGATAGAGAATCAGATCAAGTCTGAAGCCAGGAAGAAGTGAGTTCAATCCTGTTCATAACCTGTCGATAAACGTTCATTTTCTGTGTCATTCCTGTCAAATGAAAAATCCATTGAAAAGACTGCACAGGATATGCACAGGAAGACATGGAAAACAACACAAAATATCATGAAACGGCACAAAGAATTGCTATGTTATCGACATTTTTTGTGCTATTATTACTATGATTATATAGATTCTAAAAAATAAATAATAATCATCCCGATAGGAGCCGAAAATGAAATTCGTCTGTCAGAAAAACGCCATAATCAAAGAACTCTCGAACGCATTGGACTTCACGTCACAGAGAAACACTCTGGCCGTCTATGCAAACGTCTGTCTTGTCCTTGAAGAGAACAACCTGACCATCAAAGCCACAGATCAGAAGATGAGCTATGTTTCCGAGATGACTGTTGAAGGCATGGAGAACGGAAGCACGACTGTCGTATGCGACAAGTTCCTGAACATCATCAAGAACCTTCCGGATTCGAACATCGTCTTTGAGGATTCTGAAGACAAGATAAAGATCAAGCCCGAGGGTACTGCAATCGAGTTCAAGCTCAGGACCATAGAAGCATCTGCATTCCCAAGCCTCAGCTTCGGCGAAGACGGATATTTCAGGGTTTCCCAGAAGGATTTCTCCGATATGATCAATCAGGTCATCTTTGCAGTCAGTGACGATGAGTCCAAATATGCAATGAACGGAGCTCTTCTTGAAAAAGACGGCAACGGTCTGGTGATGGTGGGAACGGACGGAAGAAGGCTTTCATACATCAACAGACAGACGGGTTCGGAGATTCCCGAGTTCCCCAAGGCCACCATTCCCAGCAGATTCCTCAACCTGATCAGGAAGCTTTCGACCGGAGAAGGTGATTTCGAAATCAGTGTTGCAGCAAATTCAATCTCGCTGAGATTCGGAAGCTGCACCATTTCCTCTTCTCTCATAAAGAATGATTTCCCGGCTTACAGACGCGTCATTCCCGAGAGTCAGTCCAAGGTCTGCATCGTCAACATCAACACGCTCAGCGATGCCCTCAAGAGAGTCTCGCTTCTTGTCGAGAACAAATACAAGAAGGTCATCCTCGAGTTCAGCCAGAACAGACTTACGGTCTACTGTGACGAGAGCGATGTCGGAGCCGGAAGGGAAGAGATCGAATGCAAATATGAAGGCGATGACCAGAAGTGTGCAATGAACTACACATATCTCCTCAGCCCGCTCAAGGTAATGGACGGAGAAGAGGCCAGGATCGAGTTCAGCGAACCCGGAAGACCGTTCACGGTCAAATCAGAGCCTGAAAGGGATTACCTGCATGTGATCATGCCGATGAACCTGAACTGATCCATGCTCATACGCAGACTGGTGGTTGACGGTTTCAGGAACATCAGCGACCGAGAGATAGACACCTCAGCAAGACAAGTGATACTCACCGGAGAGAACGGGCAGGGCAAGACCAATCTGCTCGAGGCTGTCTACGTCCTGTGTTACGGGATGTCGTTCAGGACCCAGAATCTGCGTGAGGCCGTGCAGTACGGCAGGGACATGTTCTATCTGAGTTCGGTTTTCCAGGACTCGCAGGATCTGGAACGCAGGGCGGAAATCTCGTTTGCCGAAGGCAAGAAGCACATAAGGATAGACGGCAAGGAAATAAAGGACAGGAAGGAACTCATATACTGCCTGCCGTGCATAGTATTCTCACACGATGACATCGAGTTCGTCAGGGGAGAGCCCGAAAACAGACGCAAGTTCTTCGACCAGACCATGACCATGTATGATCCTGTCTTCTTCGATGACCTCAGACGGTACAAGAATGTACTCAGACAGCGCAATGCAGCCATCAAGGAGCAGAGATACGAGCTTCTGGACATATACGATGACAAGCTCGTCAGGTACGGAATGCCGATAATGAAGGCCAGAAGCAGCGTGTGCAGTTCTTTTTCCGCAATCTTTCCCGACATCTACAACAATGTTTCCCTTGAGGACAGGGGAATACAGATAAAGTACAGACCTTCATGGGGAGAAGACGAAACATATGATAGTCTGGTTGAGAAGCTGTCCTTACAAAGGGAAACCGACATCAAGATGAGCACGACCACCAGCGGACCCCACAGGGACAGGTTCCTGATAACGGACAGAAACGGCGTATTCGTCAACGGAGCTTCCACCGGACAGATGAGGCTTGCTTCCCTTGTGTTCAGATCCGCGCAGGCTGCGTTCTTCAGGCAGAAGACCGGAATGAATCCAATATTCCTCATAGACGATGTCCTGCTTGAACTTGATGCACAGAAAAGAGCACGCTATCTTTCATATCTGGGGCATTATAATCAGGCATTCTTTACATTCCTTCCGGAGGAAAAATACTTCGGTTCATTCATTGATTACGACTCTTCCGACACAATAAGATACAAGGTGGAAGGCGGGAGGTTCATCAATGGCTAGGAAAAAGGACATGTATCCGCGTCTGGCTCCTGAAGATCCGGTTACGGGAGAAGTATTCTTCGATCAGGTGATGGAGAGACATGACATTGATCTCAAGGATCCGGTGAACCAGCTTGTCATGCACTTCACTTCAATGGTGGACCCGTCCCTGGAAGGTCATGTCAGATGTACCGGGTGCAAGGACGGAATCCTGTATCTTGTCTGCGACCATCCGTCAAGGGCTACATACATCAGGCTGAACAGCAGCGAAATGAAGAAGAAGATACGCGGAGTCTTTCCTGAAATCGATTTGAAGAAAATAGTTACGAGAGTAGGGAAATAGCTCCACCACTTGACGCAAACTTCCTTAAAATCTATACTCAATTGCTCAGGCATGCCCTGATTACATGAAAATCCCGCTTTAAGCGATTATATGGAGATAAAACCATGAGTTACAAAGGCAAGAGAACCTACCAGCCAAGTAAAGTCAAGAGAAACAGGAAGTTCGGATTCAGAGCCCGCATGGCAACAAAGGGCGGACGTCTGGTTTTGGCCAGAAGAAGAGCAAAAGGCAGACACAGTCTCACAGTCTCTGATGAGAAGAAGCCTTACTAAGAAGCAGATAATCAGATCAAAGGCAGATATTGACAACATATTCAAAGCAGGAAAAAGGTACTCTCTTTCCTGCTTTAAGTTGTTTGTGGCGGAGAACAGTCTTCCGTACAGCAGAATAATAGTCATTCCTGCCAGACACTATGGAAATGCAGTCCGGCGCAACCTGATCCGCCGTCAGATAAAGGAAATCTGGCGCGTGAACAGCGAGAGGATATCATCCGGACTGGATTTTGCTGTTGTCGTTTATCCGACTCATGAAAAGACCCTCACATTCGGCGAAAAAAACGAAATAATGATTGATCTCTTTAGGAAAAGCGGCTCCATGGCGGGCTGATTTTTCTTATATGCGCTGAGCAGGAAGTTTTGTTCATGAGACACTATTAGGAGCAAGAAATGGATAAGAGAACGATACTGGCCATTGTACTGGTCGTGATAGTAATCACGGTCAGCATGGTGATTCAGACCACTCTTTTCTCAGGAAACAGCACCGAGACCACAACAACCACGAGTGCTGCCGCAACTACCACTGAGACTGCTGCATCTTCCTCTTCCGTCACCGAAAGTGAAGCGAAGGGTTATGTGGCAAAAACCACGAACAACTCGGAAGAGAAGTTCACATACGAGACGAATCTCTATGAGGTGACGTTCGATCCTGTCGGAGCAAGCATATCGTCTCTGATGATGAAGGAACATGCTGACGCCGACGGCAATCACGTGAATCTCATTTTCAACGGTACTGACGGAAACAATGCGTTCCTCATGTACTGGGGAGATGATCTCAGCAATCCCATTCTGGACACATTCTCGTATACCGTCATAGGACACAGGATCATATTCTCCAATGCCTACAACACGGCATCAGGAGATGAATTCACTATAATAAAGACGTTCGAGTTCAAGGATGACGAGTATCTGTTCTCCGTGGAAGTCGAAGTCATCGGATTGAAGGACTTCACGGGCATCAATACCAACGGTTTTGCATACACGCTGGCCTACGAGCCGCAGGTCGGTCCTTCATTCACCCAGATGAAGAACAACAACTACGACTACAGGAAGGTCTACATCGACGCCTACAATTCAAAGGGAAAGCTCAAGAAAAGTACCGTCAAGCTCACCAGCGGTTCCTATGAGACCACGGATCAGGTGCAGTGGCTCAGCGTGACCGGAAAGTACTTCACAGTCACCCTGATGGCTGCAGACAACACGAACGGGTACAAGTACACCGTTCTGCAAGGCTCCACGCCGAGCATAGCCCAGACCGACAGCCTCTATATCTCGAAATATGCGACAGGATCGGATACGAAAGACATCTTCTACGTCTACGCAGGACCCCAGCTCAAGAAGTACCTCGGTTCCTACTACAGCGGAATGGACAACGCATGGGGCCTGAGGAACACGAACCTCGATCAGGTCATGGAGAGCGGGTCGATCCTCGGCTGGCTTGAGAACATCCTCAAATGGGCCCTCAACCTGCTGTACAAGATCATTCCGAACTACGGTGTGGGAATCATCCTCCTGACCATAATCATCAAGCTCCTGCTGTGGCCGCTGACAAAGAAGAGCACGGCATCGACAGCCAAGATGTCGGCCCTGCAGCCCAGACTCAAGGAAATCCAGGAAAAATACAAGGACAATCCGCAGAAGATGAACCAGGAGACCGCGGCCCTCTACAAGGAAGCCGGAGTGAGTCCTCTCGGAGGATGTCTGCCGATGCTGCTGCAGTTCCCGATCCTGATTGCCATGTACGGACTGCTGAACAAACACTTCGAGCTCAGAGGTGCCTTGTTCATCCCCGGATGGATTCCCGACCTCTCTGTTCCCGAGACGATCTTCACCCTCGGATTCAACATCCCGCTTCTCGGAAACGAGATCCATCTGCTGCCGATCCTGTACACCGCCAGCATGATCCTTTCCATGAAGTACACGCAGAGCAGCCAGAACCAGGGTGCAGGACAGGGCAAGGGAATGATGTGGTTCATGACTTACGGAATGCCGATCATCTTCTTCTTCATCCTGTACAGTGCTCCGTCGGGACTTCTGCTCTACTGGTCCACACAGAACCTGATCTCGATGATCCAGCAGTTCTATACCAACTACAGGCTAAAGAAGAATCCTGATGCGCTGGCGCCGAAGAATGTACCGGCAAAGAAGGAACCCGAAGCCGTACGCAGGTATCAGGAGAAGCTGAAGAAGCTTGAGGAAGAAAGGGCGAGACAGGCCAAGAACAAGAAGAAATAACATCACAGAGGCAATATATGACCAGAGATTTTGAAGGAAAAACAGAACAGGACGCCATCAATCAGGCTATTGAGGCACTTCATATCGAGAGAGAGGATTTCGATGTAGAGATCCTGGACAACGGCCGCAGGGGACTTTTCAAGAAGGCAAACGTCAAGATCCGCGTCCACATTGATTCCGATTCCGATGAAGAGGAGAGCAAGGTTCCGTTCGTCGCCGATGATGAAGATTACGATCAGGAGGAAGAGGATGACCTTGAGCCCAACGAGGAGCTTGAGGAAAGCATCTGCCGCTTCATCGACGGTGTGATCGAGCACATGGGCTACGAGTCAAAGACCACTGTCTCTTCCCGCAAGGGCAGGAAGGTGAATCTCGAGATTTCAAGCGACTCATCCAACATCATCATCGGACGCAAGGGAAAGAACCTTGATGCCATCCAGGTCCTGGCCAACGTCTATGCCGGCAAGATCGACACAGAGAGAAAGATCATCGTCGATTCCGAAGGCTACAGGGTCAGACATGAGGAGCAGATCATCAAGAGTGCCTACCGCACGGCTATGCAGGTGCGCAAGACCGGAAGGTCCCGCCTTCTGGAGCCGATGAATCCGTATGAGAGAAGGCTTGTCCACACAGCCCTGAACGATGTCACCGGCATCGAGACAAAGAGCGAGGGCGAGGGCCTTTACAAGCAGGTGAGGGTAATCTCGAAGAGAAAGAGATACTGAGAAGAAAGATTTCTCAGAATACCGAAATCATCTTCATCAGGTCGGGAATCCGTTCCGCAGGGAACTGTGCACCGACCTGTTTTATTATCTGGCCGGCAAGGCAGGATGCTATGGAGCCGCTTCTTTCTATGTCCATGCCGTGGCACAGTCCGTAGAGGAAACCTGCAGCATAGGTGTCTCCGGCACCCGTGGTGTCCACCGGTGTGGCCGGACCCTGAACGGGAATCTCATACATTTTCCGTTGGTAGCTGATGAACGAACCTTTCTTTCCGTTCTTGACCACTGCGGTCTCGCAGAGCTTGCCCATGGTCTTGCAGCACTCATAGGGATCGTAGTTGTCGAACAGCATGCGGGCTTCTTCCTTGTTTGCAAAGACGATGTCGCAGTTGTCCCTGATGAGCTCGAGGAAAGAATCGTGGTATCTTCCCACGGCAAACGGATCTGCGATGTCGAACGAGACCACTGTGTTGTTGCGCTTGGCTATTGCAAGGGCCTTGCGGATTGCCTCCATCTGGTTCTGCGTGTCCCACATATAGCCGGTGAAATGGAAGAAGGCGGCGCTGCCGACCTCGCTTTCAACAACATCGTCGGGACAGAAGTCCCTGTTTGCCCCGAGGTATGTGTTCATCGTGCGTTCTGAGTCCGGAGTAATCAGGATTATGGAGGAACCCGTGACGTTGGCATCCGAGACGGCCAGGTTGTCGTGGACGTTCAGGGCCGTGAGCCGCTCGCGGTAGATGGAACCGTACTCATCGTTTCCGATCTTTCCGGCAAGCGTGGTTCCTATTCCAAGCGATGACAGCGTTATGATGGTGTTTGGACAGGATCCGCCGCAGGAGAATGAAGGATCCTTCTTCTTCTTGATGAATTCAGTGAGCTCCAGCCTCTTGTCCAGATTGATGAGGTTCATGGTGCCCTTGAACAGGCCCAGTTCCTTGAGCTCTTCTTCCGAGATGTTCACGATGACATCTATAAGCGGGTTTCCGATTCCATAGACGGTCTTCATCTTTCCCTCCATCATCCGGTGTCAGAGCAGCTCCGTTGCGGATATCAGGTAATCCCTGGAGCTCTCGTCAACCATGTCTATCAGCATTTCCCTGACCCAGCGGTGATATTCGTCAACCATGTCGATTTCATCCTGGGTAAGCATGTCCTTGTCTATCAGATCCCTCTCATAGGGGCAGCAGGTGAGCACCTCGAATGTGAGGAACTGACCGAATTCCGTCTTCATGGCTTCGGTGACAGCAACAAGGTTCTCTATCCTGATTCCGTGCTTTCCTTCCTTGTAGATGCCGGGCTCATCGCTGATGACCATGCCGGCTTCAAGCGGCACCGGGTCTCCGGTTCCCTGCTTTGATGATATGCGCTGCGGACCTTCATGTACGGAAAGCCTGTATCCCACGCCATGACCCGTACCGTGGAAGTAATCCATTCCCTTCTGCCAGAGGAACTGATGCGCAAGGGCATCTATCTGATGTCCCGTTGTTCCTTTTGGGAAAATCTGTCCGGCAAGTGCCAGATGGCCCTTGAGGACCAGAGTGTAGTCTTCCTTCTGTTCCTGTGTCGCCTTTCCGAAAAGCAGGGTACGGGTGACGTCGGTTGTTCCGCATGTGTACTGTCCGCCGGAATCCAGGACAAGAAGTCCGTTTCCTGTAATGGGGATGTCGGTCTCTTCCGTGGCGCTGTAATGGACCACGGCACCATGGGCTCCGAATCCGGCTATGGTATTGAATGACGGACCAAGATAATCCTCTTCCATTTCCCTCTCATCCGAAAGCGCCTTTGCTATGGAAACTTCCGTGAAGTCGAACTCGTTGCGTTTGACCATTGCAAGGAAGTTCACGAGTGCCACACCGTCCAGGATGTGGGCCGTCCTCATTCCCTCAAGTTCTGTCGGATTCTTCACTGCCTTGAGGTCCGTAGAATACTCACGCCCTCTGGATATGGTGACGTTTTCCGCCTTGGATATCGCGTTGAGCATCTTCATGTTGATGCGCTCCGGATTGATCCTGATCACGGTATCCTTCAGGGCGGAAAGGACCGTGGCTACGTCATCGTACGGCAGGACATCGTAGCACTCCGGTTTTACATCACGGAATCTGGCCTTTGGCGTGAACAGCCTGACGCTGTCGGGCCCGATGAGCAGGTGTGCCAGGAAAACAGGAGTGTCATTTATGTCGGAGCCCCTGAGGTTCAGTATCCATGCTATATCGTCAAGGCTGGAAATCAGATGATAGCCTTCATTCTTCTGATGTCCCATCTCGCGTATCCTGTTTATTTTTTCCTGGGCACTCATCCCGCACAGGCTGTCGTCCATCTTTATGACCGGATTCTCCGGCATCGACGGACGGTCCGTCCAGATGACATCCAGCAGGTCGTCCGTGGCCCGGATGTCGATTCCGTTCTGCCTGTAGCGCTCGTCGGCGGTAATCATCAAGGTTTCTGCCGAAATACCCACCTTGCCGCCTTTTCCGAAGTTCTGCCTGAGGAAATCAAGCGGGGATGATGCTTCCGGTCCGTCGATCTTGCGCATCTCGAACACTGATCCTGAAATCTGGGCCGCGCACTGGACGAAATATCGCGAATCCACCCAGATCAGGGCCTTGTCCATGGTGACGATGACCGTTCCGGCGCTGCCGGTGAATCCGCTGATCCATCGGCGTGCATGCCATCTGTCGCAGACATACTCGCTCTGGTGCGGATCGGTTCCGTTGATTATCCAGGCGGAAAGCCCCGCCTTCTTCATCTGGGTTCTGAGGGCTTCAACCCTTTCGTTTACGGTCATTGTTCTTTCCTTTTCTATTCTTATATGTCACGGGCTGTGTCTTCAGTGCAAATATGATCATGGCCACGCCCGCAAGGATCATAACGAAGCAGAATATCTGGCCCATGGATATGTTCAGGACTGACTTGAACAGGGCAGTGGGCTCTGTTTCCTTTCCGAGTGCGATGATGAATCCGAGCTGGCTGTCGGGTTCGCGGAAGTACTCGATCACGAAGCGCACCAGACCGTATCCGATGAAATATGCTCCGCTGATGATCCCGGGCCCGTTCTTTGTCTTACGGCTAGAGGCCAGAGGCCTGATGACGAACCACAGCATCAGCCAGAGCAGGATGCCCTCGAACAGTGCCTCATACAGCTGGGACGGGTGGCGCGGAAGATTGATGTAGGAACCCTGGGTGTAGGTCATGCCGATCTTGTCCGCAACCTCGCGTACCCATGCGAGATCCGTGGAGAACGACGGAGCATCGGGAAAGACCATTCCCATGCCGCTTGTGGTCACGCGGCCCCAGAGCTCTCCGTTTATGAAGTT
>Ga0265298_10002542_pt1 | contig 25221 bp, 20 predicted proteins | sample AusTroGonzalo_MG_3_FD_193486 | JGI IMG/M metagenome (GOLD analysis project Ga0265298, IMG submission 193486) | Bovine rumen microbial communities from tropical cattle in Woodstock, Queensland, Australia - Gonzalo_01 | ecosystem: Host-associated > Mammals > Digestive system > Stomach > Rumen ...
TGCTGATCTCGATTCAGTATACCGCGATATGGTGTCCTTACTTGGTCGTTATGGGATTACCGTAATTGTACCGCGAATTTTGGTAGATTACTATGATGATATCTCTAAGAAGTATTTTGGGTTCAATAACGAGGATAATGCCATTTCCCGCTTTGTAAGTAGAGGCGTGCTCATACAGAACCAAGACACACTAAAGATTTATGACATGGGCCGCATCGCATACTACCTCGACGGGCAGATAACCAAGGGCGAAATCGTTCATTTCTAATCGATTAGTTACTATGAGAATCCTTAACCTGGAAATTAATGATCGTATTCACTATACGCTGAATTTCGACAAACCACAACGGAAGAATGTTAGTTTCGTTATTCAACGAGATGACTCACAGCTATTCTCATTCAGAAAAGTTGCGGATGATCGAGTGGTTGTTCGAACCGAAAAAGAAGATCTTAAATTGTTTGTAGATTGTGCTCCTCTGGATACGACAACGGATATACCGGTACTGACATTCACTTTAGGCGGGCAAAACATCATTACAAAACAGAAGAATCAGCGTAAAGCTCTTTCTGTCGATTTGAATAGCCCAGAGTGGGCATTTTTAAAAAGTCTAGATAAGCTTAAAGTTGTTTTCAGGTTATATACAGGACAAGGAGACCCTATCGAGCGGTTTATTGATTTCACCTTCTGTGAAGGAAATCTGATTTATAACGTCGTGTTGGATTTCGGTTCAGAAGCCTCACAGATGTCAATCTCAGAACGAGGAGCAGATATTGGCAATGATGCCATCTGTAATATCTTCTCCGCCGTCAAGAACCGTTATGGGAAATCTGCCGAGGACAACGCCGCCTATGTGCAATATGGTGGCAAAACAAAGTTGTATCGTTCTGTCTATTATATAAAGAAGAAGGTTTCCGACTCTACCCCGCCGGATCCTTGGCAAGTTGATACTAACGATGACACCTTAATGAGCTTCTTAAGCAGAAGAAGTGATCTGGATAGGTTTAAGGATGAGTACATTTCTCTGCCGAATGCCAAAATTGCTAGTTTTGGAGGTGTAGCTATCCCCCAGATTGAAGTAGATGGCACTCCTGAAGCTATAAAGGATTTTGGCGATGATTATTTCTATCGCCACGCTTTGGACAGCTTTATTTACGAAGCTTTCTCCATCATTAAAAGTAAGAAAGGGGCTAAACGTAAAGCTGCGAATATCTGCATTCTAATGCCAAACGTTTATCCTCTACCTATCATTAACAAGAAATTGTCCGACTTGGCTGAGGATATCCAGGCAATGCTTACTTTGCCCGAGTTTCAATCAATTATCGGTTATGAGCTTTCCTATGCCTCGGAGAGTGATGCATCCATGCTAGGCCTCTTCGCAGCAAACACTTTGCAAGCTTTTACGGCAACGGCTGGCAACTATTTAATCATGGATGCCGGTAAGGGGACCCTGGATTTCTCCATTCTTGAGTATAATCCTAGACAGCAGAAACGCTACAAGAATCGAAGCCGTTCTGGTATTGTAGGTGCAGGTAACGCTATTACCTATGCCATTATGCTTGCAATCGTTTATGAATTCATCAGAAGAAATTGTGAGGATTACAATGAAAAGACAATTGATGAAGATGTTAAACGCGTCGTATACGAGAAAATATATAAAGCTGATCTAGCAGAACAGTTTGATTTTTTCAATGCTGTAGAGAAGTATAAGGTTAAGTATAACGAGAACACATTTGGAGAGAACAAAGCGCCAGATGATGATGTCCCCTCGACTACTATATCAGAAATAAAGATTAGCGGTATTACGAGCTCCATCAATGGTCTGGATTACAAGATTCCTGATCCTCATAAGTATATAGAAAAAGAAATACTGGGAATAGCCCTTGATGTCTATCATAAGCTATATCAAATCACTAATCGCGTTAGCAATAAAGAAGAGGACCATATCCAGATTGACAAGGTTATCTTCACGGGTAGAGGCTTTCTCATGAAAGAGTTGCAAGACAGTATCATAAAGATATTAAAGGCCATGCAACCGAATCATCTGATTGAACTTGCCGGGATTAAAGAAGAAGGCCATGAAAAGGACATCTGTTTATACATTGCAGGAATATTGTCCAGCGGGGCATACGATGTGAGCCTAGAGGGGACACCGGTATTATTGGAAAAACCGAAACCTGTATCGCAGATAAAATCAGATAATAACAATAAAGACAACAAAAACGGTGGCCATTCAGCTCTTCTTGAGGTAGCTGCCGCTCTAGGACAGATTTTTGCACCGGATAATGCCGATGACCCCGAGATGATTATTATCTCTGGTAACGCAAAGGAACTCGAAGACAAAGGGACAAAAATCAGCTCTTATGCTGACATTGTCAATATTGGAGGTATACCATACGAATTACCCAATCTCCCTGAAGGTGTTCTTGGTAAGAACGTACATTTCTTCTATGATGGCGAAGAATTCCTTCTCGAAATTGGTGGGAAAGAGTACAAATTCCGGCATGGAAAGGTCAATCTCCAGAAATGGCATGATTTCCAGTCCCTGTTCCCCAATGTTGAGATTGAGAGTGCCGAGGAGGTTGTGATACCTAAGGACATTAAGGCACAATGGCAGGAGAACATTTCAGCACCAAAAAAAATAGATACTGTCCCAGCGGAACAATCAAATGACAACGGGACAACTACAATCGAAAGCGATGAAAAGCCCGAAGAGTCTTCAAAGATAGACGAGCCTGAAAGCAGCCTCAAAGATAATTTAAAGCATATTTTCCTCCGTTTTAAGAATAAATCAAATAAGAAATAAGCATGACAGCCAAGCAAGCCATAGCTAGAGAAGTTACAGAGGATGTCTTGATGATACTTCTCGGAATTGCTATTATTTTCCTTCCGTCCGGCCTTCCAAGAATTATTTGCCTGGTTGCTCTCATAATCGTTGCTATATATTCATGCCTTGAAGGTGTAGCCAGGATCACAGCAAATGCGGATAGGCATAAGGCAATGGTGGAAGAGAACAGAAGACTCGCAGAATCTCTTTCTATCGCAAAACTCACCGCGAAGCCAACTACCGAAGTTGTTTATCAGACGCCTGATATTCCGGAATTATCGGTAGATGATTTTACCGGCAATACAGAAAGAATTAAGAACTTTCTTTCAGAATTGTATCATGGGGAATCTCTTCCGAATGTATATAAATCTTATTTTAAGCGCATCAATGACCTCAATGGCGCAGATTCTCAACTCGCTTCTTTTAAGCAATTACTTACTGGACCTTTTGTAGATGGGCTCAGCCAAATTGGAATGCCATTATCAGAGGAAGACCGCAAACGTATTCTGGAGGATCTCCTCTCCTTTGCTCTCTTGATGCTAGATTTCATTGAAACCTATCGATACAACATCAATAATTCCCCTGAGCAGCTTATCAGCATAAAAGAAGCAACCGGAGAGATTACAAAAGAAGAGGCTCTCGCCTCGGCAAGAATGGCTACTGATTTAGCCGACGAAACGCCACGTTATATCCGCGCAATAAAGTCGGTCCTCGAAGGTTTAAAACTTGACAAAAACGATTTCTTATACTCCGGGTATAAGCTTTAATAAATCGTGCCAATAATTTGTAAACAAGTATCCGATTGCGCCCCAAACGCCCTTTCGGATACTTAATATTATTAGGCTGGCATTAAATAAATGCCAGAATGAAATGTACATCGCAGACTTCACAAGTCCAACTTTCTTTAAATCAGGCTGATAGAAGCCTGTTTGTGTACAGAAGCACCTGATATGAAAAGCGAGTGTGAGGCCCACCAAGAAATCTACGATGTAAATGAAAGCGTTCTGGCCCATCAGCCTGAAAAGCAAAACAGGGAAGGTGTATATCAATAGAGTATAGGGGGCCAAAGTGATAAAGGTCGATCCATATTTCCCACTATGCTGCATTTCTCCTTCCCTAATGCTGGCCCTAAAATTATGTATGTTATGGAGCATCAACATACCTGCTATTGTATGTGATAACTCATGAGTGAATGTGCTGAGCCAGTCAATGTTAAAGAAATCCCGATCACCAGTACTGCTATTCCGCCCACGGACAAGTGGCCTTACAACGTAACACAATATTAGAAATACCCCGACTCCTATTAGCAACCACTTATAAACATTTAAGTGTGTAAAAAAAACTTTGACGGCTGGAATGAATTCCAAAGCTGCCAATACAATTAGTACTGCCAGAACGGGGTAGCTGATAATATTCCAAACTTTTTTCATATCACCATATGATTCTTTATCTCTGAAACCGCTTCTGAAATTCGCTTCTCATTATCTTGGGATATGGTACTCGCCAAGTAATTAAGATATCTGGCTTCCCAAAGTTTTATTACTTCTTCCATCTTATGGTTATTAGCCCCAAATCCTAACTCGGCAAAAGCATTTAGGCAAGACGTGAAGAAACTCGGATACAATTCTCCCAAGAGGAGTTTATTCATATAGTTGACACCGAAATACACATTTATCGCTTTAATCCTCTCTTCTAACGGAAAATCCTTCCTAAGATATCGGATCCACCCGTCCTCATCACTGGGAATGGAGAATGAGATTGGAATGTCAACTCCCTCTGATTTTAACATCACCTTCTTTTTGGGTAATAAAACAGACCACGGAATAATTTGCCCAGTATAACAAGAATCTCCGTCAATGAAACACTCTTTATCAGCCTTTTGAATTAACAGGCCATCGATATCCCAATGAACAATCACGTGCTCAGATTCAAACGCGTAGCACGGATTATAATTGAAAGTTGCCTTTACAAATTGAATCATTTTTGACTTGCTTTGATAATTCCCCTATCGACTAAAGCAACAAAAGTTGGGACCGGCACAAGTATAGTAGAGCCAGGCCCTTCACTCATCGTCAGAACAAGCGTCTCTCCCTCGTTACTAATCGAGATCCCAAAGGACTGCTCATTCGCTGAAATCTGATCTGCAGCGATCTTATCCCTCGCCGATGAAGGTAGGGTAAGTTTCATTCCATCCGACACTGAGGAAACAGTCCCAATTTGAGACAATGATTCCTTAAGAATACTCTTCTTGATTGGGACCACATACCTATCAGTGTCAATGGGAACATTAGTCTTACCAACATTCCTGATTAAAAGTTCCCTAGAAACAAAGACTAATACACCTGCCAGAACAATCAATGCTAGGGTCCTAGCAATATAAGTAATCGGTTTCATATAAATCTTAGTTAATCCCCATATAATGCTTAAACTCTACAGAAGACAGAACGGCATCGATAACGGCCGCATCAGAGGCCACCCAATCACGCTGATTGTCAAAATCTGCCATGTAGATCACAACAAACTTCATGTTCTCATATGTCTCTATTGATCGCACATTATCCAAATTAGTATCGGAAATCACGACAGCCAGCAAATGGTCTTCATGAGTATGTCCCAACTCATCATTGCCATTGATAGTTCCTGTTTTTCCATAGAGATACAACTTCTTCTCAGAGCCATCTACCGATGATGTTGCCAATAGCGACCCGTCGTTAGAAGGATGTTTAGGGAGTCCACGAATAATGTTAAAAACACTATGGCCAGTACCTCCGCTGCGCGTGAATACCTGCGACATTGCTCCAACAAATGTAGAACGGATCCCGGCATAGTTTCCAATATTGTCATAGGTTTGAGGAACGCCATCAATATCAAATAATTGGTACTTTGTCACCTTTTTATCCGAAGGCTGAAGGGACAATGCATAGTTCTTATTAAGCGATATAAGCTTACCGTACATCTGAGCCATCATTAAAGGACTCACCTGCCACACTGAAGCGGCACCAAGGGCAGTATATCGGATAGCATTATCAGCTCGAGTCATAGCGTTTGATTCCTGGCGATATCGATTAAGGAAGTATGAATCCTGTGGATGGGCAAAGTCACTTCTCATCCGAGCATCTTGCGTCTCATAATTGTAGATTTGAAGTCTCTCTGCTCGATTCTTAGAAGAAGGTAGGCCAAAGTTCTCTCGTAAGCCTTTTACGAGGACACTATTATCAGCATTCCTCATAGTTTCTACAGAAGGGATGCTCTTGAAAGCGAATGGACGGCCGCCTTCTCTCGATCTCATAATAGGGAAAGACTCCCGATACTCTGTTGTATCTTGCGCCCAACTCCGCGAGAGAATATCTCCAGACAATCTCTTAAACAAAGAGGCATCCGAATCATCCATTGACAGACCTATTTGCAAATCATCGTACGAATAAGAGCCAATGAAAGCCATAACGGCATTGTAATAGTTACTGGATTTGTAGATGTAAAAAGGAAGCGTTACATCTTGCTCGCCAGCGCCCTCATCACCTGTCAAGGACTGGAAGTAAGAATACCTACCGGTACTCCGGTTTTTACTACCTTTTGACAAACGTGTTCCAGCTACATAATGGGTAGAATAGTGTCCAGCATCAGAACGTTCCATCAAGTCGTTCTTAATTCTAGCGAGGCGAAGATTCGCCCAGAAATCTGAATTATTAAACTCTGTAGTAACTGCCGTCCATACCAATGGTTTCTGCGATGAGCCTGGTCCGAACCGGAGGTTCGTTATGGCCTTATTACCAAAATAGTTCTCAGCCTCCTGCCCCCAATAATACTCACCTTCAAGGCGCAATTCGTTTTCCTTTTTAACAATGCGCCGGGAATCATTGGGATTAATCCTATGTGCAGGGTCTTTGTGGTCTACCATGGATAATATATTACCATCTCCATCCGCCACAACGACAGATGACATCTTATTTGGACGATGTGTTTCTATCACACGATATATGGAAGATGTAAGTTTCGGGCTGAGAGTCAGATAGACATCCTCATTAGTTGCCTCTTTTTGGGCATCATTGGATGCCTTATCTATTCTAATTCCATCAGAGAATGGCCTCATCCAATATAACTCATCCTGAAGAGGGAAGATGAAGGAAGATGCCCCATTGATCATGACGTTTTTAGCCAAATAGGCGACATTACCGTATGAGGATAGATCAACAGGATTACCATGAATGAGTACATTATCCACTTCTGAAAGCAGACATGTTCCTCCCCTACGAAGCACCTGGGGTTTTTGTTTGCCCACTACAACAGCATTATTTGCTAAGGATTTGACAATCCGAATCTCTTTTTTCGCACCAGTATACTCACGTGGTATTGAATAAAGAATTAGTCGATTATCCACCTGAACCGAGGATATGCTATCAGACTGGGCTACTGCAACAGGAGCTGTGACGATATTCCCCTTCCACGAGTCCCTAATGGACCGAGGAAGCTCCCGTCTATAATACCGATCATTTACCTTAAGTTCATAGACAACATTAAGAACTCCATCCACCCGGGATTTCTTCTTTACCATGAAGATCAGCCCTTCAATGTCATTCTTCTGGGAACCTTTTTCTAAATAACGGTCAAAAGCCATTCTGCAGAAATTTGCGTATGCTTCGCCATATACTTCAAAATGGTCTTCAAACGGATTCTTTTTTTGCCCAGCCTTTTTCGCCTTTGATTTTTCCAATGGAGTATAATGACTGTCGTTACAGAACACTCGCAAACAGGCATGAGGGGCGGAACAAGAGGAAATCTTAGTAATATCTGTAATCCTCCGTCGTCCATGGCTTAGTGAATCCATCATATTCTGCTGGAATTCGACAAATTCCGAATTGAGCGATTCAAGAGATTCTTTCAACGCTTTGACGCTGTTTTCAACATCATATCTGGTAGAAGATTCCTTTTTAATTGGAGAGTAGAACTGCTGTCGGCGCTGGTTTCCAATAACCAACAATGCGATAAAAATCATTGCCGAGAAAATGAAAACGTGTCTTGACAGACTTCTATTTGTCCGGATAATGAACGGTACATAACTTAATTCTTCCGTATCCTGGCATAACGTGGATTCCGTTATCGCCGTTATTACGAGAACCATTAACAGTCCTATAAAAACAAAGGACGTCAAATTGGACGTAATGGATATCATCGGGAAATCCTGTCCAAGGAAGATAAAACGCTGGGTGACCGCCATCCAAACAAGCAGAGCCTGGATGGCTAATAATAGCGGAATTTGAGTAATCAGGGCCTTTGACCAAACTCTGTTTGAAACGAAACTAACACAGAAGAAAAGAAGCAGTCCCAATATGGCGATAAGAGATATAGCCAGAACACCGCCATGTTCAGCTATAATATAGCGGGATAATGAGATATCTGTAGTCTGCGCACCCCATAGAGCACCAACCTTAGACTGAGGCTGGATTTTAAAATAGCCGTGTCCCTTCTCGCCTACAAAAGGATTAACCGTCTTTCCGCGCAGTTCATACTCACCCATGATCCAGTCATTGATTGACGCTTCCATGAATTTCCTTTCAGCCGTGGAAGTCTCAAGAGTTCCCATGACCTCGCCAGGGGAATCAGCATGTACTTTTAGCCTATATTCAATATGCTTTCCTTCAAAAAACTTAGGGGCTAACAAGGAGCAGCAGGAGATTACTACAATTGAAGCAAATCCTATCAGAATAAACCTTGGAGCTTGCCCGTTAAATTCGATTTTCCTATTAGAAATACGAATGATGTTAAACGTGAGGAGTATAATGATATACAGGAAAGACAATATCAGGAATAGAGCGAGTGCGAACACCTTCACATTGAGTAGCTGAAGAAGGAAGGACTTCGAAAAAGCCACGAGTAGGACCGCACAGAAAGATAGCGCATATACCCATCTGCTTATATACTCATTGGACTCCCCTCTCTTATAGAGGAAGGCATCAATGAGGCGCATTATAATATTTAAGACGGAATACATCAAAAAGATGATTCCAAACCCCCCGTCAGCAACAAAACAATAAACTGTAGCGCTTACCGAATTAGCTGCTAATACCCATAAGTAGCGAAGATCAACACGGTAGTCACGATCCTTGCGATAGATACCTCCAAACAACCTATTTGAAATAAAGTCAAACAGGAAATACAAAATGATAGGCAAGAGGACACAAGCGATACGGGATGTTGTATGGGACAGTTTTAGAACAAGCGCTCCAATAATAAAGACAGCAGGAATGATAGAAATCAGCGTGATGAAGAAGCGATGGAGTTCGCTTTCAGAATACTCTACAGAACGCTCTCTATACATCCAATAAAGGAAGGAGGACCCGTTTTTCACTCCCCAAACCTTTATACTAATGATGCCCAAATAGAAGACTATTATCAAGCGAATAATCCATGTCAAGGAACTGCCGCCTGTAAATACGCCTCTGAAAACTGCCGGAGCACGGAAAATGCCATTAAACTCGCTTACGGATGTAGCCATAACCGGCGGGAAAACCGATATTCTCCACAGCAAGAATAGTCTAATGGTAAGGAAACCTAGAACAACAAGGTATACCATTGGCTCTACAAAGGTATATCTTTGGCCATTCTTGATAAACAAGGATATTATTGAGAGCAGTGTAACCAGAATCAGAATAATAGCAATGGTCCGCGAAGACATAGGACGCTCAACCTCACCAGGACGGACAAGGCTTGGATCCTTGAAATTATCAACAGATAAGATCCATGAGGCATTTGCGCCACGTGCAGCCAACTGGGGGAAAGAATCACCCGCAACAAGGCCCTTAGCATTGATACTTCCATCCGCAGAATACAGTGACAATTCTAAACGATCATTGGTGGCTCCGCTTACGAAGGAAATAAACGCAGGCCGCATTTGGAAAACGTTGTCCGGATGATCGAAAATATCATACAAAAGGATATTCTCAGGAATTAACTGATTGACAGACCCATCTGGTTCCAGGATTGTTGTGGCTATCATGAAAGAGAGCTCTTCCCTCTTTTTCCCATCACGCGCATAATCAGCCGAAAGGTACCGGTACTTTGGCATTCGATAACGTATGGAAACGCCCTCCGGCTCGCGGTAGAAACGGAATTGGGGAACAAGTTCTTCACCGGGACCTATAGAATAAACTGTTTTTCCATCGGCTTTAAACTCATAACTTACATTTTCCTCATTCGGATTATATGTTACGCCAGCTATATTAATGCGGGTATTCCTGTTTGCCTGTGTGGTAAAAGCAAGTCTGTATTGTGCTCCAAGTTTTTTGTAACGTTTTTTTATCCTATCAACTTGCGTATCAAAAAACACCGTTCTATATAGAACAATGCCTTCTAAATCAAAACCAGGCACCTCAACATTCTGAAACATTGCCGAAAGAGGGTAACTCTTTCGGATGAATGTGTGGAAAGGTGACTCAACCACAACGTTTGTTTGACCGTTGTTATAAGTCAAAGTATATCTGCTCGCTAAAGAGTCCTTAGATTCGGAGACTTGAAACTGAATAGTCGTTCCATTTTGAGTCAACGCAATAACATCACCGGATGAAAACACCTGACCCGAATTGAAATCCATATCCTTAAAATATGTTTCCACACTTCTTGTCAAACTTGTCCTGATACCCAGGAAATAGGAGGTATCCCTACGTCTCTCGTACACGGGAACCGAGAAACCGACTCTCCTGAAAGGTATCTGTCTAATGGTGTCTTTCTGTCCTTCTTTTCCAAGGAGTTCCACCTCAGAAGATTCGCCCATTACTATTCCACCCGAGAAATCTTCATTATCGAATATTGCGTTATTCCGGTTCCCGGCCAACCAAACATCTTTTGTGCTTCTAAGATGCAATCCCTCCACCGCTAAAGCATGGTGGTCATTATTTGTGAAGACCGCTCGAGAAGGATTAATATAATTATTTACAGCCAGCAAGCAGAGTAAGCCAAACACGAAGACAATTATCGAAGACCACAACATGGCCATATTCCGCTTCATTCGGAATTCTCTAACCTTGACGCCCAGAATCCACATAAACGCAGCCAGCACCAAAAGAAGCGGGAAGAAGCCGAATGTGAAATTTCTCAAAAAGACAATAACTACAAGTACTGAAAGAACCACGGCAACAATCGCCGAGATACTACCTACCCGTTTCCTAGTATCCTCATCAATGCTCTTTTTCATATAATTGTGGTTAGCTTTTATTGTTTAGTAAATGGATTATCAAATATAACGATTTATTTTAAGAATCTAATTCTTGAGATTGTATTTTCATGTAATATAGAATTCATCTCTACACCCTTTTCTATGCCGAAACAGTCATTTCTCATAAATAATTGATATATTTGCTGCTACAAACCACTGAAATTGATGAAGTCCAGACTCATTCTCTTCATAGATATCAATAATCGAATCCTAAGCCCCGCAGCAGAAACCATTTTCCGCACCATGATGGAATCCGAAGGCAAAGGGGATGATACTATTGTATCCGCAGGCACAACAAACGAAGGACTTGCATCTCACGACAAAGGCATGGTTTCCTTTCTCACAAAAGAGGGGCTCCCAGTAAGTGGGGTTGTCAATCCCCTTTCGATGAATCTTGTCGAGTATGCCGACTATATCGTCTGCATGGATGATGAGAGTCTCAACTGCCGACAGTTAAAAGAAAAGGCCGGCGCTCTAGAGCGTGTGCTGGTTTTCCCTACAAAAGATGCTTTATCAGGAATCATGAGCATGAAGCCCCTGGACTATGAACGCATATTCGAAGAAGTTACAATAGGCTGCAGAATCCTCTTGGATAAACTAATGGCATAATGCAGAAAAGATCTCTCATATTTATCCGCAACTTGCTAAAGGCTGTTATGATTATAGGGCTGCTCCTAGTTTGTGTAATCCTTTATTGCAACATTCGTGTTGAGTCATATGCAAAACCTCGATTATACGACAGTGTTCAGGACATTCCCCACCGACACGCCGCCCTTTTGCTGGGGACTACTCCCAAGACCCGGAGTGGAAATACCAACAAGTATTTCACGTACAGAATTGATGCCTGTGTGAAGCTTTACAATGCCGGGAAAATTGATTGCATTATTGTCAGCGGAGATAATCATAGGCGGAATTACAACGAACCAGAAGCTATGCGTAAAGCCCTGGTAGCCAAAGGTATTCCTAATAAAGCAATCTTCTTGGATTACGCCGGATTTAGGACTCTGGATTCAGTGGTGCGTGCAAAGGAAATCTTCGGGCAAGATTCTTATACTATTATTAGCCAGCAGTTTCACAATGAGCGCGCCATTTTCATTGCAGGGAAAAAGAAGATTGACGCCATCGGGTTCAATGCCAGGGACGCTAAGCTACAGTATGGCTATAAAACCCTTATCCGGGAAGTATTTGCCAGATGTAAAGTATTCCTGGATTTGTTGGTAGGGAAACAACCTCATTTCCTTGGCGAAAAAATAGACATCGGTTGACATGAAACGGATTCTCATACTGATTGCGGTTCTGCTGGCAACGGCCGTGGCCGGTTATGCCCAGCGGTTCCCCGTAAAAGTTGTTGGCATTTCTGACGGAGACACTTTCACTGTTATTAACCGAGACAAACTACAATTGAAGATTCGCATATTCGGGATTGACGCACCGGAAAAAAAACAGGCATACGGGAATAAGTCGAAGAAAGCCCTTTCTGACCTAATTTACGGGAAAGATATCGAGATTGATGTTCAGTCGCAGGAAAAGTGGGGGCGATATGTTGCAAAGGTTTATACTCCAGACGGGAAAGATGTCGGCCTTCTAATGCTTCAAGCCGGCATGGCCTGGCATTATACAGAATTTGACAAATCTGCATCCTACGCAAGAGCGCAAGAAACGGCGAAAAAGAATCGAAAGGGCCTTTGGGCAGATAAGAATCCTGTTGCACCCTGGATCTTTCGCAAAAGAAGATAACAAATATGTTCCATTGTAACTCCAGGCCGTTTAGCCAATGGGGCTTTCTAATTGCGCTGCTGTTTCTGTTTTCCTGTTCTACAGGAATGGAAACCGGGGAGTTATATGAAGTCTCAACAGAGCAGGAAAGTGGTATCTTCATCCCTGACATGGAGGAGCACGGGCATTGTTCGGGTATTTTCTACATGGATTGCGGAAATCTGTATGCGGAAAAGATACAGGTTGTAGTTAATGCCGGTCCTAAAAAACTGACGATGGTATTTCCAGGCGGAGAGAAAAAGGAAGTATCTGTGGAGGCCTATCAGAAACCGGAATACAAAGATTTACCCGAGGTACGTCTTTATACAAAACCCGCCTACAAGGTCAAAGAATCACTTGACGAGCATTACGGACAAGGCCGTGGTTTCTGGTCCAGCTATCCCTGCGCACATGGAGAGAACTTCGCCATCACTTTCGGTAGAAAGACAGCCGAACTATTCTCCATGAAGGATGACGTAGATCTGACAATGGATGTTTATACCCCTGTAGGAGATAAAAGAAATCCTCCAAGACCGCTGTTTTTAATGATCCATGGAGGAGCGTTCTTCAATGGCGATAAGCGGGATGAAGAGTTCGTGGAATGGTGCAGGTATTTTGCCAGCCTGGGATATGTCGCGGCGTCCATCAACTACCGGCTTGGCTTCCGCCCGACTCACAATGAAATTCAGCGTGCAGGATACAGGGCTGTCCAAGATGCCAATGCAGCCATCCGTTATCTCATCAATCAGAAAGAGCTGAATATAAACCCAGAATTAGTATTTGTCTCCGGAACAAGTGCAGGAGCCATCACGGCCCTCAATGTCGCTTTCATGTCAGATGACGACCGCCCCGCGATCACCAAGGGAGGAAGATTAGGAGACGAAGGAAGAATTGATGCCATAAATCCGGAAGTCGCCGGAAGTTTTGAGGTGCGCGCTGTTGGAAATATGTGGGGTGCGGTCTACGATCTCAAAATGCTTGGTAACCAGAGTACCCCCGTAATCTCTTTTCACGGTGAAGGCGACCCTATCGTCCCCTACCGTTCCGGCTATCCTTTTCAACAGATGCTTCTTGATGCAATCGATGATTTCGGCTCTTGGTTTGACGAAGACGGAGTCATACATGGATTGCTGGGGAGCATCAACCCCAACCGCTTGCTCTTCGATCAGATGTACGGGTCTTACGGAATCGACAGAGAGCTTAGGCGTAATAACGTCAACACGGAAATCCACGCCTTCCCGATTGATAAACATAGCCTCCACCTTGATGAAGATGGGGGCATGAATGAACGCTTCAATCTCATACAAGACGGGCTTACTGCATTCTTTTCTTCTGAAATGGAATCCCGACCCGTTTCGATAGCAAAAGATGACGCTGACCCTCAGCTTATCAGTATCAATCCAACGCACGTCAAGCATTGCTACTGGTCAATCGAAGGGGGTGTGTTCCGGTCGATCTCGGATAACAAGGCAAGAGTTCTTCTCTTCCCCGACGCTCCAAATACCTCGGTGACTATTCAGGGTGATTACGATTCGTCAATGACCTTTAAGGAAACAATCGAACTGTAACCATGAATCCAGAAAGAATCTATCCCAGTCCCCGGATTACTGTTTCATAAGAATCTTTCCGTCCTTTTTAACAACGAGCCTGTACTCTTCATCCAAAGAACTAGATACACGGTATTCATACTTGTCATTAACAAATACATAAGCCTCGCCTCTAGGGTCGAATGAGCCATTGTTAATTACAAGATCAGGTTTCTTCGTCATGTCCTCGAGTTTCGCTCCTCCTTTCCACGCCGTATAACGGAAAGATCCATCGGGCATTTCGTCAACCAGAACCAGATAATCATCTGTTAACAAAGCACTTGCAGCAGCTTTATAATCGCTGATGGAAGGATGTCTCCAAGATGCGCTTTGAATTCCCTGATAGTCGAAAACCTTCCCGTTGAAATGATACACAAGATATTTTCCTGTATAGACGTCACCTTCGTCAATGTATGGGACATACAGGTTGGATGTCTTTTCGTCTAATGTAATGCCAAGTTTTTCGCCATCTTCCCATTCCCCGAAGAAAGGATCAGTGATGCCCCTGTCGGGATTATACCACTCACAGTCGATGACATCCAATGAACTCTTTTTCGTTTTAAAAATGCGCATCTGTTTCATCCCCATCATGGGATCTACAGTATAGCATTTTACTCCGTCAATAATGCAGTGCCTGCCATATGAATAGATGAAGACATAAAGGTCTTTCCCATCTGACATCTTTAAATGACCTGTACTTTGTGCCCATGGTGCATTCGCCATCCCCGGACTCTGAAGCGTATCAGAATAAATCACTCCATCATTTAAGATCTGTCCGATAAGCCAGTCCTCTCCCACCATCCTCGCTTTGCCATCCCCGGAATGAGCTTCCCCCACGACACCAAAGGTAGCTATGTCTTCATAAGAATCACCACTTTCTGGGAGAGTGGCTGATTTTGAACGCGTATTGCACTGACAAGAAATTATAGCAAGCGCCAGAATGGCCAGAAGAATCCTTTGCATAAATATCTTTTTGGAAAGTCTCTATAAAAAACTTATTGCCAGATAATATAGCTTTCGTTCTTATAAGAGGGTTTGTGTTCGTCTTGTCCGAAAAACTCTTTTGTACCATCTTCATAAACGGTCCAACCGAAAGCCGTTCGACTTCCCACCAGATAGATCGCATTGTCGACACCGAGATCCACCAAGGCTTGTGCGAAATCGTGGAATGACTCATCTGTCTCACTAACCGCTACAAAGATCTCTCCGCCTCGGTCACATAGGGCTTTTCTCATGGTCTTGTTTTTGGGTTCATTCTCAACGAGTGTTCCATTGTCCACGAGAGGATATTGACGGAAGAAATACCCTTCTTTTTCTGTAGCCTCTTCGAAAAGCGGTGAGTTTTCTGAAACACCCACTGTGACTTCCCCATCTATGATTGCACAGAAACCTTTCTTTGAAAGTCCCCAGGCCAGGGGTTTTCCTTTCAGAACAAAAGCGCCCAGGATTTTCCTGTTATCCGCCCTGATGTCTGCTGCCTGGAAAGCCAGGATCCCACTACTTCGCATCTTTTCATCAGGATTGCCCACATAAAGGACAGGAGTAGCATTCTTCGGGACATAGATAGACAATTGGACATCATTGATAACAGTATCTATCTTTTCGGTGTATGGTGTTTGGATCGCGGGGGCTGTACCAAGTGGCGATCGGGGTTGAGCAGGGAGAGTTGTCTCCACAAGTGGCTGTTCAAAGACGCCCTCCACGTCATCTGGTTCTCCATTTTTCGGCCAGAAGAAAACCAGGGCCAATCCGATGAGTACGATGATGGCAAGGGAGACCAGTGTGGTCCACCGGTTATGGCGAGGTCCCCCCGGGGACATTGCCTTCTTCGGCGGTGGAACGGAGTTCAATCCGATAATTCGGATTTCGTCGTCCCGTATTTCCTTATTTCTATCTTCCATTGTTCAAAGTAGCATCAATATAAGCTTTTAATTTGATGAGGACCTCCCGGGAAGCCGTGAGGTCGTAAAAGCAGTTATGGCAGTCCGACATGACGAGCCGCTGCTTGGTGATATCGATCATGTAAACGAAATCGGTGTTCACAATCAGCCCCCGTCCGAGCCGGACGAAGTTCGTCCCCGCCTCCCCCAGCTGGTCTCCGATCAGATCCTCAATCTGTCCGAGCTGGAAAGAGACCATCTGCTCCTTATTATCCTGGGTAAAAACGTGGCTATAGTTTCCTTCGGCTGATATATATATCAGCCGATCAACAGGGACACACAGCATCTCGGTTCCCCTGGATATGACAAGACGTCTGGCCACCTTACCAATCGGTACTACAAAGGTACAGTTTTCTTACGAGCTTTCAAGCACCTCTTTACCTAAATGTATGAAATCAACAAATAACGTATGAACCAATGAACGGATGGGCAGTTCGTACAGCCCGCATCCATCTCGTACACGGGCGCGTAAAATACTTGGAAATCAGCCCCATTTCTCTCAATTTTGCACCCGGAAATCAACAAAAACACGCTTTATGAGAACCAAATCTTTCATTCTTTCCATCGCCACCTGGGGCACACTTGTGGCCATCGCTGTGGCACCGGTCATCTCCGGATGTTCGTGCCGCCGGGATAACTCCGTCGCCGAGGATATCTCCGACGACGGGCTCCTTCTTAACGATGACTTAGTCGCTGTCCGTTCCGACGATGGCAAGGTCTCCATCAAGAACGCTACCACGGGGAAAGTGACCATCAAGGACATCAAACTCGACTGGACCGCTCCTTCCCGTAACGACTCCCTGGCCGTCTTCTGCTCTGACAGCAAACGCGGTTACTACAACATGTACACGGGGGAGATTGCCGTTCCCGCCCAGTACCGCCGGGCCTGGATCTTCTCCGAAGGTCTCGCCGCCGTCCAGCGCAACGGCAACATCGGATTCATCAACCGGAGAGGGGATGTCGTCATCGATTTCAAGTACCCCTTCCATGGTAATCCCCTGTCGGAATTCGTCTTTGAGGACGGACACTGTGTGGTAGCAGACACCACCGGCAAGTGCGGGGTCATTGACAAGACCGGTTCCTGGCTCATCCGTCCCGAGTACGATAATATTAGTTCTTATAATGAGTACGCCATCGTCACCAAGGCGGGTGTCTCCATCCAGATGGACTATAACGGGAAGATCCTGAACTCCTTCGTCCTGGACAATATCAAGGAGCTAACCTTCACCGAAGAGGAGCGCTTCGAGAACCGCGAGGGTGAGATAGAATATATTGAAAAGACCATCAAAACAGGGCTCTTTGCCTACTGTGTGGGCGGCCGTTACGGTCTTATGGACGAGAACTGTCACCGGCTCACTGATCCGCTCTACAAGGGCATCAATGCCGTCAACAAAAATATGTTCCGGGCCTACCTGCTGGACGGCTGGTCCGAGGTCATTCTTAATGCCAAGGGTGAAGTAACCAAATAGGAGGGACGTCATCTATGGGAAAGAAGCTTGCCTACTGGCTCTTTCTCAGGATTCCGTTCTGGACGATTGTCACAAGCCTCTTTCTTGTAACGCTGCTTAAATGGGTTCCGGTACGTTATACTCCTCTGATGCTGAAGCGTGCATTTCAGTTCAGGAGTGAGGAGAACTACCCTACTGAACAGAAATGGGTGTCTCTGGAGGATTTCTCTCCGGAACTCATTCAAGCAGTCATCGCCTGCGAAGACAACCTCTTCTTCGAACACAACGGTTTCGACTGGAAGGAAGTGAAGAAGATGCTCCAGGAACATGACGAGAAAGGTAGAGACATCCGGGGCTGCAGCACGATTACGCAGCAAACGGCGAAGAACGTCTTCACACTGGGGACACGCACCTGGGTGAGGAAAGCAGCCGAGACGTATTGGACAGTCCTTATCGAATGGATATGGGGAAAACGCCGGATTTTGGAGGTCTACCTCAATGTCGCGGAGACAGGAAGGGGTATCTACGGGATGGAAGCCGCCTCCGAGAACTACTTCGGCATTCCGGCCAGGCGGCTGGACCGCAACCGGGCTGTCGCCCTCGCCATCTGTCTTCCCTCCCCCCTGGAATCCTCGCCCGACCGGCCGACGGCTTACTCCCGAAGACGCGAGAGGCAGATTCTCTCCCTCATACCGAAACTCCGCTTCCCTGATTGGGTTACGAAATAGCCTCTATTATGAGGGAGATGGCTCTCCTGGAGACGAGCCAGCAGCTAATCCAGCCCCGCATCCTCAGCACCGTTCCTATCGCCGGATGGCGTTCTTTTTCAGTCTGAAAGAGTGTTGAAGAAGATAATTATTTTGTATCTTTGCAAATACCAACGCTATCGATTCCATATTATGAAAACCAAGAGCCTCCTTTACAGTCTTTTGCTTCCCCTATTGTTCGTCGGCTGCTCTGTCAATCAAGATCCTGATCCCGCCGGTGCGGAGAGGATTTTTGACAGCAACTATGCAGCCGGTCTAAGGAATTATAACGACAATAAGGGATTCAGGGTGACTTACAACGATGATCTTATTATGTGTCGACCCTACTTTATCAGGCTGAAAACCCCAGCCGAAAACGTAAAGCTTATTCTTGCTGGCTGTAATCAATCCGGCGGCGAGTTAGAGGGGTATAAGGTTTTGTACAATGCCGACGGCCTCGTCCGCGATGTCATAGCCATCTATGTAGATGGATGGGAGGGCCCCAATGCTGAGGTGATTGAGGCCATTGAAGATGCTGAGGATGCCGTTGTTCTCAAAGCATGCAAGAAATGGATGAACGACCCGAACCTCGAGGGCGAGCATTTCACGATATCCCGTGACGAATCCGGAAATGTAACTTCTGTCGGTAGTATTTATGTTCCGTATGGATATACTGCCACTTATTGGATTGAAGAATGGGGGGAAAACTTCTGGATTAGCGATACCAGTGGTGGAAATCTGGCGTTTTTGGTTCAACTGGAAGACGAGGACAAGAAAGGAAAGTCCACGGTGGATTATCTCTATTGCGACGGGCATCTCGTCGCGGAACTTGCCTATTGGAACGGCGTTCTGATCAAGGCCCTCTATTATGACTATCACGGACATTTCCTTGGCATCAAAGAAGAGCGCAATATTGACACCGTTTTCAAGGACGTCTATGAAAACTGCCGCGGCGGAAGCCCCTTTAAATGGTATTTGGGAACTGAATGGCAATAAACCCGGGAAGGAGGAAGAGGTCGGGTTCTGTGCAAGGGATTGCTCTTTTTCCCGGAGGTCCGTATCTTTGAATTCAGATATAGCGCCCTCTTTCAATTCCAAGGGGGCCTTGTCTCCGAAAAATGTTAAAACCTCACCGTAATGACACTCGAACAGACAATCAGCATACTCCGCCAGCGCGAAGTCCCTTATTACGAAGGGAGCAGGGGATTCCGCTATGTCGATTACGATGAGGAAGGTCCCCACCTTGCAAACGTCTTGGACCTTGACCGGGATGAAAACAAGCTGTATTCGGCCATCCTGAGCACCTTTCCCCCGGAGGAGCTCCTCAAGAAGGAGGAAGATCTTTCCGGAACGGACTGCTCCGGGTTTCTTCTCAGCAAGATGCGCTGGGCAGCCAGCGACCACGCTCCCGTAAAGACCCGTTTCCGCAACGAGTCCATTGGAACGCTCCTGAAACTCTTCCTGGACAAGAGGAGCAAGTGTGTCTCCTATGCCAGGCAGGCACTCCGGACACGCTACCCCTACCAGTCGTTCGCCGTCCAGAAGCGCATCCTCCTGACCTTCCTGGAAGGCGGCGCAAAAGAAGACTTCTCCTGGGCGGGCCGTACCCTGCGGGACGACTGGATACCGGAATTCGCGGAACTGGTAGTACGCAAGTGGAAGGAATCCCGCGTTCCCGCACTCGCCTACACCATCCTCCGGCATCTCCCTGCCGAGGTCGTGATGGCCAATCAGGAGGCCCTCTCCTCCGCCACCTCATACGCATACGTCGCCGCTCGGATTGGCAACGAACCAGACTTCATGCTGGACCCCTCCCGCCTGTCCATCCCCGATTACTTCTACGTGACAGCCAAACTGGGGCGGTCGATGGGCGAAGAAGAAGCCATTGCAGAACTTGGAAGCTATTTCTCTTCCGTCCCTGGCGTAGTCTATTGCTATCGGGACGCCCACGGGAGAAACGAGCCGCAGCTTTGCGATATCCCAGGCGTCCCCATCATCATTTGGGCCCTCGGTAAACTTGGGCTCAGGGAGCCTCTGCTACGGCTTCTTGATATCAAGTCCCTGCTCCGGGAGAGATTCCGGGAGATGGCTGCCGAGGACCGTTGGCCTGCACTGACGTCCACCCTCCGCTGCCGTTTCAATCCCGGGCAGAATCCCGGAAAGGTCTTCCTGGAAGAGAAACTGAAGTTCCAATCTGGGGATGCCGCCATGGAGGACGACCTTCCCGTGGATGACATGCAGCCTTTCACCTCCACGGATTTCCCCACTGAGTTCTAGCCAATCTCACATCTTATCATTTCCCACTTTTCATAAAGACCGGCGGCGTATGAGGGATGGCGAACTTCCGGTTCCCTGAAGGGGCAGCATTGGCCGAGGTCCGGCGGTTAATCGCATCATACTTGACGAATTCTTCGTAATCGAATTCCCAAGTGGCGCCGTATGCGAGTTTGTGTATTCTGATATACGCAGCCGCGCGTGAAGGGGCATTGAAACGGCTGCCTTCCCCTTCCGGCATCTGATGGGCCATAATGCTGTTTTCGGAAGGTCGCCAGACACCCTTTTCATATGTCATGCCTCCCTCAAACATCCCCAATCCGTCATACCTGTAGCGATCGTCAGAGAGGAACCTGGCCCATTTCACCTTCGCAGGATCCGATTCAAAATCCACATTTGCAAAGAAGCCCTTGGAGAAGTGGGACTCTATAAGGCCCTGCCTGGCGCCTTCGGGATATTCTCCGCTGCCTCTGAAGACATATTCATCCTGCAGCTTCGTGAAGCCGTGACCGTTAGCCTCATGGTTGATGAGCAAACGGCGGGTATCCCCCTGGGCCATCAGGCCGAAACAAGCGTAGGAGAAGCCGGAGCCATAATCGGTATCAAACTCCGGTTCTGGCAGATACGCGGTACCGGAATCCCTGTTCTTGTTTACAATCACGATAGTAAGCGTTTCGTCCAGATTACCTACTGCCTTGCTGCTATACTCCTTGACTTTCTCCGCATTACAGTAAACGGCGGAGCCTTCACCAAACTGGGCTCCCAGTGCCGTTCCATAGGTGGAATAAAGTGTCTTGGACACCGCCACTACAGCATAGACGTCAAAGAGATTCCGGAACGTAGTAAAGGGCTCTACCGCGAAGAAATCCTCCATGGTCTGCCTGGCAATCTCCTCGAAATCGCCGTTTGCGATATCCTTGTCCGTAAAGCAGTCCCCGGTAATCACCAGTTTGATTCCGTTACCCTCATCGTGAGTCTGCAGCGCAATCACCTTTCCGTCGTCAGTAAAGTCCGTGGACTCATAATGGCCGAACGAAAGGATATATCCCTCCTGCTGGGGCATAATATTGCCGTCAGGCGCCCAGATGTCCCAGTTGTCACAGTTAATAACTTCCTCCGGAATCTCGCCGGACAGCCTGTTCCCGTAAAGCTCCAGGCCGACTAACTTGGGCATCCTGGCAAAACAGGAGGGAAGACTTCCTGTCAGATTATTGTTTTCCACAAGGAAGAATTCAAGCTTCTGAAGTTTGTCCAGGTTGTCCGGGATGGGACCTGTAACTTCATTTGCCGATTCGGTGACAGACCCATTTGAAATCGTATGATTCTCCAGGCTGAAATAGGAAAGTTCCTCCAGTTCTGCAATCTCCTTTGGAATGGTACCCGTGAGACGGTTGGAACCCAGGCCGAGCCAGATCAGATTCTTCGCTTTCCGGACGGCCGGGGTCAGTTGTCCGGTAAAATTGTTGTCATCAAGGATAAGCATTTCCAGATTCGGCATATCCCAAAATTTCTCTGACAGCTCATCTGAAAACTTGTTGGACCACAGTTGAATCTCTTCCAACTTTTCCAGCTCATACAAGGACTCCGGAATGGCACCGGTGAGATAGTTGTGCTGCAAGCGGAGGGCTATCATGTCTGTAGCATTTCCCACTTCATCCGGAATGGTTCCCGTAAGGTTGTTATAATCCAACACAAGAGACAGCAGTTTGGGCAGGGAGAATATCTCTGCGGGAATCTGCCCCGTGAGATTGTTGCTTCCCAGTCCAACAACGGTTACGTGTTGTCTGTCTGTATAGATGCCATACCATTCGTCCAGCGGCCTGTCCGAGCACCAGTTGTCCTTATGGGTCCAATTATCCCCGCCGGTTGCATTATATAGCGCTATCAGGGCAGCCCGCTCGGCCTCATAATCAAAGTCATTCACCGTAACGGTGCACACGGCGCTCTTGTCCCCGGCCTTAGCCATAATCTTCGCCGTACCGACAGCGATGGCCGTTACATTGCCGCCGTTATCTACGGATGCCACCGCCGGATTGTCAGAACTCCAGTTGACGTTCTTGTCCGTGGCGTTATCCGGACTGACTGTCGCCACCAGCGTCGCTGTCTCGCCCTCCATCAGCGAAAGGGTCGAGCAATTGAGCGTAACATCCGTCACCGCCACACGCTCCGCCTGCTTCACGGTAATCTTATAGGCCAGCGAGCCACCTTTCTGCTTGATTTCCACCTTTCCTTCACGGCTGCTGTAGGTTTTGTTCTCAGCTACCCTCAGCAAGACCGTCGAATGGCTCATCGCCTTCGTTTCCACATATTGGATCCAATCCGCACCGCTCTTTACTTCAAAGCCCACATTGGCCTGAATCTTCACCTCAATCTCTCCGCCGCCGTATGGCATCTCGAAACTGGTATCCTCCAGCAGTATCGCATCCTTCTGCGCCTGCTTCACACTCACCACCTGCTCCGGAACCACGGCATCCTGCGGCTTGATAATTATCGTTGCATTCCTGGCATCATACGTCGTATTCTCTTCCACGCCGAAGACGAGCGTAGTGCTTGTCAGCGCCTTCGTCCCCGTCTGCTTAATCCACTTCTCCGACACAGACACGGTATACTGTACGTTTGCCTGCACTTCCACCTCGATGCTCCGGGCATCCGAAGATATGTCGAATGATTTCGTCGGAAGGATAAGGCCCGGATTGGCTGGCTGCCTGAGGGTGATACTCTTCGTCAGGCCCTCTGCCTTGATGGTTACCGTAGCGTTGCGCTCTCCGTATGTAGTATTGGCACTGCCTTTCACCGTAATAGTCACCGGATTGTCCGAGGCCGATCCGGAGGATGGTGTGACGCTGACCCAAGAATCGGACGAGGTCACCGTCCAGTCGCGGTTGGACGTGAACGTAAATGTCTGGCTGCCGCCATCGGCGCTCAACTCCAACGACGTCGGCCCGGATACGGTCAGGGACGGCTCTTTCTGACAAGCGGAAACCAGCAGTACCGCACTGAAGACAAAAGCAAGGAAACGTTTCATTCGGTTATGTTTTAGGAGACAAGACAAATTAACGTTTTTTTCGGGAGAAATGCAACGCGTGAACACAATTTGCTCCTTAATTTGCTTTTGCTCACAGCATCTATAATCAATTATTGGCAATGAGCATAGCGATGCCTACGCCAATTGCGAAAACGAGTCCCCAGAAAACCATCCCGCAGAGAATGTCCAGAAGGTACATTCTGAGCCAATGCTTGAGTTCTTTATCCATATCAGAAACCGATTCTTCGAGTGGTCTGATTGTCCAGCCGTTCAGCGTTGCAGTAGGCGTGAAGGATGTCCATGGGGCTCTTCCCGCTGCCGTAGAGGATGGAGTTGATGGAGAACTTTCGGGCTACGTTTTCCATCTTTGCCGAAAATTTTAGGAGAGTGCCCTGCGAATAACCGCAAGTGTTGTTTTTCGATCAAACTGCCCGGGATATTCCTGAGACATGACTATGTAGATGGACCGCAAATCCGTATATCCTTCCACATGGAAGTGAGTCGGCCTCATTATTTGTAGGGAGGGGTGTGGGATACCGAGAGGACTCCGGTCACTTTGCACCCTCCTCTGTCGCAGGTGACGTCGTAAAGTGTCGCAGGTCTGACAAGTCCGATAGTCACAGACAACCATACCGAGCAATAAGACCAGTTGAGCATCCAGGTCTCCCTTGTCGGCAAGGGGCTTGATATCTGCTTTGGTTAGGCCACTTGCTTTGAGTTCTATGGCAGCATCCAGGCCGAGACTGATGATTGCTTTAAGTTTGTCTGACATATATCTATATGGTGTTAATCGATGAAATCTTCAAAACATTCTGAATACTTTTGTAAAGATATAAAGAATTTTTCACTCTTCCTGCCTATGCTGGAAATCGAAGAACTCAAGCCTTGATGCTATGCGCTTTTGCTTTTAGATGACCTGAAAGGGACTCAAAATGAGACCATGGTGCATTTTTGGTACATCTTTTTGGAGCTCCAAAATAAGAAAAACCCCTTCTGAATATGTTCAGAAGGGGTTTTTGAAGTTAAGTTTGTGGAGATAGTCGGATTCGAACCGGCGACCCTATGCTTGCAAAGCATATGCTCTACCAGCTGAGCTATATCCCCGAGTTTTTTACATGAAAAAAGCCGGTCTGGTAGCCGGCTTTTTTGTAGGCCCTGGCAGAGTTGAACTGCCGACCTCTACATTATCAGTGTAGCGCTCTAACCAACTGAGCTAAGAGCCTATATAATAATGAAAGACTAAAAGTGCAACCTTGCACTCTCGCTGACGAGCGTCGCGTCAAGGAACGCGCTCCAAAAAGGAGGTGTTCCAGCCACACCTTCCGGTACGGCTACCTTGTTACGACTTAGCCCCAATTACCTGTTTCGCCCTAGGCCGCTCCTCTCGGTCACGGACTTCAGGCGCCCCAGACT